>WNFI01362819.1_pt1 | contig 18523 bp, 19 predicted proteins | sample 5400471 | NCBI WGS metagenome assembly WNFI01 (sample SAMN13153348, study PRJNA577476) | soil metagenome | isolation source: 100 cm saprolite on Douglas fir-dominated hillslope | place: USA:California | collected 2013-09-17 | reverse complement strand
CAGATCCCGCGGCCAGCGGCGAGAATGGTTGGGGCGGATGGATTCGAACCATCATAGCGGGATTCAAAGTCCCGCGTCCTGCCTTTAGACGACGCCCCAGTCGGGGCGGTTCTAGCGCGGAAGAGGAAAGACCGACAACAGATCCGTCGAGGCGGCGGCGGCTTTCTTGTCCAGCGAGGCCAGCTCGTCGCTCACCGCCACCGCGTCGGAGAGCAGCGCGCCGTCCTGCGAGCGGTACATGAGCAGATAGAGCCGGAAGGCCGGCCCCTGCTTGCCCAGCCGTCCGCTGATGACGTAATCGGCGCGCAGGATCTGGCCCAGCTGCACCTCGCAGTTGGCGGAGCATTCCAGCACCTTCTTCTCGTTCGCCGAGAGGATCTGGAAGATGGCGTCGCGATCCATCACCAGGAGCCCCAAGCCCGACTTGGAGACTCGCTTGCGCAGGTTGTCGGTCAAGAGCGAGAAGTTGACCTGGTTTCGCGCGCCACCCAGCAGATCGTTCTCGACTTCCAGAACCGCCACCGTCTGCCCCGGCGCCAGGTGGATCACGCGCGAGGCCTGCGCCCGCTCGACCGACAGCCGCTTCGCGCGCTCGTCCGCGAGCTTCTTCGCCGCCGCCTCGGCCTCCTTGCGCAGCCGCTCCTCCTCGGCGCGCGCCCTCTGGGCGGCCTGCATCTCCTCGAGCCTCGCCACCGCCGACTTCCTCGCCTCCTCGCTGCGCGCGCTCGCCTGCGCCCGCTCGCGGTCGAGGCGCTCCTGCGCGGCCTTCTTCTCCTCGGCGCTGCCGGCATCGCGCAGGGCCTTCTCCGCCTGCGCGAGGCGGCGCTTCTCCTCGTCCGCCAGCGCTTTTCTGGCCCGCGCCTCGGCGCGCAGACGCTCCTTCTCCGCCTTCTCCAGCTCGCGCTGGACGCGCTCGGCGGCGAGCTTCGCCTCTCTCTCCGCCTTCTCCTGCGCGACCATCTGGGCGAGCGGATCGCGCAGCGGCTCCAGCGTCGGCCCGAGCTGCGCGATCAGCCTCTTCACTGCATCGGTGCCGCCCCTCTCGCCCGTCACCTTGGCGTGGCCGAGCTGGCGGTTGCCGCCCGTCTCCTGAAGCCACGCCTCGCACTGGTGCCCGCAGTATTTGATATGCGCGTCGCAATGCTTGAGCAGCTCGATGACGATCCCGCACTGCGCGAAGAGGAAGAACCGCGCCCGCTCCTTGCCTGCGTAGTCGCGCGCCGCGGTCAGCGAGTCGACCTCGGGCCCGACGATCATGGTGGCGGGCGGCGGCACCAGCTTCTTCACCGCCGCCGGCACGTCCTTGCCCAGCGTTTCCTTGGCAAAGTGCGAATTCGTCGGATCGGTCAAAGTGATGAGGAAGGGAGGGGGCTCCTGTGCAACAGTCGGCAAAGCAAAGGCCGCCGCCAGGAAAAGGGCAACTCGCACGGAATCTTCCTAACACATCGCCCCGGAGCTTCTGGCCTGAAGCCCGAGGCCTGGGCCCTGAGGCTTCTGGCCTGAAGCCCGAGGCCTGAGCCCTGAGGCCCGAGCCCTGAGGCTCTTGGGCTCAGGCCCTGCGGTCCGATCGACCGATTCCCCTCCCGCACGCCCGGTCTACACTCCCGCCGGTGCGACAGGGCGAACAGGGGCAGGCGCTGGTCGAGGCGGCATTCATCCTGCCGGCCATGATCTTCCTCTTGCTCCTCACCATCCAGCTCACGCAGCTGCAGCAAGCGCGCATCATGGTCGAGTACGCGGCCTTCACCGCCGCGCGCGCCGGCATCGTCATGAACGGCAACAACGGCTCGAGCAACGGCTTCGACGGCCCGATGCACGATGCCGCCGCGATGGCCGTGCTGCCCACCTTCGGCCGCACCGATTCTTTCGCGCACCTCGGCGCCACCCTCTTGCGCTTCAAGGCCGAGGACGCGGTGCTGCGGCCTTTCGCACTCTCGCAAGTCCGGGTCTACGTGCTCAGCCCCACCAAGGCCGACTTCAGCAACTTCGGCCAGCACCTGAACGGCCGGGAGATCGACTTCGACGACGTGCGCCCCTCCGCCGCCGACGCGACGCTGCTCTCCCTACAAGTACGCTACCTCTACGAGATGAAGGTGCCGTTCGCGAACAAGCTCATCCAGACCATCTGGCTCGCCTCGAAGGCCGGCGTGCTGCGCACCTGGCAGGGCGCCGACTGGACCAGCCCGAGGATCGGCGCACAGACCGGCGGAGACGCGGTGAGCATCTCGCGCGGGCTGGCCTTGGGCCGAGTGGTCCCCGACGGCACACCCGAAGGCATCCCCTTGGGCGGCCTGATCGCGGCAGGCGCACTCAACCGCTACTACCTGCCCGTCGAGGCCTGGTACACGATGCGCATGCAGTCCAACCCCTACCTCACGTGGGCCCACCCATGATGCTGGGGAAGCTGCAGGAGCTGAAGAATAACGAAGAGGGCCAGACGCTGGTGCTCGCGGCCATCTTCGGCCTGGTGCTGATGGTCTGCGTGCTCGGCACCGTCAACCTCGGCCGCGCCGTCTACGACAAGGTGCAGCTCCAGGCGGCGGCCGACTCGGCGGCGTACTCCGAGGCGGCGGTCGAGGCGCGCGTCTTCAACTTCACCGCGTACACCAACCGCGCCATGGTGGTGCACTACGCCTCGGTGATGGCGGCGACTTCGTACCTCACCTGGATGCACTTCAACTGGGGCGTCTTGCGCCCGCTGCTCACGGTGCTGAAAGTGTTCCCCTACGTGGGACAGATCGCGACCGCGATCGATCAGCTGCTCTCCACGCTGGTGCGGATCCTCGACGCCGTGGTGGCGGTTCTGGTGCCGCTGCTCAGCTTCGCGAACCTCATGCTCTGGGGGCTCGAAGAGGGCGTCTGGCTCTCGGTCTGGGCGCAACTAGGCAAGTCGATCTCACCCGAGGCGCACTCGGGAGACTCGGCGGCGCACCCGTACGTTCCCATCTGGCCGAAGCTCATCCCGGCCGCGAACCAAGCCGTCTTCTCGCAGACCCGCGGCCACCTCGCAGTCCCCCTCGCCAGCGTCGAGACGGCGAGGATGCTGATCAACGACAAGAGCGACGAGATCCAGCTCGCGCGCATGCACATGCTGGAGATCGCCAACTCGGCGCGGCAGCCTTGGACCGCCTACGGCGATGGCCACCCGCTCCCCTCCATCTCGCTGCTCGCCCGCCACTTCCGCTGGGGGCCCATCTTCGGCATGCAGGCCGGCAATGTCGCGCGCACCGAGATGGGCAGCGGCGCACCCGGCGGCGGCATCGTCGGCGGCATCCGGAACGCGCAGCCGCACATCTGGAGCGGAGAGAAGTTCCAAGGCGCCGTCGACTGGAACTTCAGGGCCTTTCATCTGCGCAAGCGGATCTCGTTCTTCTGGTTCGTGGCGATGGACTCGGTGCTCACGAAGAAGAGCTACTTCGGCGTCTGGAACCCGAACTGGTGGCAGAAGATCCTCGTCAACGTCTTCGCGCCCGGACTGCTCCCGGCCATGAAGGGCGCGGTGAAGTGGGCGAACAAGAATGCGGTCCCCAATCCCGACTACCGAGGCCTGGTCATGTCGCCGTACGTCTACTTCGCGGCCCGGGCCGGGACGAAGGGGCACTTCGGCACCGGCGCGCTGGGCAATTTTGCGCAGCCCGACGTGCTGGTCGGCCTCGCCAAGGAGGGCCGCGAGTACAACCGCGAGCCGGGCGCGGCCAGATACTTCGGCCGGCGTTTCTCGTGGAAGGGCAACGGCGCGGGCGGCGGCGCTACCGACTTCAGCTACACCAACGCCGACTGGCCGACGCTGCCCGGCCTGCCGCGGCAGATCCTGCACAAGGGCCTCAACGCCTTCGCGGCCGCGCAGGTCTACTACCACCGCCCCGGCGACTGGCGGGAGCAGCCCAACTTCTTCAACCCACTCTGGGGTGCGCGGCTGATGCCGGTCGCCGAGTCCAACGTCTTCGCCAAGCTGGGCCTCGACAAGGTGCCGGCGATGAAGCGGCTCCTCCTCCACTGAGATGACCACCATGCGACAGGGCGAGCGCGGTTCGGCGATGGTCGAGGCGGCCATCATCTTCCCCTGCCTGGTGCTCATCCTCTACTGGTCGGCGGCGCTCACCGACGTGATGGTCCTGAAACTGAAAGCTGCCGAGGCGCTGCGCTACACCCTTTGGGAGAGCACCGTCTTCAAGGCGCCGCAACGGATCGACGCCGAGGTGCAGCAGCGCTTCGTCGACCTGCGCTCGCCGAAGAGCATCGACCTCTCGTACACCGGCCTGTTGATGTACCCGCTCGCCGCCGACATGGCGTGGAAGGCCAACCTCGACACCACCTCGACGAGAGTGAGCATGGGCGGCAACCGTATTCCTCCCTCGGGCACCGGCGGTCTGCTCGACGCGGTGATGAACTTCATCGCCAACGGGCTCTCGTCGGCGGTGGACCCGAGCTTGCGCTTCTTCAAGTTCAACATGAACGGCGAGGCCGTCGCCACCGTCACGCTGGTTCGCGCGCGCCACGACGAGAAAGCCTCGCCCATCCTCAAGGGCGGCGATCTTCTCGGCCTCAAGGGCGGCAACGATCTCGACCACCCGCCCTCGATGACCAACCTCACCTTCCGCGCGCCGCTGCCGTCGGAGCGGCCGATGAGGCTCATCTTCGACACCTGGAAGGCGTGGCCCAAGCCGGCCACGTACACCAGGGACGGCGGCTCGACGGACGTGAGCGAGCCGCCCTCCCGCACCTATCCGGTGGTCGAGGACATGGTCAGCGCGCAGGTGAAGCACGTCGCCTTCTTCGGCCTGACGAGCTGGGGCCCGTTCAACTGGGTGAACACGCTCGCCGGCAAGATCCTCGCCTTCCCGCTGATGAAGACGCTGGTCGGCGGCACGCTACCCCTCGTCTTCGACACCAGCCGCATGGACACCGGCCGCAACCGCGGGCCCATCACCATCCTGCCTCCCGAAGGCCTCGCCTCCGAGGGCTCGTACGTCCCCAAGACCTGCGTCATCAACCGCCGCAACGTGCCCTGCCCCTCGCAGCGCGTGGGCGACGTCACTTCGACCCGCCTCGCCTACCTCGACGACTACGCCACCATGGGCGACAAGGTGGATCGCACGCGCTACACCATCCCGTACAAGATCAACACGCCCTACTGGCGCGGGAACGGGGGCACCGACCGCGCCGGCGAAAGAGCTTCGCTCTCCAATCTCAAGACGCAGCTCGCGCAGAAGAACGATTACGTGCTCACCTACGCCTGCCGCGGCCACTTCTTCGCCGGCGCCACCAGGGCGCAGCAGACCGACCCGTTGCACCGCTACCAGCCGAGCTGCAACAGATGATCTCCCGCGCGCTCAAGCTGGGAAGTGCGCTTTTTGGCGCCGCGCTGGTGCTGCTCCTGGGCGCCTGGGCGGGTGGCGCGTTTGCCCCTGCGCGGGCGGCGTCGGGCCGGCCGGCGCGCGCCAGCGGCGAGCTCTCGTATGCATCCAAGGCGGCGGACAGCGAGATCGAGATCGGCGATGCGCTGGAGGTGAGCGGCCAGCCGCTGCAGCTCTCGATCTTCTACACCTCTGATCCGCCGCGCGAGGTGGCCTCGTTCTACGCGCAGGCCTTCCAGGCGCGAAAACTGATGCCCATCGCCGCGGCGGAGGATCGCGTCGCGCACGTCTCGGCATTCGATCCCGACGATGGACTGCAGCGCTTCATCAACGCCGTAGCGCAACCCGACGGACAGACGCTGGTGATGGTCGGCATCACCAACCCCCGCAAACCGCCCAAGCTCATCAACGGCGCCGCCGCGGCCAGCTTCCCTGTCCCCGAGGAGAACCGCGCCTTCCTCGGCTACCGCTCGGAGGACGCGGGCGCGCGGGCCGAGAGCGCACAGTTCGTCAGCGCGAAGTCGACCGAGGATGTGGCCGCGTTCTACCGCAAGGAGCTGGGCGCGGAGGGCTGGGCGGAGCGCCGCGCCGACTCGGGCGACGCGATGCTGCTTTTCGAGAAGGGCCCCGAGACGCTCTCGGTCGCGCTGCAGGCGCTCGACGAGAAGAAGGGGGCGGCCGTCTTCGTCAACCGCCTGCACGAGGCCGGCAAATGAGCCCGATCAGCAAGGCGCCGAAGGCGAAACTCAATGGCTCCACGGCGAGCGGAGCAAGACCTCGCGCGCGCTGGCGGAAGGGCGAGAAGGGACAGGCGCTGGTCGAGCAAGGACTCCTGCTCGCGACGCTGCTCGGCGGCCTCGCGGTCGGCGGCGTCTGGCTGATGAAGACGCATCCGCAGATGCTGAACGCCATCAACATCCAGGTGCGCGGCTACTACTTCGTGCTCTCCTTGCCGTTCCCCTGAGCGGGCTCGTCGCCCCAGCCCGGCGGGAAGACGGTGTGCGCGCCGGTCGTGCCCCTCGCGCTCAGCTCCAGCGTCTGCCGCGGCGACTGTGCCTTGACGAGTCCCCAGAGCGGCACCTGCGCAGAGCGCCAGAGCCTCGTGTCGCCGACCCGCAGCGTCTCCGCCTTCTCGAAGGTGCCGGCGCGCACCTCCACCGTCTCGGGCGCGCCGCGGTGGACCTTCGGCGCCGGCCTTTTGTCGCCTTCCTTTTCCTCTTCTTGCGGCAGCTGATCGACCGGCAGCTCGATGGGCGCTTGCCCCGTGATCCAGATGAAGGCGCGCACGATGTCCTTCTTCGCCAGCGTCGAGCCGCGCAGGAGCAGCTTCACCGACGCGGGCGGCACGTCTTCGGAGATGGCGTTCAACTCCAGCCAGCAGCGGCCGTCGGGCAGCGCGGAGAGGATCGAGATTCGCGCCCGCACGCCTCCCGCGTCCTTGCTGTGGATGGCGTACTCGACCCAGGCGCCCGGCTGCGGATGCAAGGGGCCGAGCGCGACGGCCAGCCGCGGATCGTCGAAGATGGAGGCGGGCAGCGCAAGGTCAGCGCTGCTCCGCGCGCGCTCGAGCGACCGGGGGATGACGATGCGGGCCGGCGGCTTCGCGGTTGGCGCGGCGAGGAGATAGAGCGCGAGGAGCACGCAAGCGAGCGTAGCGCACCAGTGCGCTTCGGGCACAATGGCTTGGTGAGCGGCGTGCGCATCGCTTATCTCTCCGCATACGCGGCGCTGGCCGCGCTGGGCGAGGCGTTGGTAGCGCGCCCTGCCCTGCTCTGGCTGCGGAGCCAGGGGATCCTCCGCGCGGCGCTGCCCTGGGAAGTCCCGCTGGGCGGCCTCGCCTTCCTGCTCGCGGCGCTGGTCGCGCTCTCGACGCTCTGGCTCGCAGCGGGCGTGGCGCTTGGGCGCCGGCCGCGAGTTTCCCAACATGCAGCATTCCTGCTCGGCCTCGCGGCCTGCCTTGCCGTGCGCGCCTGGTCCGGCGAGCCACGTCCTCCGCGCGATTCGGCGCCCGCGCTGCTCGAGGGACTGCGCACCGCCGCGGCCGAGTTGGACCGCGGCTACCACGGCAGCTACTCCTCCGACACGTCACGTCTCGACGCCGTACTCGCGCAGCTTCCCCCTCCGGGCTTCCGCAGGCTGGGCTGCGCTCTCCGGCTGTATGCGCGTGTGCTTGCGCTGGCCGACGGCGCGCAGGCCGAGCCGCTCGCGGGCGACGAGCCTGGCACGATTTACGTCGCCGTCTCCAGGGACCGCACTGCTGCGTGGCTGACAGGGCTCACGCTGCGCGCAGGCCGGCCCGATATCCTGCGTACCCTCTCGGGCAAGCCGGTCCTCATCGAAGCACACTCCGGCACTCACTCGCTGCCCGGACGCGACCCGCTGGTTCCTCTCTACCCGGGCATGCGCAGCGTCACGCACTGAAGGCTTTACCTGTCGCGCAGCGAGGGTTCCGGCTTTTGGCCCGAAGCCTGAGGCCTGAAGCCCGAGGCCTGCACTTCTCAAATATCCAGGTTCGTCGCGTCCAGCGCGTGCTTCTCGATGAACTCGCGCCGCGGCTCGACCGCGTCGCCCATCAGCGTGGTGAACATCAGCTCCGCCTCGGCCATGTCGTCGGCGTGCACTTCCAGGAGCGTGCGGCGCCCGGGGTCCATGGTGGTGGCCCAGAGTTGCTCGGGGTTCATCTCGCCGAGGCCCTTGTAGCGCTGGATCTCGAGGCCCTTCGACGCCGCGCGCTTGACCATCTCCACCAGCTCGATGGGGTTCAGCGCCAACTGCGCTGCCGCGCTCTCTCCCTTGGCTATGAGCGCATACGGCGACTCGCCCAGCTGGGCGAACTCGCGCCGCAGCCGCGACAGCTCGGCGAACTCCGGCCCCGCCAGCAGCACGTGGTCCACCGAGGTCTCGCGCATGGCGCCGTTGTGTCCCATCCGGACCGTTATCTTTTGACAGCCGTGCTCCGGATCCTCGGCCACCTCGAGGACCAACGTCTCGTTGGGATGCGCCGCCGACAGCGCGCTCTTCAGCGTCATCGCTTGCAGCGCGAGGAACTCGGGCGTGCGCAGCGCCTGCGCATCGAGCTGCGTCGAGGAGATCAGCGCGTCGACGACGCGCGAGTCGCGCCGCTTGTCCACTTTGCCGAGCAGCCGCCGGTATTGCAGCACCTCCTCGAGCAGGCCTTTGAGCATCTCGCCGGAGATGGGCGCGCCGCCCTGCCCCGTCACGATCGCGCCCTCGGTGCCGAGGTTCAAGAGGTGCGCGTCGAGCGCGGCGTCGTCCTTCAGGTACAGCTCCTTCTTCCCCTTGGCGACGCGGTAGAGCGGCGGCTGCGCGATGTAGAGGTGATGTCTCTGCGCGCCGTCGCCCATCTTGCGCACCACCACGTCGTGCATCTGCCGGTAGAAAAAGGTGAGGAGCAGCGTCCGGATGTGGCTGCCGTCGACGTCGGCGTCCGTCATCAAGATGATCTTGTGGTAGCGCAGCTTCTCGATGCTGAACTCGTCGTGGATGCCGGTGCCGAGCGCGGTGATCATGGTCGCGATCTCCTGCGACGCGAGCATCTTGTCGAAGCGCGCCTTCTCGACGTTCAGGATCTTCCCGCGCAGGGGAAGGATGGCCTGCGTGCGCCGGTCGCGGCCCTGCTTGGCCGAGCCGCCGGCGGAATCTCCCTCGACGATGTAGAGCTCGCACTTCTCCGGATCGCGCTCCTGGCAGTCGGCGAGCTTGCCCGGGAGCGATGCGGAGTCGAGCGCCCCCTTGCGCCGCACCGTCTCGCGCGCCTTGCGGGCGGCGATGCGCGCGCGCGCAGCGTCGGCCACCTTGGCCATCACCCGCTTGGCGATGGGCGGATTCTGCTCCCAGAACTCGGTGAGCCGGTCGGAGACCAACTGCTCGACGAGGCCCTTCGCCTCGGTATTGACGAGCTTGCCCTTGAGATTGCCTTCGAACTGCGCCCCGGGGATCTTCACCGACACGACCGCGGTCAGGCCTTCGCGGACGTCCTCGCCGGAGGGCGATTCCTTGATCTCCTTCCAACTCCCGCAACCCTCGCCGTACTTCACCACCGTGCGGGTGAGGGCGGACTTGAAGCCGATCAGGTGCGGCCCGCCGTCGACGGTGTTGATGTTGTTTGCGAAGGAAAATACTCTTTCGTCGAAGCCGTCGTTCCACTGCAGCGCGACGTGCACTTCGGCGCCGTTCACCTCTCCCTTGACGCTGATGGGCGGCTCGAAGACCAGCGTCTTGTTGGTGTTGAGTAACTCGACGTAGGCGACGATTCCTCCGTCGTACTTGAAGTCGTGGCTCTTGTCCGAGCGCTCGTCGCGCATGAGGATGCGCAGGCCGGGATTCAAGAAGGCCATCTCGCGCATGCGGTTGGAGAGCACGTCGAAATTGAACTCGGTGGCCTCGAGGACGGTCGCGTCCGGCTTGAAGGTCACCTTGGTGCCGCGCAGGCTGGTCGAGCCGATGGTGCGCACCTTGCCGGTGGGCACGCCGCATTGATAACGCTGTTTGTAGATCTGGCCGTTTCGATAGACCTCGACCTCGAGGTATTCGGAGAGCGCGTTTACGCAAGAGACGCCGACGCCGTGCAGGCCGCCCGAGACCTTGTAGCTTCCCTGGTCGAACTTGCCTCCCGAGTGCAGCTTGGTCATCACCACGTCGAGCGTGTCCATGGCCTCGGTGGGGTGTGGCCCGACAGGGATGCCGCGCCCGTCGTCCTGCACCGAGAGCGAACCATCGGCGTGGATGATCAGCTCGACGACCTTGGCATGGCCGGCGAGCGCCTCGTCGACCGAATTGTCGACGACCTCGTAGACGAGATGGTGCAGCCCTTCCGCGCCTACGCCGCGGATGTACATGTGCGGGCGTTTGCGGACGGCCTCCAGACCCTCCAGGACCTTGATGCTGTCGGCCGAATACTCGCGGCTGGCGGCCGCCCCGGTAGCGGGCCGCTTGTCCTGCGCTGTCTCCAAAATTCACCTCGTTGGGGAGGTTTGGAGTATCACGCGAAAAGCCTGGAAATCAAGGTGAAATCACGCCGGTTTTGCCCCGAAATCCGTCCAGTTTCCGGCTGGATGGCGGGCTGCGGCCACGCTCCTTCCTTACCGTTCCCACCCTGTCCAGTCGGGCCTCCGCCCCGCTCCTTCCTTGCCATCTCGGGCTCCGCCCCGCTCCTTCCTTACCGTCCCCACCCCGTCCCGTCGGGCTCCGCCCCGCTCCTTCCTTACCGTCCCCACCCCGTCCCGTCGGCCTCGATCCGGCCGGCGAAAACGCGGTGGAAGAGAGCCTCCTCCGCGGCACTTTTTTGCACCAGCCGCGGGTCGGTGGTGGTCAGCACGACCTGACCTTTGAGCGCCGCGAGGTACTCCATCAAGTACGCGTTGCGCTCGGGATCGAGCTCGCTCGACACGTCGTCCAACAAGAGGAGAGGCGCCCTGCCCTGCGCCCGGCGCAGGTTCTCGATCTCGCCGATCTTGAACGCCAGCACCATGGCGCGCGACTGGCCCTGGCTCGCGTAGAGGCGCGCGGGGCGCTCGCCGACGAAGAGGCCCAGATCGTCGGCGTGTGGTCCCACGCTGGTGTAGCCGCGCTCCTCGTCGCGCGGCTGACGGCGGCGGAGCGCCTCCAACAAGCGCTCTGCGAGTGAGGGACCCGCCGCCCCGAGGTGATCCGAATCACGCCCGGCCGCGAGGTAGCCGAGATCGAGTGGAGCTTCTCCGCGCGCCACTTCGGCGAACGCCTTCTGCGCCAGTGGTAGCAACTCGCCGAGAATCTCTTCCCGGCGCTGCCGCAGGCGCGCTCCCAGGCGCGCCAGGGGCTCGTCGAAGGCGGCGAGCAACGCGGTCGGCGCGTGCTGCCGCAGGAGTTGATTTCGCGAACGGAGCGCGCGCAGGTAGTCGCGCGCGTCCGCCAGGTGCGAGGGGTGGCGATTCTGCACCGCCCGGTCGAGGAGCTTGCGCCGCCCTTCTGGTCCTCCCTTCACCACCGCAAGATCGTCGGGCGTGAAGGCCACCGTCGCGAGACCGCCGAAGAGCTCGTCGGGATCCGCTACCTTCTTTCCATCGACGCGCGCCTCCCTTCCCTGCGCGCTGATCTCCACCTCGACAGTGCGCACCCCGCCCGGCAACTCGAACCAGCCGATGACCAGCGCGCCGTCCTGCGTGCCGAGCCGCACCAACTCCGCAAGCTTCTGCGCCCGCAAAGGCCGCAACGTGCAGAGCAAGTAGCAGGCCTCGAGGAAATTCGTCTTCCCCTGCCCGTTCTGTCCGAACAGCACGGTGGTGTGCGGCGAAACATGGACGCGCTGAGCTTCGAGGTTCCGGAAGGCACGCGTCTCGACGTCGAGGAGAAGCACCAGGAGGCTCTCACTCCTTAAGCCCGCCTCGAACGACGCGCAGGGCAGGACGCAGAACGCTTGGGCAACTGGCTTGCCGTTGGCGTCCGACTGCTTGATGCAGCGCTGTGCGCGGTGTTTGCAGTCAGCGTTGCTCTTGCAATTGCGTCCCAGTCCCACGGTGCGCGGATCGCGCGAAACTCTCTTCGCGGGTCGTGCCCCGGCTACCGTGGCGAACAGGAACAGCGCTGCGAAGAGGGCGTGCATCAGATCCGCATCGGCATGATCACCGCCGTGTAGCGCGCGCCGCCGGCCGGATCTCCTGCAGGCTTGAGCACGCCGGGCGACAACTCGTCGCACAGTTCGACGTTCATCTGCTCGGAGTCGAGGACCTGGAGCACATCCATCAGGTACCGGGCGTTGAAGCCGATCTGCATCGGCGTGCCTTTGTAGGCGACTACGATCTCCTCGCGGGCGTCGCCCAGATCTGGATTTTGCGAAGTGACTCGCAGGGAGTTCTCCGAAAGCTCGAAGCGCACGGCGTTGGTCGAGCGGTCGCTCGAGAGCAGGCTCATGCGCTTCAAAGTTTCCAGCAGCCGCGGTCGGTCGACGATGACAGTTCGGTCCGCTTCCTTGGGGATGACCTGCTGATAGTCGGGGAAGGCTCCATCGATGAGCCGCATCACCATGGTGACGTCGCCGCGGCGGAATACCCCGCTTGTCTCGGTGAATCCCAACTCACAGTCTCCACCAGCGTTCTCGTCGAGGAGCCGGCGTAGTTCCAGGAGTCCTTTGCGCGGCACGATCACCCCGCGCTTGAGATTGAAGCCTTCCAGCGGACGCTGGGCGAGGCTGAGCCGATGGCCATCGGTCGCCACCATTCGCACGCTTCCCTCGGCAGCCTCGAAGAAGACGCCGTTCAGGTTATGCCGCGTCTCGTCCGCGGAGATAGCGAACTGAGTCTTCTCGATCATCTCCGAGAGTGAGATCGGATCCACTTTGACCATCGCCGCTTTCTCGGCGCGCGGAAACGGCGGATAGTCCTCAGCGGCCTGACCGACGATGTTGAACTCAGCAGCTCCGGAGGTCAGCCTGACCCGGTTGTTGGCTTCGCGCTTCAGGACGAGGTTACGCTCAGGCAGCGCACGGACGATGTCGTAGAGCTCCTTGTGCTTGAGCGCCACCGAGCCGGGCTTGCGCACTTCGGCAGGATGCGTGGTCTGGACGCCGATCTCCAGATCGAAGGCGGTGACGCGTAACTTCTGATCCTCGGTGGCATCGAGTAGCACCGACGCCAGGATGGGCATGGTGCTCTTCTTCTCGACGATACCCTGCGCGCGGTAGAGGGCGCGAGAGAACTCGTCGGTCCCGATCTGCAGCTCCATCTGTTGCTTCCCTTTCGGATCGGAGAAGAGAATCTCGTAGTATTGGTAGAGCCTGTGATTCTGTGGAGCGTCGCTCCTGCCCAGGGTTGTGGTTCCCGATCGGGCCGCGTGTGGACGGCCTGTGTAGCGCGAGGGTCCGACGTTGTCTACACGCTGTTCACAAGCTTCAGGTTCTGGCCTCGGGCCTCAGCAGAAGCGGCAGTTGCAGTTCCCGAAGCCCGACGCTTGAAGCTCGCAGGGCTAGACATAGACACGTCTCGAACCGTTCATAAGAGCCAGAAGAGTAGCCTCTAAAAGCCACCCCCGGTGGCAGGGGCTAGCCGTTGAGCCTTCGCAACAACGACTCGACTGTCTTTGCCAAGTCGGGTTCCTCTCCCATCAATTGCTCGATGCGTTGCTCGGCGTTGATCACCGTCGAGTGGTCCTTGCCGCCGAACTTCTCGCCGATCACCGGGTAGCTCAGTGCGGTGATCTTGCGCGTCAAGTACATGGCCACTTGACGGGCGCGGGCGATGTTCTGCTGCCGCCGGTCGCCGAGAATGTCCTGAGGCTTTACCTGCATCCCCTCGGCGACGACCTTGATGATAGTGGTGACGTCAGGCTTGTCGCCGCGCACGACGAGGATGTTCTTGAGCACGTCTTGCGCGAGTTCGACGGTGAGCGCGGCTCCAGTCAGGCTGGCGAAGGCGGCGAGGCGGATCAGGCTGCCTTCGAGCTCGCGAACGTTCGAGCGAATGTGCGTGCCGAGGAAGAGCGCGACGTCGTCGGGCAACGCGATGTGATCGGTCGCCGCCTTCTTCTTGAGAATCGCAACTCGCGTCTCCACTTCCGGAGGCTGGATGTCGGCGATGAGGCCCCATTGGAAGCGGCTGCGCAGGCGCTCCTCGAAGCCCTCGATCTCCGTGGGTAGCTTGTCGGATGTGACGAAGATCTGCTTGCCGCCTTCATGCAGCGCATTGAAGGTGTGGAAGAACTCCTCCATCGTCTGAGAGGTAGACGACGTGGCAGTTGGGGTTCTGCTTCATCGCGTGGTTGCCGACCGCGTGCACGAGGGGCGTCTTGCCGAGGCCCACGCCGCCGTAGAGGAAGAGCGGGTTGTACGCCTTGCCCGGAGCGTTGGAGACAGCGGTGCAGGCCGCGACCGCGAACTGGTTCGAAGGTCCGACCACGAAGGAATCGAAGGTGTACTTCGGGTTGATCTGCAGCTGTCGCGAGGGAGGGGGATCGCTAGGAGGCGGCGTGGTGATGGCCGCTCGCTCGTCGACGGAGCGCGCTTCCGGTATCTCGGCATCGCTGCCAGGACGTTCGCGCACGACGAACTTCACCGCGCAACGGCTTCCGTACTGCGTCTCCAGGTCCTGTAGCAACACATCGAGCAGGTTGTCGCGGACCCAGTCGATCATGAACTTGCTCGAGTGGGCGAGCGTCAGTTCGTCGGCGATCAGGCTCACCGGCTTGATCGGCTCGAAGTAGGTCTGGAAGGTGTGCCGGGACAGCCGTCCCCGCAGGTGGTCGATGGCGCGCGTCCAGAGGTCCAGGGCGGCGCGCTCGGACTCGAGCGGCACGTCGGCCGAGTTGCCGTCCACAGGCTTGTTCACACCTGTGGACAAGGAGCCAGACATCGGAAGTCCCCCGCGAAAAGACTACGAAAAAAGGCGACCCTTCGAGTCCGCGTTGCGGCTCGCTGGCCGTGGGTTCGCTTCTCCGGAATGTCCGCGTTACGACAACTGCGTGACAGCGGACGCGGACCCTAGCAAAGGGTTCGAAAAAGGATCAAGTGAGATCGGTGAAGTGGCCGGATCGACGCGGGATCGGGCGCGATGAGGCCTGGAACTGTTGCAGATTGAAGTTTCCCCTCTGGCGCGCCTCTGGGAGCGGCTGACGCGCAGGACGTTAGAAGGTTGGAGCACAAACGAACTGGCGGAGGGCGGATGGAAGATTCGCGGTGGGATCGGTTGACACTGCAGACGGTGCGTGCTTGATTGCCGCGCTTTTTGTCCCTTGAGGAGGCAGTCGTCGTGAAGCGTACGTACCAGCCGAGCAAGGTCCGGCGGAACAAGGAGCACGGGTTCCGCAAGCGCAACGCCACCCCAGCGGGGCGCAAAATCCTCAAGCGCCGCCGCGCGAAGGGCCGCAAGCGGCTCGTCGTCCGCGCGTACAAGAAGTAGCTCCCTTGCCGGCAGGAGCGCCGCATCGGCCGGCCTTCGGCTTCCCCAAAGGTGCGCGGCTGTTGCGCCGCGCCGAGTTCCTGTCCGTCAAGCAGATGGGCAAAGGATTCGCCGACGGGCCGCTCGCCGCCAGCTTCGTCGCCCGCGAGCCTGCGGCGACGCGCGCGGGAATGCCGCCCGCGCTGGCGCGGGTTGGGCTCACAGTTTCTTCCCAGGTGGGAGGGGCGGTCGTGCGCAACCGCGTGAAGCGGCGCCTCCGAGAGGCGGTCCGGCGCGAGCTCTCCGCGCTGCCGCCGGTCGACTTGGTGATAGTGGCGCGCAGCTCGGCGGTGAACGCCAGAGTGGAAGAGTTCAGGGCCTGGTTGCGGCGCGCGGCGGCCCGGATGCGCAAAGGGGCAGGGCAATGATGCGCGTGCTCTCGCTGCCGTTGCTCGGCCTGATCTGGGTCTTTAGGAAAGTTGTTTCTCCCGCGCTTCCGCCCGCCTGCCGCTACTATCCAAGCTGCTCGCAGTACGCGGAGGAGGCGGTGCGAATTCACGGCCCTCTCGTCGGGCCCTGGCTCGCGCTGCGTCGGGTGCTGCGCTGCCATCCCTACGCCGCGGGAGGACCGGATCCGGTCCCGCCGCGCGCGGCCAAGAGGCTTGCATGAAAGACATGAACCAACGGCTCTTCGTGGCCATCGCCATCTGGCTCGCGTGCATCTTCGGCTACTACACCTTCTTTGCGCCGAAGAAGCCACCGTCGTTGGCGCAGAAGCCGGAAGCCATTTCGCAACCGGCCGCCACCAGCCCCGCTCCGTCTCCGCCGGTTGCCGGTGCGCCGGCTTCACCCCCGAAAGCCGGCGACGTTCCACGTGGAACACCGGTGCCGCGGCCGCCGCTGCGCGAAGTGACCTTCCAGACGCCGCGCACCCGCATCGTAGTCACCAGCGAGGGGGCGGCCGTCCGCAGCGTGCAACTCCTCGGCGACAAATGGACCCGGCACAAGGGTGGCAAGGAAGAGTCGCACGTCGACCTGGTGGAACCGCGCGCGGGCGAGGCCCTGCCGTTCTCCACCACGGTGAGGGACGCAGGTGGCGCAGAGCTGGTCCCCGCCAGCGAGGCGTACGCGCTCGTCACGCAGGACGCGCAGAGCGCCACCTTCCGGACGGAGCGGGGCGGGGTGACCCTGACCAAGACGCTGAAGGTCAATCCGGCCTCGTACGCGATCGATCTTGCGGTGGAGGTGAAGAGCGCGGCCCCGCTCGCGGGCCAGCTGGCGATGGTTTCCGGCGCCCACGCCGAGGAGCCTTCCGGCGGGATGTTCGCCTCGCGCACCAACACGCCGGGCCGGACCATCTGCTTGCACGGGGACAACAAGGTGGAGAGGGTGGCCATCGGCGCAAAGCATCCCGAGTTCGACGCGCCCGGGGCGCACTTCGCAGGCATCGACGAGCAGTATTTCCTTACCGCGGTGATGCCGCCGCCGGGCGTGACCGCGGCCTGCAAGCTCGAGGCGCGCGGCGAGAAGACCGGATCGCTCGTCGCCTCCCTGATCGTTCCTCTGCAAGTCACGGCGGGAGGGGCGGCCCAGCTCTCCTTCAAGGGCTACGCCGGTCCCAAGACCGACAAGGAGTTGGTGGCGGTGGGGGCGCCGCTCAAGCAGTCGATCGACTGGGGGTTCTGGTCGGTGATCGCCGAGGTGCTCCTCGGCATCATGAAGTTCTGTCGATGAAGTCGATGCAGGAGATGCAGCGCATCCAGCCCCAGCTCGACGAGATGAAGAAGAAGTATGCGGGCGACACGCAGCGGCAGAACCTGGAGCAGATGAAGCTTTTCAAGGAGCACGGCGTGAACCCGATGGGATCGTGCCTGCCGATGCTCATCCAGATGCCGATCTGGTTCGCGCTCTACACCACGCTGCAAGTGTCAGTGGAGCTCTACAACGAGCCGTTCATCCCGGGCTGGATCGATGACCTCACCAACAAGGACCCGTACTACATCCTGCCGGTGGCGATGGGCATCACCATGATCCTGACGCAGGTGCTGACGCCGTCGCCCATGTCGAACCCCAGCCAGAAGACGATGGGGTACGTGATGAGCGGGTTCTTTTCGCTGCTCATGCTGACGCTGCCGTCTGGGCTGACGCTCTACATCTTTACCAACAACGTCCTCTCCATCGCGCAGCAGATGTACTTGCGGAGGACGCTTCAAGCCCCGCCTGCCGCAGGACGCACAGTCGAAGTGAAGGCAGCTGGCCCGGGCGACGGCAGCGGCGCGAAACTGCGCGTGTAAATGACAGCGGGCGAGCGCAAGACCACCCGGAAGAATCCGCTCTTCGGCGCAGCCGTGGTCAAGCTGGTGCTGCGCAAGCGGACCGGCGAGAGCGGAGCCAGCAGCAGCCTCTACGAGGGGATCCTGCGCGACCTGGGCGTGACCGACGCCGAGGTCGAGAAGTTCCTGGCGGAGCACGAGGCGGAAGTCGAGCGGGCCATCCGCAGCCATGGGCGGAGGGGGGACTGATGGCGCTCCAAGGAACGCTCCTCGTGCGGCATTCGCTGCCGCACGGCGCGGTGAGAGACGAGAAGCTGCCCTTTTCCGACCTGCAGCAGCTGCTCGACCTGTGCGCGGCGCACGCGCAGGGCACCGCTTTCGTGCAGGTGCTGGTGACGGGGCAGGTCGATGGGCGAAAACACACGCTGGTGCTGGACTTCGGCCACTTCGGCCGCGCGGAGTGAAGCGTGGACGGCGCACGACTCAGGAAGATCGAGGAGGGCGCCGTGCGGATGGGGCTGCGCCTCGATGCGGAGCAGCTGAGGCTCCTGGGGAGGCACGTCGACCTGCTGCTCAAGTGGAACAAGTCGATCAACCTGACCGCCATCACCGAGCCGGACGAGGTGGTGGAGAAGCATGTCCTCGATTCGTTGGCGCTGGTGCCGGTGCTGCCGTCGGGCAGCCTGCTGGACGCTGGCACCGGGGCCGGCTTTCCGGGGATTCCTGCAGCCATCGCCCGGCCGGACCTCGAGGTGGTGCTGGTCGATTCAGTGCAGAAGAAGGTGGCGTTTCTCAAGAGCGTGCTCGCCGAGCTGCGGCTGCCCAAGGTGAAGGCGGTGGCGGTGCGGCTGCAGGGGAATCCGGCGCAGGAAGAGCTGCCGCGCGTTCATGCTGCAGTGTCCCGGGCGTACGCGGCGCCCCGGGAATGGCTCACGCTGGCGGAGCAGTATGTTCTGCCGGGCGGCGTGGCCATCTGCATGCTGGGTCCGACCGAAGAGCTGCCGCGGGCGGTGGGCGGGCTTCTCCT
>WNFI01463609.1_pt1 | contig 18524 bp, 19 predicted proteins | sample 5400471 | NCBI WGS metagenome assembly WNFI01 (sample SAMN13153348, study PRJNA577476) | soil metagenome | isolation source: 100 cm saprolite on Douglas fir-dominated hillslope | place: USA:California | collected 2013-09-17 | reverse complement strand
GAACTCTCCGTCCCCTCAAACGAATTCGGCATCGGAAACGCGTCGGCCCGCTCATGCTATATGGGCCACTCCAGCCCCTTTTGGAAGTCACACGTGTCCACAATGACGGCTCCATACAACGGGATGAGATCACGTAATGCCGATATTGTATTCCCGGCAGGCACCACCGTAACCCATCAAGGCGCCAGCTGTTCGGTATCCCTCTACCTCAGGAGCACACAGTGTGGAAAAAAGAAAGAGACCGATCAGGATTGGCAGCACATTGACGCTTGCCCGCGCGCGGTTAGCACCCAGACATTCAACTTTCCTAGATATGGATGCAGCAGAGTTTCATGCCCAAGTCTATCGAGTCGTCAGGCTGATCCCTCATGGCCGCGTGACCTCATACGGTGGGTTCCATCCATCATGATATCAGCCCTCGCATCGCCCCCAAACCCCACGCCCTCGGAATTCTCCAGCCAATAGAGGCAACGGAGGGACCTACCCACGATCATTTCCAACCTCGAACCATTCCGATTCGGGTTCGGAGTTGTTCCGTCATTCAGGCATGTTTGTGACTCTGCATAACACGCAGATGATCCCATCCATCACCATGCCGATTGCCCCGCATATTCTCTCCTTCTGATGGAACATCTCCCTCTCTCCCGGTCTCCTCCGGCCGGCACTTACTCCGGCATCTAAAATATGATCTCCGACTCACTGAAACACGACTCACAGGCCATATCGCCCACCTCGTCGGAATGCCGCGACATGCCAGACACGTAGGGAACGGTGAGTTGACACGTTTCGTCTTTGACCTAGACATATTTATCCATTCATATTGTTTTGCCTCATTCCATTCCCCTTTTCGGACATGGTTGCATACACATGCCCACCTTTTACTCTCATGCACCGCCATACAACCTCCCATACAAATCTTACTCAAACTCACACCCAATTCCAAATCCCTGCAACCCAAAAAACGGTATAATTTAAAATTCACCGCCCGTTGCCTTCTCCAAACTTGGGGCCCCTTTTTGGAAACCACTTCCCCAAAATCATTTCACCCGGCGATCGGTATCGTCAACCATGATATTTACACGTAAACCGGCGTCTGAATCACCACCCCCGATCCAAACAACAACATCAAAATAAATCGTCACCTGATCCATCCATGCTCATTAAAAAAAAGCGCTGAAATGGCTAGGCCCAGACACAGACATCCCCTGGCAACGAGTAGTCGCTTCCTCAGGACAAATCTCATCTAGGGGTAAGTGGGACTTGGCTCTGCGTTGATGTCGGGCTTCGAAAAGAAGATCCGTACAGCCACTACTTTCTCGTAATCCGCTTCACATTTCTTGCCCTGCTTATCCTGAAACACCCCTTCCCGATCCCTCCATGACCGGCTCTTCATTCATTGACATATATAAATAGGACCAGGAACAGACGGTGCATCCCATCAACGAGACGCCCTTCAAGAAGAAGGTGTACAAGTCACAGAATCACACCAAGGAAGCACAACATTCAGAGTCAGCCTAGCGAGTTATGGATGGTTTCCGAGTGTCGAAGAGGTGGAGAGGATGTTGGACCTAGAGGAGGAAGATCAGGATCAAGCTCAAGACTAGCGTCGGAGGATGAATCCTCCGACCGAGTTAGCTACGTACGCGTACGTCCTCAAATGAACCGAGTTCCATGCAGCGCTTATACTATAATGGCCGAACACCTTGCAACCCCGCCATCTCCCACGTACTGAGCTTAATTAAATCCTCCGATGAATATATCCGTCGGCTGTTATTTAGCGGTGGCATGGAGACTTCTTTCCGTTGTCTTTCCGGCGCTCGCCCAAGTCTCTCGACCTTTCCACGTTCTACTACCCCGCTCTTCCCAACCAAATGTGGCCATTCTGTAAGGTTTGGCACAAACCCTCGAATGATGATATACACTGTATTTATTTCGGCCGGGCTCTTCGTTCGCTGCACTTTGTATTTTCGCGATTTAACCCCTCACGTATGACGAAGACGAGCCTCGAAAACGTCAATATGCAGTGTCAAATGCAAATTTCGCATACAACACGTTGATTCTTGGCCCAACATCGAAACACCGTCACAAACATGAGAGAAAAAAGGTAGAAAGTCCGTTTCGGGGAGGGTTCAAGAAAGTGGCATGAAACGGTCACTGGCTGAATGATATACAAATCTTGGAAATGGGTTTAGAGCCATGCTAGGCTAAATATATGGGACGTCAAGAAGTTTAGAATGCGTAAGAGAGGGGGGCTTTTAACCAAGGGCATTGAAGAAGTCAAGGTTCGTAGAATGGATCAGGATCTACATACCTGTGGTGAGACTAGTTAATCAAGACAGAGTGAACCAGGACAACGTTGAAATGACAAGAAAGTAGAAATGTGGGGGGAGAGAGGGGTGATGACTTTAAAACCTCAGTCCGAGTTCTTCAAAGTCAAAATCCAGATCTAGCCCCTGCCCACGTGTTGAACTCTGACCCGTGTCGAGATCAGCGGGGTCCATAAGACCAAAGTCTCGCCGGAAAGATCGGTCTTCACCATCGGCTGAAGGGAGAAATCAGCAAATGGCGACCAGCGGATGAATCAAACTGAACGTACGACTTAATACTCGAAACTCTTGCATTTCAAACGCTAGATCGGAACGTGCAGAATGGGATGTGTTCAGCCTTCGCGGTTGAGACTTAGTGGTTGTCGAGATCTTGTTAGTCACTCTTTCTTGAGGTGTCCTGGGTCTCAACGACTCGAAGCCGAAAAAACTGAATCTCGACTCCCCACCACCTACCGCAGAGTGGTTCTTGACATTAGAGGGTGCGGTGGAAGATACACCAAGGACTGCAGGATGGGTCATGGAGATCTCCGCCGTAGGCGCCTGCGGATCCTTCATCAGCGAGCTCGAGGCTACCCCGAAGCCAGGTGTGTAGCGTGGGGTACCAGGGGCGAAGAATGTTGTTTGCGGTGTAGCAATGGCGAGACTAGATGGCGTGCTGGAAGTTGAAGACTCGGAAGCTGAGAAGGGAGTGGCAGGGGTAGGTGAAGCGGTGAAGTATGTTGAGGGAGTTGGTGATTGTTCACCGACATGTACAACTTGAGGACGAGTGTGACGCGAACCTAATGGAGGATCCGAGGTGTTCAATCGGGAGCGGGACTGCGCCGCAAATGTAGGACTGCCAAATAATGACTCAGGCAATGAAACGTTCAGGCCAATCCCAGCATTCATATGAGAGTTGGATCCAGGGGGGGACGTAGAGACTGGCGGACTGCTTGAAAGCGAGGTGGCCCGATGACGAGGGGAGCCGGAGGAGCCATTCGAGTCAAACGAGAGGAACGTTCGGACGGACGGCGTAAGGCTTGGCTTCCTATCTCCCTCAGTCCAATTGGATGCGCGACTTACTGGCACGTCATAAGAGGGGATACCAGACACGATCGGTGGCTCTTCCAAAGAACCGAAGGCTTCAACAGACACGGGAGCAGGATGTGACGAGTTCTCACTACTCGCTCGTCGAGTGGAAAAGCTCTTTGTCGGCATGCTTGAAGCCAGCGTCGACATGCTCCCAGATCGAGTCGAGGAAGCCGTCAGCTGCATTGACACGGTAGATGAACGATTGGTCATAGCGACGGTGTTGGACCCGAAAACTTGACCCTCGAGTTGTCTCAACCCACCCGCGATGGCACTATGCACACTACCTCTTGGTGAAAACGTAGGCGTGGAATTGGAACTGGCATCCGTGCCAGGCCCGGGATCCTTTTCAAAAAGCTTGATTTTCTCAAGATTCAGAGCAGCGGGACGTCTCTTCGTTGGAGTTGGGGTCTGACGAGATGGTGGTGGTGATGGGCCTACCGTTCCAGTCGTCTTCTCCCAATCAGCGAGCCGAGTGCTAGACGGAGGCCGTCCTAACGGAGTCGATATCGTGGAAGAATTTTCAAGAGGAAGAGATGAAGGCGGGAGATCACCGAGCTGAATTGGGAATCGTTCGGTCCTAGATCGCGGGGGCATCGAAAGCTCACGCATATCGCTGTATCGTCGCCTCACTGACTTCTGGTTGGTTGAAGAGCTGGCGGTAGTAGGCGATGGGAAACCAGCGAAAATCATTGATAGAGGACGAGAAAGTGGAGGGGTAGCATCGGAAATTTTGGAACGAAATGGGGAGTCCGGATGGGGAGTCCTATAATTATAGCGATCGCTTGAGAGGGACTCACTCTTCCGAGGGTATTCAGGATGGTTCTTCCTCCCAACTTTGCTCTCGATGATAGTGATCTCCGACGATGCCGAACTTTGAGTCGGTGCAAGAATTGGCAAGCCAAGTCCCAATCTTCTCGCGCGAGCCTCCCGATTCCTTCGTCCTATCCCATTTTCCTCTTCCTCATCATGCTTCGTACTCAGGCTCACGGTATCCGAGACAGGCAAGAAGTGTGGAGGGTCCAATGCATTCTGAACTGGTGAAGCAAGGAGCGAAACGTCACCTGTCTGATCGCCCTTGATATGAGCACTACCGATGGACTTGCTTGGTTTATGTATCAGTAGTGCATGGTTGTGTCCAGTATCAGTAGCCGATGCCAGCCTATCATTCCACATCAACATCGAATCACTTACTGTGCGACGCAACGGAACGCCGCCCCTATTGGTAGTTCCAGAAATGCTGATCGGCGGATTTTGCGCATTCCCAGGAACACTGCTGTACGACTCTGAGTGTTTGGGTGGAGTACAGCCCACAATGGGTCTTCCGCGGTCGGTCGGTGACGCAGAAGTTGTAGGTGAAGATACTCCCTTTGTGACAGGCTGTAGAGGGGAAGGAGGACACGGCACAAATGAGCGAGTGATGGAGGATTGAGAGACAAAGGTGAACGATGTCACCGGTGAAGGGGGTACACTCGCGAACGGATCAGTATCAAGCATGCTCAGGAAGTCATCCGCAGGAGGAAGAGAGGAAGTTTTAACAAGTGTACCAGCGTTATCGGCGACAACGTAACGACATGAAGTCGTCGCATGCAGTCCAAAGGGATGCACAATAGCAGTATTCCTATTACGAGCGGTCCTCATGTCTGGTGATGAGCCTTTGCGCGACATACGACGCGGGTCTACCGTACATGAAACGATTTCATGAATGGTTGATGAAGATGGAGTATGGATGGTATTACGGGAGTGAGAGGCACCAGTGGTAAGGTCATGATGAATTTGACTCGCAGGGGTTGGGCCCACAAGCTGGGCCATTGATGTCGACTTTGTAGCGATTGTCCTTGACGACGTCAGGTCACTCGCATTTGACCGCTTGGATAAGACGGCTAAATATTCAAGAAGGGAATTATGTCTATGTATTACTGGAGATACACGTATTAGCGGGGCAAATGAAGCAAATCGAATGGATCAACTCACAGAATACGGATAAAAGATTACTTAAGAACCATACAAGTACACAAAATAATCTCGCACATTCTAGTCCTGTAGATGATCCTCTAGGAAAACCAGAGGACTTGTTGGCTATGTCGATGGCATACGACGCTATGGACAGGGTCTGTCCAACCATCAAGATAAACAGGCCGATGTTGCAGGGGAATGACCGGAACAGGACTAAAATGTAAGGAAGAGCCCCAAGACTAACGCAAAGTTGCAGAATAGGATCAAGGAGCACTGGTATGCGATCCAACGACGGGATGACTTCTCCAAGAATGCGAAGGGTTGCGAATAGAGACCCTGTGCATGCAACGGAAGCCGTTGTGAGTACAATACAGTTTGTTCGGGACCCTATTTCCGACATACCAAACAGTGGGAGTAGCGATACTACATATGATACAAGCGATGGTGGCTTAGGGTTGGACTCATTAAGAGTCAGGTTGCTAGCGAATCGAGGTAGAAAAGACTCTCGGTTCAAGGAGTGGTCATGAAGTGGACGAAAGAGGATGGATTGCAAAAGTAAAATTAGGGCAACCGTCGCTGTGGAAACGCATTACGGTAAGTCATCCATGCGGGAGATGTCAAAACCAAGAGGTGGTCAGTAACGCACCCATTGAGCGCCCACAAAGCTCAAAAACACGTCGAATAACTTCATCCAGAGAACGATGTGTGGCGGATAGTTCAAGGATGGCAGAGATGGCTACAAACGCGCTCCCAATTAGGTAAAGAGCGAGAGGGAAGACGCATCGAGGCACCAAGGAACGTGTCGAGGATTGGCGGCGGATAAGAAGTACGATGAGATAGCAAGAGAAAGGAAGAAGGACAATAAGACACCAGAGAGCGACGCGAATTGGGAATTTAGATGGAGACATGAAAGAGAAAAGAACGAAGAGAAGGGGGAAACGAAAGAGGACAAGAGAAGAGTGGACACGAAGGTTGAAGAAGGAATTAGACTAGCCCTCTTGGGATTGAACCCATTTGTCACCCGGCAAGAAGCGACAAGAAATGACAGAGCGACGTTTAATTAGGTAATTAGATATTGCATTTCGATCAGCAACGAAGCGCTCTAATGCCGCCCTTAATTATGGCATCCCCAGCAATAATTACGTTCGGAGGACCTAGATCTTTGCGTGCATCGACCTGTTTCTACCACAATCTCTATCACTCATGAACTAGAGGTTCGAAATAAGCAAGTCGCCCTCCTAATCACTGGGGAAAATACATATGGACGCTATAGCTACAGTGATGATAACGTCCTTGGGGCATCAGATCAGCCACGGACTCACGGCGCATAAGATACATACCACGAAACCAGGGATAGCTAATCGTCACCCATGTATGCGACATGGATACGGCCTCTTCGGCTAGCCTTGACGTCTGGTAATGAATAACAGAGCTCGTCCACTGTCTCATATTCAAGTACCTATCTCCCGATTCCCCGAGTCCTCTCTGACACTGAATTGCACCCCAGGCCTCAAGTCCAGTGGGAACACTGAGATGAGACGAGATGACATCGACATGGTGTGAGAATGTCGTAGTTACCGACAGAGTAACATCCACTCTATCTACTCTCGCCGTTCAATGACCAAGGCACGGAATGTTTCAAAGCCTTCGTCCCGAATTATCCAACGCGATGTCACGGCGGCAGATGACAGGAAACGGGAGGACAACTAACGGGACGGATGAACGATGATCTGCATGAAGTGTTCGATTAGTGTTGGAGAGCAAATATGGCGATGGAATAAACACTGATAACATGCAAGGGTGACGTCAGGAGGTCCACATATTCGCCGAAAAAACAACAACAACAACAAGAAAGCAGTTGGAAAGCGAAGGAGGAATGAAACACCAAGAGAACATAAAGAGGTTGCAATACGGGACGGAACAGGGCGAAATTCCGAACACCTTGCTTCACATGGATCAAGCTCAATGAATACAAACAGGGTACAGTTAGGAACAAGAAATAGCACACAACAATGATGGTTCGCAGGAGAAATGACGTCCAAAGAAGATCCGAATTGCTATATTGGAGGCGGGTTCGTAGGCTGAGGGGCCGGCCTACGCCCATCCAGATCAACGACAGCACGCTTCTGCGATCCCCCACACCCCGTCGGTACTGGCGCACTCACAGCACTCCACCCATCCGGGTAACTACATCCCTGAATGGATGCATAATACCCAAGCGTATCGCTGGAATCAAACCATCCATTCCCAACGCTAACTGTCGAGGCACTCCCAGTGAACGTTGGAACAGTAAGTGTCGGCAGCGAGCCCGTTGGCGTATACTGCGGAAGTGCATTCACGTTAGTGATTGAAGGGCTCAGAGTTGTCGGCGGCCAGGCACCGAAAGACTGTAGCTGAGCAGATGAGATCGTCCCCGCGCCATGACCCCCCGTTTGCCATGCCGCAAGTGGTGGAGTCCATAGAGTGGTCACGCCTTGTGAGGCACATACACCAGCAGCATTCCGAGGGTCCTTCGGCAACCAACCTTGTTCCAGGCCAAGACGGTAACTCCAATGCGGCGACTCTACTTGGCCTATTCGAAAAACGGCAGCCATTAGGACACGTGGGAGTCCCTCGAAAGTAGATACTGGGATTTAAACGTACCAGTTACAGAAGAGTTACCAATCTTCCACGTCCAGAAGAACCAGTTCTGCAAGACATCCATCTGAGCGAGGGCAAAAGCCATTAGCCCAGACTTCGTCGTTTGATTGTAGCTTGGCCAGTCAATGACAGGCCCACAGTTTCCAATCCGAGTAAAAGTGGCCTTCGTGATGGGATCGGTGTAATTACCCTCATAACGCGTCCCCAGACCGACGCCATTCAGGTAAAGACCACCTACAATGGCGAAAAGGCATTAACTCACCATCACGCTAAGGCAAATCCCAGTGATCCGAAAGCACTTACAATCAGTATAACCCAGTGACCACTCGCCGGCAACTACCATCCCAAAGTTCTGCATTGTCGTATTGATTAGACTCGCCCATGCCGCACACGGCCTGAGAGCTTGTTGCGCTGGTGGGGAAGGAACCAGCTTTTGGAAGCAAAGGTAGGGGTGAGTGTCAAGCATGACACGATCTGAACCGGCTAGGAATCCGTAGAAATCTGAAATGGTAAGGAAACCTAACGAAATAAATCAAGTTTAACAATTGCTCGATCACGGGATTCGGAACGGAATGACTGACCATCGTGAATGGCGATGAACGGTCCTTTATTACTCCCAACTCCAGTAATGTTTCGAATCTCGTTATACGCTTCAAGGTAGCTAACGTGGACAGGGAGTCGATCAGTTGCGGGTTTGAGCACCGAGACAGTGAAACTCGAAACTCAACGTACAAGTTTCCAACGACGTTTAGTCCAATTCATGAGTGCCCAGACACTCTACGATCTCGTCCCAAAAGGAAATAGTACAAAAGAGGAATAACGCACCAAGCCAAACACGGGTACCACAGGCGCATACTGCGGCTGCGATATAAACTCGGCAATGATCCTCATAATATCCAACGACCGCTGAGCATTCGCAATACCCATTGTTCCATACATCCAGTTAATCAAGCCGAACTTGCCAGAATGATTGAACCTATGCATGGACAGGGGTTGAAAATTCAGAGGCCTAGGGGAAGAAAATCCAAAACATACCCATTCTGTGACCCAGGGATGGTGTGCAAATCGAGGTTTATCCGGATCCCATACTTGCGTGCCCACTGAATAGCCTTCAAAAAGTATCTAAGGGGAATATCAAGCAACTCGAAACAGGAGACAGGAGACAGGAGACTTACTTCCAAGCAGTCCCTTCCAAGAAAGGTTCGCCCGGGAATACTGATATTGCCCTAACAACCAAAAAGGCCTCAGCACTACATTGCATCCGCTCGGAAGACCCCACGCACCAGTATGGGAACGGTATTCGAACAAAGTTGAGGCCCGCACCAGCGATGAGTGCAAAGTCCTCCTCCGTCTTTTTGCGACGCAAATCAACGTTGACATAAGGGAAAAAATGGATCGATGGAACGTGAGCGTAATTAAGTTAAGGGGAGATACCAAGTCAGCTTCCGGTTTCTTGGCATTGAAAAGAAACACTGACGCACAATGAACGTAGCATAATGTTGCTCGAGTTGTTGCAAGCCACCGCCTGCAGAGTCGGCTGCCATATTCGTGCTGAGTGTCCACTCATCAATGGCGGGTGTCTGAGCACCAAGGTATTTTTCGTAAAGCGCTGGTGAGATGAAGGGTTCAGTATTCAGCCATCCACCAAGGTTGACACTGCAATTCCCCGGCGAACGATACTCAGAAGTTGAGTGACCAGGAAAAAATTGAGAAAAGTTGTTGAAACGCACCCGCGAATCTTGGTCGTCCCAAAATTGAAAGTCATGTTGAGGGGCGGTGTCCAGCTCTGCGCCCGTGCATTATTGTTAAACGGGTCATTAACGTCGTAGTACCAAGTCCCTCCAAATGAGTTCCTATAGGTCATCGTCGTCCCGTCATCAAACGTGACCGTGCTTCCATCCCCACCGGACACAGGTTTGGAACTTTTGGTTGGTCCCGAAGCGGAGGATGTGCCCGTCGGACTATGGCTCGAAGAACCACCATGAGATGAAGACTTATTGGAAGAGTGTTTGTGAACGAAGTAGTAAGTTCCTCCTAGCGCGATTGCAGCTATGACGGACAGGGCACCAGCACCAATCAAAATATTCCTTAGTCTTTTGCGTTTCTGCTCGCTAGGAGACGCGTAGTGAGACCTCTTCTCCTTCAGGTCCGTGCGAGTCCCTCCAGACATATCATCCATCTGATAAGTTGTCGACGACGGATGAAGATCGCCATGGGATGAATCATCGCCTGACATGAGACGACTATCATTAGCACCATATGTGCCAGCATACGAGCCTCTAAATGGTGAATCTACAGGAAGACGCGAGATAGAGTTGTAGTCGGAGTTTCGAGAGCCCGCCCGACTGGAAACCGAATCAGCAAAGCCAGGACGCGGCACACCGAGTTCATTGATGGTAGGGGCAGGTGAGAAAGACTGTTGCGACTGGGTATCCTCGATGCCTAGAGCGGAGTAGAACCGTTGTGGCGGAAGGGCGCCAGCGGAGAGGACTGAGACCGGAACGGGCATGTCATCGAGGTTGGGTGGGCCGCCCGTTAAATTCTCGGGCGGGTTCACGGGAGAGGGTGGTAAGTCATGTTGGGGAACACCTTGGTAGCTATCGACATCATTGTAGTATTGAGCGTGCGGGGTGAAGGCATCGTCGTATTGAGGGTCATTGTCCTCTGCTTGAGGCGAGTGGGCTAGTGGGAGCGAGTCACGATGTGGCGAAGGAGAATTGTGGGCAGAGAGTGGATCATAAGTGTTGTGCGTTGGCATTGGCTTGGAGACGGAGAGAAAAAACGAGCGCCATTGACACAGCAGGCAATTTCCGATGTTTGGCCAAGAATCGAAAATTATAATTATAAGTCAGTGTTTTTGTACCTGGAATACAATTTCCTAATCAGGAAATTTTATTTCATGTTTTTACATTGACGTATTTGGCGATTTTGATCAATTTAATAGTTACGATAATAGATTCGGTCAATCTGCCGTTGTTATATCGAGATACATGATGAAAATCAAATGAAAAACACCCTTTACACGCACAACATCAAGCATCATATTGTGTCGAATCGTCTACCTCGTCGATACTACGTCTGTACTTTTAGGAATCTTCTTAAATACTACGACTTACGTCGACAGTTGATCCTCAAAGTCGGCAAGTCGCTGTAATACTACTCATAAATATAATGCCTTCAGATTCTCACGCTTCATTCCGTTGGGAAGGGGTGTCATATCATCCTTGCGCGCGCATGCACGCGACCCATTAAAGACGCTTCACAATGAACTGTTCCACTAAACTTGACAGGCAGCACACTCTTTTTAAACTCCTTGATTAACAACTTCGCCGATTCGGACCGAGGGTCAAAGGAAAGCATGGTGAGCATGTGCGTTATGCCGTCCTTTACAAAGTCTTCCTCCGGCGCACACGTATCGGGGGAGGCAATAGGGGTGACAATAAATTCAAGGGTGATATCTTTGAAGGAAGGAGAAGTGCGGACGGCGTTAGAAATGTAAATCATAGCGATGTTCTAAGCGACAGCGTTGCGGAGGTAACGCAGTGCCATCGAGGACGAATCGTCGCCATGCTCGGGTACCATGTTCGGCCCATCTGATTATGCGATGTCAGACAATGGGAGCAAGCCATTTGTGTCCGGCTAACTTACCATCATCAGAGGCCAGGTTTTCAACATTAACCTTGAGGTCAAGATTGAGTCTCGACTGTATGAAAGTATCTGACAAATGGGCACGCGGTACGACAAGAACTGCAGTGCAATGAGGGTATAGACAAGATCGACGAGAGCATCGGAGTTGATGGTGTTGTTGATACGTTTACGACAATTTCTGGCCAGCCGTTTGGTCTCTTTGATCACATGGCAAAGTGCGTTGATCCACAAGGTCGTATCGATCCTCTTCACCGACTCGAGTTTGGGGGCAGACGCCTAGTGCATGCCCTTCCGAAGTCTTCTTCCTCATTGCCTCAGAATGCAGTACTACAGCGTGCATCTATGTAAATATCATATCTGGACAGATGAAACCCACACCTATACCAATCCGTTAATCCGCGAAAGATTGGGGCATACTAACTTCGCGGGCTGATTTGCTGGGCGGTCTGTTTCTTGCGTACATTGGATGTACGTCCTTGCCAGTGTCTCGGTTATCTGTACCATTGCTGTCCCCTCAAAAAAAATTCCCCCTCATGCTTCACTCTCATATATCGGGGCTAGCTGGGCTTGCAACATTACTCTGTCATCTCACTGACTTATGCATTTGTCTGCGGCTTTCAAACTTCGCTAACCGTCCCTCAACACACTCATTAGTACTGTTAGCACTGTGCTAATCCGAGACATGTATGCGTAGGCCCCAACTTGCGCTTCTAGGAACATGGTGGCGTCGGGCTTTCCTCGTCTCACAATATTAGTATTCTGCGGGACAAACGTTGATACTTATCTTATCTTATCGCTCTGCATTCCGTCAGCTCCAGCTGATTCCGAATCCTGTGCGCAGTCCCAGTCACAATTCCGAGCAGGAGTTTGCAATCCGTTGTAGGGACTAGGGACTTCGATTTCGTGATTGAGCGAGAACTCTAATGCGTGTCCTCACGCTGTAATGCTCCCATCGCCGAAAATTGGTACGGTATCAAATGTACAATCCTTCCAAAAAGCGTGCGTGATAATGTACAAGCTTGTGATGAAATTGAAAACCTGCCGATGCTGAATGGCCCTCATTTTTTCTTATATTTCTCATCGATATCTCTCCTTATGCCTGGATCCAACGTGTTTCGTAACCCAAGAAGAGTCTTGCTAACCGCCTCACTTGCGCCGATCATCGGCTTAAGCACAGCTATCGGTACCGCACGAACGACGGCGCGCACAGGCCCCTAAGCGAGATGGAGTCAGAAACGAAATGTGAGTTAGCAAAGATTTTTTTGGGTCAGGGTTGAGACAGCGCTCGACCAAGTGGCCGAAGCCAATTGTCTGGCGGGGGGAACGATCGAGAAGAGGAGCGAAGGCGAGAATCGAGCAACCCACCTCTGATCCCGTACGTGAGCGCTCATACACTTCCATCGGCACAGCCAAAATTGTCTGAGCAGCTGACTGCAGATTCCTCCCCAAGCTCACATACGCACTCTGCAATCCTTCCCTCACATCTCTGGGTTGATTTGCATACCTACTGACCCTCTCAGGAGGCGTAATACCAGACGCGAGCAAATCCTCATGTGCCTCCTCGTCCGACCAAGGGTCCTCTACAACACCATGCACCTCCGCCCTCGTCCACCCATCTTCGTAGGCACCAGCATAAGTCGAGGGGTCTCCGACACCGGCCGCACCACCGAGGACATTTTCCCTGTGCTCCAAGATAATCTGCGTCCCATTAGCCAAGCGTGCACCGAGTCTAATGGCCTCCATAGCCGTGCTCTTCACGAAAGACGTTGTACCCTTTTGTAATCCCCTTATGATCCGCCCGTCCTTCTTGTACTGCTTGATGGGGAGGAGGACTAAGTCCGCTACGCCTGAACCGACATTTACAACTGAGCGGATGGGCTCGATGCCAGAGATGACATCTGCTAGTTGATTCGCCTTCACGTCTGGAGACCATAGATCATTCAACATGTTGAACATCCGAGCCCAGCCTGTGACCTGGTTGTGTGGGACGAGATTTTATATAATGTGAGATGCTTTGGAGAAACATAGAAAAGGGAAAAAACTTACCCCGAACATCTCGATATGTCTCAAGGTCATTTCCGAGCCATCAAAGTGGAAAAAGTTCATCAGCTCGAGTGTTTGGCCTTCCTTCAAGGCTCTGTAGTCCACTCGCTTAGGCTTGTAGTCTAGCTTGATTTCAACCGGAAATATGTCGATGTGTTCTGGAGAAATGGCCCTTTAATCAAGGAAGTCTAATTGAGTATGAAGAATAGGACGCACGGAAATAAATCTCCCCGCTGTTCGACGCAGGCTCTTCGGTGGCTTGAGTCGCATCTGGGTCGGTGAACGCGAAGAATTTCTTGATGAAGTCTAACGCATCTTGATCTACGTGAAGCCGTAAGGGTAAAATCTTGGCCTAGAACAACAGTGAGACAAAGACTGCCGACCCTAAGAGGATGGACCGGCACACCTTCAATCGGGCCTCTTCTGAGGGATTGCCCCTGGCGGGTCGAACGCTCGACAGCTCGATCCGTAGCATATCCGACCCGGTTTCCCTCACATTCCCATTAGAGTCCTCGCGCATCTGCGTCAAGAATTTCCTCCAGGTAGACGTCTTGATATGATCTAAAATCTCTGCATCTTTTGACGTCACGAGTAACCTTGAGGCCGTATCTGACTCGGGTCCGTACCCATCATATTCCATTTTCACACCAGTGAAGCAGAACTGGAGTGACGGGTGCCTCGAGCGCTTCAGACTCGGGCTTACCGGTTCATCCGCTGGAGATTCTTCAGCGACTGCGTTAGACGCGACAGGCTCACGATGCAGAGATTGCCAAGAACTCTGTGTGGCTGTTTCATCAAGATCATCCTGGAGCTCTTCGTCGATGGCAGCCACGAGTTCATTAGGCTCGTTGGCATCGACTTCTGGACGGATCCCAATGTACACCGAGTTGAAGAGGACAGCATGAGTCTCCCCGATGCTATCGTCCGGAACTTGTCTCCCTGTTGCCAGAAGCTGTCTAAGCTTGAGCAACCTGCGGCGAATGACGCGTACTTCGTCATCCACTATCCGTCGCGTGCGATGCCAGTCGAAACCCGAATGAAGAGATAATGTTACATTGCAATCCTGTGCGCGAATCACTGTTCGCAACTTCTCGTAGCTGTGAGGAGCTGAATGAAAAGCGCTAGTTTTATCGATTTTTCCCAACATACCTAACAGTGAGATCTTCGGGGACCAAAGAGTCAAAATAATGTTCAACAGGGTTCAGACCGTTGGGGTCGAAGATGCGAATGGTCTCCCCACAAGCAGTCGATACAATACTGCTTGGCGCATCTTGACTCTGCACGACGTTGTAGATGCTTTGTTCCACCTCCGTCTCGTCCAAGTCTTCATCTACTATGTCCCTCACGCCTGCGGCTGCGCCAAAGGAGGTATCCAAATAGTCTGGGTTGCTAGGAAGATCATCATTGACCATGTCGGCCGTTTCTCCTAGCTCTGATAGATTCTGGAACGCATGTTCATCCAAACTAGCTGCATGCCAGCATTCGTTAGAGACAACCATTGATGAGCTTGGGTATGAACAAACATAGGAGATCACTCGCGCCTCCCCGACTGACCATTGGTGGTGCTCGTGGAATTGGCTTTGGCCTGCACTCCCATGATCAATGGCTGGATTTCAAAACGGCGCTGTACTCACTCTTCGGCTGGAGGTGATATCCCCTTTGAGAATTCAGAAATGAACGAAGATATTGGCAACATAGAGTCTGCACACATGCTAATCAGTAGGTTCATACTTGAAATTGTCACCTGCATCGAAGGATAATTAAGTCTCAGTGCTGGAGCATTGGAAAGCATTGTACCGTGTTTTCAATATGATCCGGATCAACGTTGCGCTTTAGCTCGGTTGTCGATTTACTGAGCTCCACCAGAGGGGCGAAACCTGTTCTCTATGAAACCGTCAGCAAACATAAATACAGGTAATCACCGGATCACTGTACCTTCCAATAATCTGACGCTTGGAGTGGTCTCCCAGGCCTTGAGCTTCGCCGGAATGCACCTGCAGAAGCTAAAGTATCAATGCAGAATAGCCATGCGGAGGTAATGTCGGCTTTGAGCCGGGACTCTGGAGATTGACCAACAAGATCGGCGGAGATGTGAGCGTTGTTGACAGCAAGTGCAAGTGACCCGGGATGGAGGATTGCAAGTACTTTCACTGATACGTCCTCTAGATGAATGGAAAACACGGTTCTCTCGCTTGGCACCACTGACTCAAATGCCTGGAGTTAAATGGAATGAATGGGACGGACTTCTTAAGTCGAATGGCGTAGGAAACACACGTACGCCTTCAGGAGCCTTAACAAATCTACTAACGTCGTCGAACCATGAGCCTTGGCCAACGAGCTGGTATGTCGAACCCCATAAGGAAACTTTTATGCGAGATTCTTTGGCGGCTTTATCGCTCATGTTGACGGAGGCGAAACGAACCTTCACCATCGGTGTAGGGTCAACATCCTGATGATCGCTACTCAATGACTAACAGGTCGAGGTCAACGAAGCAACGTACGAGAAAACGTGGAGTTGTAAGATGGAAGATCGGTGTCATTTCTCCGTTTACTCCAGCATCAAAAACTTGCACATCCATTACTGAAAGCCGAATAATCATTTCGTCCTTGATTGTCATGAGTCGATAGGATGATAGGACGATGGTGCTAACGGACCTTGCCGCGTGGCTTCGAAGTGATCATAGTGCTGACCTCAAACACATCCGCATTCATGGGTTTGGAAGATGAATTGGAGTCATCTAGTGCGTCCAACCTAGGTATCCAAAGCTGTATCGAGCCTATATGACCCAGCGTTAATGCTCTTGCGTAACAAAGTTGAGGGGAGTTTGGGAGTGACCTTCGGTTACGGAACACTTGATACAGACCTCAGTTGGGCTTGACGGCTCCCTCAATGATGAAGCCGTATTAGCTCCACTAGTCATTGTAAACGAGCTTGACATAGACTTTGGTCTCCTCGAGAAGAACCTGCTCCCTATCAAGCTTGTGTTGTTGCTAACGAACGTCTCATGTGCGCTTGTTTTGGCAGCTCGGGTGTTGGATAGCCGTTCGGTCCATTGGGCCACATCGTCCGCCCATAGTTGAACGAGGTCGAGCCGCAGTTTGTCCAAGGATACACGAACGAGCGGTATCTTCGCAGAGATGTCGATCAGGGAACGAGGATCCCCTTCAGTCAACACCTCTGATCGTGACACGGAAACATTAGGGAAGACAGGAGCCTCCGAGACGTGGGGTGCATCAAAAACTCGTGTTCGGGTGGAAGTGGAGGAATATGAAGAAGTTAGAGGCCCAATGCTAAGAATTCCAGTAGCGGCATTTTCTAAGATCAGGTAGGGAATATGAGCAATTTGGTGATAACTTGCGAGAAGGGCACACCTGAAGGCCTAGTGAAGGCTACACAAATTAGATGCCATTCCATTCGCACGGCAGGACTGAAACCGTCATCGCTCGAGCTCGCACATTCCTGATCATCTCTGAGTTGCCTCTCGGTGGGAGGACTTGCGATTATTGAATACTTTCGCGCTGCTCGCCTATGCTCTTCTTTTGCTTTTGATCCAACCATTACTGAAAACCCGCATATGTCAACCATCAGGGCACCGGAGCGACGAGGCGAGGTTTGACCCAGAATCAACGTTGGCGGTGTTCGCATCTCCAGCCGCACCACTTTGAACCTGATCACAATCCCTCCTGATGGCGCCTGTGAGGCTTATCAGTATCAAGTTGACAACAGCAGTATTCGCGAGCCACGAACGGACCGTTGAAGGCACTGTGGGAGGAGGCTTTGAATCGACCAGGGGAAGCTCGGCTTGGCGTGGTCTAGGCGTATCGAAAGGAAACTCCTCTAGGCATGCAGTTCGACCATGACTAAGATACACCATAGGATCGTCATCATGATTGTCATCATCCATTTGACCTTCAGTGTCTTCTCCTCCCAAGCGCTGCGATACCTCATCAATGAAAGGTACCAAGTGCATAAGGATATCAAGGTCTACGAAAAGGTGAAGAGGAAGAAGAGAAAGGTCTGCAGCTTGTCCTTCTCCGGCAAACTCGCGGAACACGATCGCTGCATCCTGTTCGGGGGGATCGATTGTGTTTTGATGCTTCTTTCGAAGTGGGTGCGGTTTTCGCCATGCTGAAGGCTTAAAGTGAGAGCCTTGTTGCTTGACCCATTGCGGATCACGAGTAATATCGTCGACGGGAAACATCCTCTCAACTAGTGGACTATCTACCCTTGAAAGATTGTGTGATGCCACGGCACTCGGTACCGGGCTTAAATTGACATCAAACAGAGCAATAGGAGATGCTGCGCATTCCATTTCAAAACCCGATGTTGCATCCTCAGACGGAAGTGGATTGATGAATGAGATGTGGAAGTCAGCGAGTTTAGCATGTAGCGGTAGCCTATCAGTCCCGCCTTGCAAGGGGTATTGATGCCCCTTCAAGGCCGGCACTACCTCTAACTCATCGGCTTGGACACGGAGATGCCGGAAGAACGGGAGATTGGAATGAGGCTTCTGAAAAAATCTCGATAGGTGGATTTCAATAGGGAAACAGCCCCCGGATGCGACGGAAGATGCGGATTCACATTGTTCGGAATCCAGGAGGAAGACGCCCACTAATGATCTCAAGCGCAGCGAAGCTTCGAAGGATTTTTGGGAGGACGGCGATGATGGCGGCTTAGATGGCCTAGATGTATCATTAGAGTCCTCGTGTCCCGAAAAAAGGCGAGAAATAGAGAGCAGAGAACACAATTGATAGCTCTGGAAAGCGCAAGCGATGGTCCCAAGCTGCACATCGATGGAGATGAATTGACGGCTTGATTGCACCCGCTGCCCAGCTTCCCCC
>WNFI01358489.1_pt1 | contig 18524 bp, 16 predicted proteins | sample 5400471 | NCBI WGS metagenome assembly WNFI01 (sample SAMN13153348, study PRJNA577476) | soil metagenome | isolation source: 100 cm saprolite on Douglas fir-dominated hillslope | place: USA:California | collected 2013-09-17 | reverse complement strand
GTGGCGGCTGGGCGGATTGCTGCTCACGCGGCCGAGCGCCGGCGCCGGCGCTACGCCCATCGAGCCCCAGAACGGCCGCAGCGGAACGGTGATTCCGGGTGCGACCTCCGCCGTCATCCTCTGCCGGTCCATCTGAATGAGTCGGGTGGCGCGGGGCTCGCACAGCTCGCGCATGTAGCCGCTACACCCATTGTACCCGTACGCGATCGGCAGCGTGATCGACTGGATGCGCACCTCGAGCACGTCGCCCGAGTCCGCGCCCTCGACGAAGATGGGCCCGGTGAGGATATGGCCGCCCGGACCCTTGAGCACGGCTCCGGTGTCCTGGGTGACGATGTCGCGCAGGTTCTGCGGAATGTCCTCTGGCTTCACGCCCATCGCTTCGAGCCCCCGCGGAGTGTTCGTCAGCATCGTCTCGATCTCGACGATGTCTCCCGACTTGATCCGCACCGCGGGGTTGGCTTCGGACCAGTAGTACCCGTACGCCACCGTCGTGGGCGTCGCCGGCAGTTGATGAACCGTTTGCGCCGCGAGCACGACTGGGGATGAGAGACCGACCGTGAACAGCATGGTTCGCAGGGCAAGACGCGTCATGACTCCTCACGTGTGTCGTTGAGCGACAATTCGGCGGCCGGATCCGCCAGCTACACAACTTCCAAACTGTCCACGAAGCAATCGAGACCACCACTCGCGAACCTCTCAAGTAAACCAGGCGTCGGCAAGAGCTGGATATGCTCTCTTGACCAAATAGAGGTTCTATAATAGGTTAAGAAACGATACCTAATGTATCTTAACAAGAACTATAATGGATCTCACAGGCGCTGGAGAGGTGAGCGAAGCTCTCACGCTGGTCGGCGAGCTCCTGGCCGCCGAAGGTCACGAGTACGCTGTGACGATCCTCGGCGGAGCCGCGCTCAATCTCCTCGGCATCGTCGAGCGGACGACGACCGATGTCGACATCCTCGCGTTTGCAACTCCTTGGTCGGGTGACCACGCGCCAGCACACGTGCACCTTCATGCGCCACCGGAACCGATCCCGGAACCGCTGGCACACGCGGCACACACTGTGGCGCGCGACCTGGATCTGGACCCCGATTGGCTCAATACGGGACCAGCGCTTCAATGGCGCGTCGGATTGCCGCCGGATCTCGAGATGCGCGTGCGCTGGCGCCGCTATGCATCGCTCTGGGTGGGCGTCGTCGATCGATACGATCTGGTGTTCTTCAAGCTGTTCGCTGCGGCCGATTCGACCGGCCCGAAGAGCGTGCACTATCAGGATCTCCTCGCGCTGAACCCCTCGATCGCGGAGCTCCAAGCCGCAGCCTCCTGGGTCCGGCAGCAAGACGCATCAGCGGCGTTCAGCAACGTTCTCGACCGAGTGGTAGCCCATGTGCGCACGGATCTCGGACTCACCTAAGTCTCCCAAAGCCTCCGACACCGGAGACGCTGGGCTCAAGCTGGATATTCTTCGAGCCAGGCTCCGGAACGTCACGCTCGATGTGGTCTGGCGTCAGTGGCGGGCGCTGGGCGCGGGAGCGGCCGCGCGGAGCGGCCGAGGTGGCCACGCCTCGTCAGCTCTCATCGATCCCGAGGCCTTACTCCTGGTCTCGTTGGCGCTCATGTCCGAGGAGCGTCGGTTGACAGATCTCCTTCATGACTGGGGAGCACGGAACTCCGATCTCCTGAGCGTTCAGCGGGTCAAGAATCTGGCTGCTGCGTATCCAGCCGAGGTGCAGGGCCGATTGCGCGAGCACCTCAGCTGGTTCGCCACGATCGCCCACGATGAGGGGAAAGACCTGCGCTGGCGATCCGTCGTCGGAGCGGCGCCGGAGATGGGCGCGATCGACGGCTCGCCTCAAACAAGGAAAGGCAAAGTCCGATCGACGCGTGCTCGGCTCAGCGAAGATGCCGCCATCATGCTGCGCCTTCGTCTGGGGTTCGGCGTCGGTGTCAAAGCGGACTTGCTCACGTACCTCCTGGCTCGTGTGCACGAGTGGGCGACCGTGCGCGAGATCAGCAAGGCGATTGCATATACTCCCGCCGCGGTTCGCAGAGCTGCGGAAGATCTCTCGGCCGCGCGCCTGGTCGAGTCACTGGAGGGACAGCCGGCGAGCTACCGGATCACCTACGAGCCCTGGCGCACACTGCTTGGGCTGGAGGAGCGGCTACCACGTTGGGCGAACTGGCAGGACCGCTTCGTTTTCACGACGGCGTTTCTGCACTGGGTGGATACGAGGTCAGCCCGACCGCCCAGCACATATGCGCTCGGTACTCAGGGAAGAGAATTCCTGGAGCGATACCGGTCAGCCCTGGAGCGCGATCTCGTGGTCGTCTGGAGTGCGCACACCAAGATACAGAACTGGCCGGCGTTTCTAAGCCAGGCAGTGCACGACCTTGCCGGCTGGATGGAGGAAATGGCTTAGGCCGAAGTCGTAGTCAAGCTTGGAGTGGGTCGAGACCTCGCGTGTCATTGATCATCAGCCGGGAAGGTAGAACAACACCTCAACGGTGGTGCCGAGGGCGCGGGCGATGCGTAGCGCGAGCACCGTCGACGGGATGAAGACGCCATTCTCGACAGTGTTGATGGTCTTCCGAGACACCCCGACGAGCGTGGCCAACTCCGCCTGCGTGAGCGCGCATCGAGCTCTGGCCTCACGGAGCGAGTTCCCGAGTTCATCATGCATCGCGGTGCGCGCGGTGCTCGAGGTAGGCAAAGGTCAGGAGCGCGGCGGGAATGCTCGGTGTGACGATCAGGTAGACCGCCTCCCGGGCGCCCATTCCCTGGCTCACCGGCAGGACAATGAGTCCCATCGCCACCGTCATGGCGATCCAGTAGCCCGCGACGACCGCCGTCCGGTAATGGCTACGTGAGAGCTCATCGTGCAGCAGCTGCCGGATTTGCCGGTTGTAGACCAGGCCTCCGCCCGTGGCAAGGATGAGGAGCAAGGCGAAGGCGTTCACCGCCCACATGCCAGTTCGTGGGTGCTGCGCGTCCACCCCGAAAAATGGGTGCGTCAGCACCTGCACCATGAGGAACACTGCGGCGGCGATCGCGGATGCAAGCGCGCGCTTGCGCGACAGTCGATCCGCGATCTCCACGGGCGTCTTGGACAGCATTACCAACCTCGAATGGACTGGGTATGATAGTAACCTATAGGTGACTATTAATAACCTATAGGTTACATGCCGTCAAGTGGGCTACGGTCGGCCTGAAATAATCCGAGTGTTGGGAGCGCAAACGCCTCGAACGGAGTGAGAGGAGAACTACTGCCTCATCCGAGGGTCAAGCCGATAGGCCTTCCCTAGATACTCCTTGCCGCGAACACTGTCGCCCCGCGCGCGGAACGCAGAGCCCAATAGATAGTTGGCACCAGCATCGTTCGGGTCGATCGCCACCGCCTTCTGGAAAGCGGCAATCGCGCTCGCGTAGTCCTTCATGCTCACGAACGTGTTGCCGAGGGAGACGTAGCCCGCCACAAATCGTGGATTGCGCGCCACGATGTCCGTATACCATCTGACCGCCGAGGGAAAGTCGCGCCTGTAGGTGAACGCATCCCCAATTCCCATGTGCGGCTCCGCATACGCCGGATAGAGCGCGATCGCTCGACGGAATTCGGCCAGCGCGATCTCGTAGTCTTCATCCTGCCGACTCGGCGGCACCTTGTTCTGCTTCAACTCCTGCAACATGTGGTTGCCATAGAGGAAGTGAACGCGTGCACTGTTCGGTGAATGTCTCGAGTCGGCGGCGAAGAGGGTCGTGTCGTTCTTCCAGTCGGGATTGCGCGCCCAGGTCAGCAGAGCGGATGCAACGAGCACAATGCAGAAGCCGAGCGAGGGCGCATACAGGAATCGGTCGGCCATCGTGGAGCGCGTGAGGAAGAACACGTTCGCCACGAGCGCGATGCTAATGAGATAGAACAGAATCCCATACGCCACCGGCTCGCGCTTCGGCAGACGGATCGCCCCGTAGATCAGAAGTCCCACGTATAGCAGAAGCGACCCCATGGCGATCGGATTGTCGAAGCCAACGATAGGGATCTGACGAAACGAATAGTCGGATGACATCGGATGCGGGAAGAACAACAACCGCAGATACATCCCACCGATGTAGAACGCCGTGGCCTGCCGATGCACGAAGTCCGGTGCAGCCGTAAGCGAGTTGTCGATCAGGGAGATGGCGCCGCCCCCGATCTGGCTGGTCAGCACGGAGCTGCGAATCACCAGATAGACGCCGGCCGCGATGCCGATGGGTACCACGGCTCGCAGCATGGTCTTCGAATCGGGCCGACGGAAGACGAACAGCGTCATCGGCACGATGACGAGGAACGTGATGGCGCTTTCCTTCGACATCAGCGCCAGGAAGAAGTACACGCCCGACAGGACGAGATGCTTCTTTCGCGGTGCACTCACGTACGTCACACACCGCCACACCGCGAGCATCGAGAACAAAAACGCGAGCAGCTCATCTCGGCTCTTGATATTCGCGACCACCTCGGTGTGAAGCGGATGTGCGATCCACAAGAGGGCGATGGCGAATGGCACCATCGGGTCATAGCCAACGAACAGGTCACGGAGAAACCTGAACAGCACGACCGCCGTCAACGCATACAGGATGACGTTGATCCAGTGGCCCAACGCCGGGGATCCCGGCGCGATCTGCCACTCGAGGGCGAATATCACGAGCGACAGCGGGCGATACAGCCAGTCGTTCATGCCGTCCAGGCCATACCAGTAACCGGTGTGAAGCATCGCCGGGATGGCTCGCACGCCTGCCATCGTGAGGCGGTTGCCGTAGATGGTGGGGTAATCGTCGAGGGCGTAGCCGTGGTGCAGCGTGTTCACGTACAACAACACGGCGAGGCACGCGCACGTCACGCCCATCCACTTGTCCCGAGCCATCATGAACATCGCTTGCGGAACGAAGGATGCGAACGACCTGCCGCGCCAGAAACGTGTGCACACAGCCCCCGTGTGCGCCAGCGTCCCCGGACGATCAGTCGCCGGTCATGGCGATGGCGTCACCTCCGGACAACACCCTCACGCCGTAGCGCTCAGCGCGTGTGAGCCGCCACTTGAGGATCGGCCGCGCGGAATCATGCCGATTCCAATGGCAACGTGATCGAGCCCCGCGCCGAGACCACCGAGCGCACAGGCCTGTTTGCCCACTACGGCGGCGACGATCAGCAGCGCGGCGAGCCCGAACGCACCGGGCTGTGTGAGCGTCCAAAGCTGCACACGCATTCCCATGACCACAAAGAACACGGGCACGAGGAACATCGAGATGGGACGTACGAGCTCCTCGAGACGATGCTCGCCCCGATCGAGAAAATCGCGATAGTGCGCTTCCTCGAGAATCAGCCCGCCCGCGTACGCCCCCACGATTGGTGCGAGGCCAATGACCGACGCGACATACGCCAGCGTGAAGCAGACGGCGAGCGCGACGGTGAGCAACACGCCGCGCCCCTGGAGCCTGGATGCGACCGAGAAGAGACGCGGCGAGAGAAACGCACCAATCGAGAACGCGGCGACGAGAAACAGAAGGGCCTTCGCCATCACGAACCCGGCGCCACCCAACGACACGCTCGTGCCGGTGCTCGCGGCGGCAATCACACTGCCGACGACAGCCAGAATCACCAGCCCGATGACGTCGTCGATCACCGCGGCACCGAGGATGATGCGCGCCTCTCGCGTTCGCGCGCGACCGATGTCCTTGAGCACACGCGCCGTGATGCCGACGCTCGTCGCCGTGAGCGTCGCGCCGAGAAACGCGTGCGCGTACACGCTCTTGTCGGGCAGAAGCAGAGCTCCCACCCACCATCCGAGCGCCCATGGTGCCGCGACCCCCAATACGGCCACGAGCAGAGAGCGCAATCCCACCTGCAACATGTCACGCAACGTCGATTCCAGACCGACCTCGAACAGCAGAATGACGGCACCCACCTGCGCCAGCAGATCGATGGTTGGGTCGGTCTTGATCGCCGCCAGCCATTGCAGGTTCGCCCACTCGAGGTTCCCCAAGACCACACCCACCAACAGCTCACCGAGCACCGCGGGCTGCCCGAGGCGCTCGGCGGCACAGCCACCGAGGCGCGCCCCCACGAGAATCACCGCAAGCGCAAGCAGCACGCTCGCGACGGGCGCGGGATGTGACGTGATGAGGGGGATCACGCGAGCGCTCCCCTCGGTGGTGTGTGAATGGACATCACGACTTCGATGATTGGCATGCGCGCAGCGCCGAAGGCGCTACGCGCACCCCGATGATTGTCAGGCTGCTTCGACCGCCTTTCTGCGCGGTGCTTCCGGCAACACTGCGGCGGAGGCGTGATCCGCCGGATAGGCGAGAACGCCCATCTCCGGAATATCCAGTCCCTCGTCTTCCACGCTCGACGACACCCGATGTCCGCGTACGAGCGCACCCGTGATCTTCCATGCGACGAATGCCGAGAGACCAACCCAGATCAGGTTCGAGAGAGCGCCGATCCCCTGTGCGATGATCTGCGTGCCGTCGCCGTAGAAGAGGCCGCGCACGCCACCCGTCACGTTGTTCGTGCCGTCGCCGTACGTTCCGTCGGCGAAGAGGCCCACAGCAAGCACGCCGAACAGACCGTTCACGCCGTGCACCGCGATGGCGCCGACGGGATCGTCGATGTGCAGCTTCTGATCGATGAAGGGCGCTGCAACGCTCACCAGCAGGCCTGCGACGAGGCCGATGATGACCGCCGACGGCGCGGTGACGAACGCGCATGGCGCGGTGATCGCGACGAGACCGGCCAGCGCACCGTTCGCGCACATCCCCGGATCCGGCTTGCCCGTCCGCATCCACATATAGATCATCGCCGCGGCACTTCCCATGGCGCCGGCAAGCATCGTGTTCACGGCGATGACCGCGATGCGTACGTCCATGCCGGCCAGCGTGGATCCCGCGTTGAAGCCGAACCAGCCGAACGCGAGGATGAACGTCCCGAGAAGCGCCATCGGGAGGTTGTGCGCCGGAATCGTGTTGGACGACCCGTCGGCGTTGTACTTGCCACGACGTGCACCGAGCATGATCGCGGTGACAAGCGCCATCACGCCGCCGGTGAGGTGAACGACGCCCGAGCCCGCGAAGTCCACGTACCCGTGCCCGAGGCCGAAGTTCTTGCCGAGCTGTGACAGCCAGCCGCCGCCCCAGGCCCAGTTGGCGAACACCGGATAGATGAGCGCGCCGATGAACACGCTGAACACGGCGAACGACGCAAACTTCCACCGCTCGGCGAGCGCGCCGGTGGGGATCGTCGCGGCCGTGTCCATGAACACCATCTGGAACAGGAAGTACGCGAACACGCTCGCGTTGTACGCGACGCCCGTCAGGAAGAAGCCCGTGGTACCAAAGAGGCCGAATTCCTTTCCGAAGAGTGTGAGCGTGAACTCGTGGCTGAGGCCAGCGTAGCCACCGAGCGTACTGAGCGCGCCGACGCCGCCGGCCTGGAGCGCGAACCCGATGACCCAGTAGGCGAGCATCGCGATCCCGTACACCATGAAGTTCATGGTGATGGTGTGGCCCGCGTTCTTCGCGCGCGTGAATCCTGTTTCCACGAGCGCGAACCCGGCCTGCATGAACATGACGAGGAAGCCGGTGATGAGCGTCCAGACGATGTTGATCGCGATCTTGTTATGGCCGACGGTGTCCATCACTTCGGGGAGCGTGGGATGCTTGGGATCCTAGGTAGGCATGAAAAGCCCCCGTGGTCCGATGGGCTCACAGGGGCGTGTCGAGGGCATTCCTTGGCGACTCGGGGTCGCGCTCCGCTCCGTGCACCTCAACCGACGCCCGCACGCCAGCAAATCCACTGGGGAATTCGCTTGCGGACTGGCGTTCGTGGAGCGCTGGCAGATCGAACGGAACGAGTGCTGATCACGTCGATAACGTAGGCCAGCCGGTGCGTACTGTCAATAGAAGTCTGCAAAAACAGCAAGAAATCTCGCCATTTCCGTCAAATATGCTCAAAACATTGCTAATTCGACACAATTGTACGACCAACGTGCAAAATCAGTTCAAGAACATGAGCGTTCACGCCGCCCGCATCCGTGCGAGGTCCGCACCGGTAGCCATCCCTCAGGGCCGCTTCGCGCTCGGATCTCCAGTTGGTGGCGGCGCCTGATCCCTCGATCCTCGTGGGCCCAGCAACTCGGTGAGCAAAGGACGTAGCGCATCAGCCCAGATCTGATAGCCCTTCACGGTTGGATGAAGCAAGTCAACGGTCATGCCGTCGTAGAGCTTTCCGTTCTTGTCGGCGAGTTTGTCGTTGACGTTGATGTACCGAACCTTCTTGCCATCGGCAAAGCGTGAAAGGTTCTCGTTGATCCTGGTGATCTCCGGCATGACGGCCATGTCGTCGTTTCGCGGAAAGATGCCGGTGAGAACGATCGTCGCGTTCGGCGCCTTGTTCTGACAGAGCTCGAGCAACGCCTTCAGGCCGCGCGTGATGTCCGCGACCTTCTCCTGGTTGCCGGGCCGATTGCCAACGTTATTGGTGCCAGCGAGGATGACGATCACCTTCGGGTTCACACCATCGAGCTCGCCGTTCTCGATGCGCCAGAGCATGTGTTCGATGCCATCGCCGCCCCATCCAAAGTCCGCCGCATTCCAACCGAAGAAGTTCGCGTTCCAGTTGGCGAGAAAATCAGGGTAGTCCAACGCACCCCACCGACGCGTGATCGAGTTGCCCTCGAAGTAGACGTCGATCTTTCCCTTCGTGCGCTTCTCGAGAAGCTGCTGATGCGCAAGCATCGAATTGGCGTCGGTGCGCGGCGTCGGCTTATCGGCTGGAAACGGCACCGGCGGCGCGGGAGTATACGGGCGCTTGAAATACCTGTCAGCCCACGGAATGAAGTACTTCCAGTTTGGCGCATCGGTGTGTCCGCCGTCATGCTGCCGCCACGCGAGCTGACCGCCGGTGAGACTCACGTTCACCGCGGGCATCTTCTCTACCATATAGTCGTCGGAACGGCCAAGGTCTCTGGCGCCCAGCAACCGGAATACGGATTGCGCGGCGATTGCCGCCATGAAGCTGCCCTGGTGATCGAGCCACTTCGCGTCGCCCCTTTCCGGAATGCCGTAACTCACGAAGGTCAAGCGAGGCGCGCAGAGAGCGATCAGCTCATGCGCATCCACGGGAAGGTCGCCGGCGTTCTTGCTGCCAAAGCTCGCATCGGATGCGCCGTACTTGAGAAAGTTGCCGGCCATCCAGTGATACTCGCCGGGGCCCGTGAGGCTCTCGACGGCCTCACCCCAATTGCGACGGTGCAACTTCGCGCCGCCCTCGCCGGAGGAGCCAATCAACACGGCCGCGAAACGCTGATCGAAGGCCATGGTGACGAGTGCAGCCTTGCCGTATCGGGACACGCCCTCGATGCCGACCTGCCTGGCGTTAATAGTCCTTTCCGTCTCGAGATAATCGAGGGCTCGCCCGGCCCCCCAACCCCAGGCGCGCAACGCTCCCCAGTCATCCGGCTTCCGTGGTCGACCCTTGTTGACCAGCCCGATGATTCCTTTCGTCAGACCGGCGCCATTGTCGGCCTGAATGCTCGCAGGATTCACGAACGCGAAGCCCCATCCGTCGACGATGAGCTGCTCGGTATTCGGAGCGTCGCTGCCGGGACTTGGCGGAGGAAAGGAGAAAGTCCGCACGCCGGCAGGTTGAGGCGGAGCAGGTCGCCCAACGGCCTGAGCGAGCGGACGGCCGCCGAACAGAATCATCACTGGGGCAGCAGTCGCATCCGCCGGCAGCACGAGCGTCATCGAGATGTCGACAGCGATTGCAGGATACGCCGAGTTGTCGACATGTCCGGTGAGCTGTTTGCCGAGGACGCGACGGCCGCCTACGGTGCCCGTGTCCGTCGCGGTAACAGTCCATGTGACGCTCGGGACATTCGCTGGAACGCGGCCCAGCACCTCGCGCTCGAAGTCTTCGACGATTTCCGCGCGGCGCTGCGCCCACAATGCTGGGGTCGTGACTCTCCTTCCATTCTCGAGCGTGAGCACGCTGGGAAGCGTCGGGAATGGATTCGCCGCTGCCTCATCGTAGTTGGCGTGATTGGGCGCGGCGTCATTGCCACTCGGCCCCGGCCGAAGTGCGCGGATGCCGAGCTGCTCCATCATGTTCCTGTAATCGTCCTGAGCGGTCCATGGCGTTGGCTCGGGCTGCGCGACGGGCGTCTGTTGTGCGCACGCCCAGGCCGCTACCAGCGGCACTGCCACCATGAAAGCACAGGTAACCAATCGAGACGTACACGGGGCGTTCGACGATGCCATCATGTTTGGAGGAGTGGCTGGTCCGGTCAGGCCAGGCTCATGAGCGTCATCCGCTGCCCAGCGTTCGATGGCGTTCGCTGCCGCTCAGGTGCCAGAGCGCCATTCCATGCAGGAGAATCGAGACGGGTACCAGAAAGACCGGCACGAGCACCAGCGGAAAGGACGTGATCAATGTATTCGGCGCGTCGAGCGCGAACTGCTGCAAACGCCCCGGCGCCGTGAGCACACCCATTGCGACGGCGATGAACAGATCGGCGAGGCCAAGGACGTTCCAGAGCACCGCGAGTCCGCGCCACCGAATCGCATCGCGCCGGTAGAGCCACGCCACGAGCGGCGCGGTCGCTCCGATCATCACGTCACCCCAACCTGCGGGAAGCCCGAATTCTCCCGGGAGGCGCCCGGCCGCATACATGATCAGGAAGATCGCACCCTCCACGCGGTAGAGCTGGACGGCGATCAGGAGATGTACCGGCGTGGCAGCCACGATGTCGCGCGCCCGCTGTGAGGTGGCGAGAATGACCAGCGCGATCGCCATCGGCACGACGAGACCGAAGGCCACCTTCGGTACCGTCTCGGTAGGGCTTCCGTGGAAGAAGCCGCGGGATCCAAGCCAAATGGCAAGCGCAAGCCACGCGCCCATGAACACGCCGGCGAGTGCGAGTGGCGCCGTTCGGTCCGCCGCCGAGTAGTCGAGTGTCCGGAGCGCGCGATAGACGCCGGCCCAGACGAGACAGGCGAGCACGATGACGACGGGGGTCGGCGACGCGCCGACCACGCTGATGATCTCGGGTGACATGAAGCCCCTCGTGCGCGCAACCGCCGGTTAGAGTGTAGATACACATATCATGGCCAACAACAGCCCGCCGCCCGGTTGAGCGGTCCTCGAACACTCCCTAGCAATGGTCAGCTCGACGACGCGGACGCGTGCGTCCGCACCCGATCGGATGCGGACCAACCTTCGCTGCTCGAGGATCGCGAGATTCCGCGTCAACGTCGTGCGATCAGTACCCGCTGCCTCGGCCAGACTATTGATGCTCATTGGCCCGTTGCCCTGGAGCAGCACGAGCAGCGTGAACTGCGTCGTCCGCAGATCACTCGGCCGCAGCACATCATCATAGAACTGGGTTACGGCGCGCGTTGCCTTCCGAATGTTGAAGCAGGCGCACGTTGCCGCCACGTCGGCGGCTTTGGCGCGCCGGCTCCCGCGTGTACGCTGATCCATGATTGGGAGTATATACACCTAATTGCAGGGATCAAGGGAGATTCGCTGCATGGGCTCGCGGCCTAGAGAAACGGCGGACGCCAGTGCCAAGGCCAGAATTCCCGTACGAGCGACGTCGCCGAACCCGCAGCCACCACCGTCAACCCATTCCTGATTCCGTGAGCGACGTGAAGTCCGTCTGATCGCGCTCCAGTTCCCAGAATGCCACTCACGATCTCCGTCAGCGGATACATCATGGACAGGCGGATCCCGCTCGGAGTGCTGACGCGCAAAGGAGCGACGAATGGCGTGGGCGAAACGAGACACGGAATCGCCACAGACGCACGGCTGATATCGGATCGTCCGCTCATCAACGGCGCGAGCGATCCCGAACCGCAGCGTGTGCGATATCACCACCTGCGCATAGCACGACCCGAGCCGATCCGCGAACCCTCGGCCATTCTGAGGATATGCCGGCGGACGCATTCGCCACTGATCGAAACCGGCGAGCCCCAAGCTGAGGATGACGGGCCGCGGACCGAATGTGCCAAGGAGATAGCTGCGAAGCGCCTCAGGCTGATAGATCGAGTCCGCGCCAACCGGCATTCGCGCCGCGACAGCGGACGAGTCGCCCGGGATCACCTGCGCGCCGGCCGGACGTGTCCAACCGATCGCCAAGACAATGCCGGCGATGGCTCGTCGAATGGATGTCACAATCGGAACCAGCGACCGTTCCTGTCGCTCGTGTGACATTGGAAAGTGCGAGCGCGAACGGGAGTCCGGGAAGTGTCCCTTAATAAATTCGGGTCTTCCGGGAATTGAGTGAGTGAAATAGCGTGCCCCTAGCCGTTAAACCGGGGCGTTATGGACGACCGGACGCTGTATGCGACGATCTTAGGGCTGGATGCGCCGCGGAACGTGGCGCGGGTAGAGCTCAGGCGATCAAGCACGTCGTGCACGTGTGGGTAGTGGCCCGACCGGGGACACCTCTTGTCTGCCCCGAATGCGGCGAGGCCGGCCCAATCCATGATCATACGCAACGGAGCTGGCGGCATCTGGACACCTGCTAGTTCCAGACGCTGCTCCACACGGCCGTGCCGCGCGTCAGCGGCTCAACGCATGGCGTGCGGACGACGCTGGTGCCTTGAGCCGAGCGGCGGTCCCACTTTACCCTCCCCTTTGAGCGACTGCCGATTGCGTGGCTGAAAGAGGCCACTCCGCTCGCGGTGGCGCGCCCGCTCGGCCTCACGTGGGAGGAGGTGAAATGGCATCGTCGAGCGCGCCGTCCGTCGCGGGCTCGCGCGCCGCCCGAGTGTCGCCGGCCGACGACTCGGGATCGATGAGCACTCGTATCTCAAACGCTTCCAGCTCGTGACGATGGTCATGGATCTCGACGAACAGACGGTGCTCCACGTGGCCGATGATGCGATGGCCATGTGGGAATCCTACACAAAGACCGTGCGGCGTACGTGCCGAACGCCGATGCGAAGATCGTGTTCAATCACTACCACGTGATGCGGTGTGATGGAAACGATGGACTAGGTGTGCCGGACGGAACAGCAGGCGCCCAGGCAGCGCAGCGATCGGCGACTCACCGGCGCCAAGTTTCTCAGACGCAAGACGCGAGGAGAGTCCGTCACGGCCGATCAACGACGTGCCTTCGCGCGGTTGCGCCAGAGCACGCTCACGTCGGCGCGCGCGTGCGCGACGAAAGTAGCGCTGCGCCGTCTCTGGGAGTTTCGCTCCATTCCGCGAGCCCAGCCTTCTTCGCACACTGGCTCTAGGCCAATGCGCTCGCGCCTCGCGCCCACGCGCTATCTCGCCAAGACCCTGCGCCGTCAGACGACACATCCTGACCTACCTGACGCATTGGATCACCAACGTCGTGACTGAAGGCCTCAACGCCAAGCTCCAGTGGGTCAAGTACCCCTCCCGCAGCCCTCTGCGCTCCCGAGCGCTTCAAGCTGGTCATCTACCTCCACCGCGACGGCCTCGATCTGGAGCCGCGCGCTGAGAAAATCTTAAGCCTCAACCTGCTCTAGAGCCGGACGACCCAACTCCTATAAGCATTCGACCAGGCTGAGAGTCCCCTCGGCGCTGTCAGTGCCGAGCGTATAGGGGCCGTGCATGGAATGCTATTTACAGAGGCTCCGTTGCCGCCCTACGCCGCCTCTGGCGCGGCGTCAGCTTTAGGCGCACCTTGATTGTATGGCTAGCAGCGGCGCCGCTGTAGTCCAACGACTTTCTATGGCCGCCTGCGATAGACCATGTGTCTCAAGGTACTTTACGTAGTAGACGAGCCATCGCTTGTTAGCGACGCCCTCCATCTCCTACTGAACACGCACACACACTTCATCGTACGTCGTTGCGGTATTGGAGAGGTTGTATGGGCGACCGCAGCTCTTAAGGCCGATGTATTGCTGCTCAGCGCACACAGCGGTCGCAAAGCGGTCGCCGCTTTGGTCCGCGAGGTAATAGAGTGCGCGTCGGGACCTCCTCTCGTCGTACTTCGCACGCGACCTACCTGGAGCGAAGAGAACGCCCTGCGAGCAGCGGGCGCTGCTGCGGTGGTAGGTACAGAGGCAAGCTTCACGCATCTCTTGCGGACGTTTGGGGATGTAACGGCAAGCCCAAGCGCTCACACTTCGCAGGTGGTGGTCGGCGCCATATGCCGGAACCCGCGGACGCCGAATGAGAAAGGCGAGCCTACACACCGTGCGCTAACTGCGCGTGAGTATGAGGTGGAGCAACTCATCGCACAAGGCTTATCGAATAAGGCAATCGGTCGTCAGCTATCGATTGCTACCCACACAGTGCGCGCACACATCCGGCATATCATGTCAAAGATCGGTGTGCGCACACGAGTGCAAATCGCGGTTCATACACTAACGTGCGAGCGCTGACAAGTATATATGCCGAGCGCAGTCCTAGGCGCTGCACCCCGCTCTTCTGGTCTCGTCACACGGCTATGCGACATAGCCCACATGGCCGATAGCTGGTTCAAGGCGGCAGTGATATCGTGCACGGTTAAGGGGAGTTGTGTTGACCAACCACTTCAACAAGGACAGTAAATATGAAGCCAATCAAGAAGCGTTTCGCTCTTAGCGCCTTGAGTGTCGCAGGCGCAGTCGGGCTGGCGGCGTTTGCGCCAGTAACCAGCCAGGCTAATGGGCAAGGTCTGAAGGTCGGAGTACAGGACGCGTGTGCCGATGGCTCATGCGCTCCTTTCACGGACTACATTTGTGGCCTTAACGGCTCAAATTACCCGGATAAAGTGTTTGTACCCGCTGGTTCATAGCCATAGCGGAGGCTTCAGAACAACCAGTACGTAGATGTACCCCTGACCCGGTCGGCACCTCCCCTCCACTTTTGCCGCGTCAAACGCTGAATGCGCATAGCGCAAAAGAGCAACGAGCCGTATGGGAAGGGTCTTCCATACGTGAGTAGCGCTCCAACTCCTAACGTAAGGGAGGACACTCTACGTCTCGACTCCGTCTGGGCCATACCGCTGAGACCGATACGAAAGTTTGCCCTTTCGGCCAACGCGCTACGCTCGCCGACGGCCATACGCATGATTGGAAGACGATTGATTGTTCTCCAGCCCACTGCGACTCACGGGCTCTTTGTGATCGACCCACAGGTGGGCCGCATCATTGCAACTGGTTTGCCGACGACAGACGCTCCTCGCCAGTATTTTGGCAGTATCGTCGAAGATCCCAATGACCATAAGGCCGTATGGGTCCATGACGTCTACTCCCAAAGACTCCTGCACCTCCGGCTTGCATCGCTCGCGGATGTCGGTGCCGAGCTCGAACCAGACTCCACAGTAGCTTTAGCGTTTCGAGGAGCACTCAGAACACCGTGGCCTGTGCGGTCCGGGTTTATAGCAAGCGGGTTCCTTGATCGCGGAGTACTGGTGAAGTTCGCCGCAGATGGCCGGCCTCAGCGCCTCCTGGGAGGTAGCGCGTTTGACAGCCTCGGTCTAGTTGACGACGTTCGACACCACCTAACAGTCGCCAGAATCGTTGCTCAGCCAAGCACCCAAAGGATAGCGATGGCATACTTATCATCGCCCTTTCTCGAACTTCGCAATAGCGCTGCAGCACTGCAAGCGCGCTGGTATGTCACGCTCGGTACTAACGCGTTCACAGTGCCTAGACCTGTACGCGATGGCAGCGGTCGACTGCGCTTCGGCGCCGACTCAACGACAAGAAGCATGTTTCTCGATATTGCTAGCAGTCAACGCTTTGTGTATGCGCTTTACAGCGGTCATCGTCTAATTACGCGGCCGCGCGACTCGACCGCGGCCGCCTTCCGGGATGCTTCAGGGGCACTAGGCATGTTCGTAGTTGCGATGACGTGGTCGGGAGTAGTCGAACGGGTGATTTCAATCCCTGAAGGCGCATCGCGCATAGCGGTAAGTCATGATGACCAGTACCTGTATACGGCCGGCCTCATTCGAGATTCAATCAGCGAGTATCGCCTCGCCATGCTGACCAATGTCCACTAGGCGACGCGGCCTAGCACTACGCACCATGTCTTGGGTGGTCACGACAGTGGCGCTAGCTGCGCTCGTGCGCATGAGCGCGGTCGAGCCATACCGCATTCCAAGTAACAGCATGGAGCCAGCCTTGCTAGAAGGCGACTACGTCGTGGTTGACAAGGCGTCCATGGGACTACGGTTCTTGGAGTCACGCCTTCAGCCATATCCAACCCGCGCGTTGCGCTCAGGCGACGTAATCGTGTTCACCTCGCCCGATGACCCAGAGACGGCATACATAAAGCGAGTCACTGGCATTCCCGGGGATACCTTGGAGATGCGTAACGGAGTGCTTCTTCGTAATGCAAGGCTGCAGCGGGAAGGGTATGCTCGTAGGTCGCCGGATAAGGTTTCGGACGCGACGGACTTTCTCTGGCAGCGGCGCTATTTGCTGCCAACGGAAGATCGTGCATCGTATCTACCCACTTCGGCCAACTGGGGCCCAATAGTCGTACCCCGCAACTCATACTTCGTGCTTGGTGACAATCGAGGCAAGTCGTTTGATAGCCGACACTGGGGATTCGTGCCGTTCTCGCGCATACGTGGGCGCGCACTGTTCATATATGGTAGTCTCGGGGGGCGAAGTGCGGGCGATAGCAGTCAGCGCCTCCGGTGGGCCAGAATAGGCATGCGCTTGTAGGACAGCGCGCACCAAACTAGCGAGAGCTGCGAAAGCGCCTGCTGTCAAATGGGCTGCCGGGCACCTCAATTGGCGGTTAACACTATGTGGACCTTATCGTCTAAGCAGTTACCCCCTTCGGGGGCGACCACAATCTATAAATGCGTCTTGGCCCTATCGCTATGTGCCTTCGCCATGGATCTCCCCGCGCAGCAGCCAGCGCCGCACCGCAAAGATACTATTCGTGGCACGGTGACTGACGAGCGAGGGGACGCCATCAAGAATGCCTCTATCATAGTGACGCGTTCAGGTGACTTTGCGGTCTTTCAATCAACGACTGACACTTTAGGTGTGTTCTCGCTGACCATTGCTGAAGGTACCGGTGACTACCTGCTACATGTTAGCGCCATCGGCTTTCAGGCATTGCGCCGACGTGTCTCGAGTGACACCTCTGGTCGCATCGGAGATAGCGTTTTCGTACAGAATGTGCGGTTGCGCGCAGCAACGCAGAAACTAGCGACGGTGCAAGTTCAGGCGAATCGTCCAAAGCCTTCTCGGATGCCTGATTCTGGCATCGAGACAGGCGCCGCCGAAAGAACGCCTGACGCCTTTCTTGGGATGCTTACCGTTGATGCACTCGGCGACCTCGCTTCCATCGCCGCCACACAACCAGGCGTGCTATCCGTCAACGGCGGCTATTCAGTCTTCGGGCTTGGCACCGATCAGAACCGCACGACTCTCAATGGCCTAGGCTTCACCGGAACAAGTCTACCACGCGACGCGCCAGTTCGTACTCGTGTTGCCACCTCCACTTATGATCCATCTCGCGGGGGGTTTAGCGGCGGGACCATTGCCATCGACGCGCTGCCCGGTGGCGTGTTCTCCTCGCTATACGCACACGCGTCGCTTGATGCTCCCGCCCTTCAGTATACTGACCGTATCGGCTCACAACTTGGCGGCAAGTTCACAGACCTCGACGCTAGCGTGGGCGCGCGAGGTCCGCTGGGTTATAGTGACCGCTACTTCTACAGCTATGGGGTACAGGCTGATCACCGTTCGGCCGCGACCGCATCCCTCCTCAGTGCGGAGACTGACCTTCTGCAGCACGCGGGGCTGTCTGTTGATTCCGTCCGGCGCTTTTTGAGTCTCATCACTGCACAGCAAGTGCCGTTAGGAGGTTCGGCTGCTCCGACTGTGCTTACGACTGATCAGCTGCGAGTGTTGACCCGGCTCGATTGGGCCCCCGTCAACTCTCGGACGCTAGCTCCCCCGAAAGAGACGGCTGGCCTTCTCGCCATCGGCAACGTTACGAGCATCGCGCCCTTTGCTCTCGGCCCGACGGCGACGCCTGGACATGCCGGCGAACACACAATCTCACGGGGTCAGCTGCAAGCGGTATACTCACGGTATATCGGCAACGACTATTTATGGGAGACAAAGACTGCCGTGTCCGCTGGCCGCGATCACAGCCTACCACATCTTGCCGTTCCTGATGCTCACGTCTCTATCGCGTCGCTATTTGGTGACGCCACAGCCGGCGTCAGTACATTGCAGTTCGGTGGCAATGGAAGTCAGTCGGTAAACTCCGATCTTCGACAATGGTCGTGGGAATCACGCAGCGAGCTGCAGCTGTATGCGCCAGGCCGTAGCTCGCATAAAGTGAAGATTACGGCAGATTATAGATTGGACGGCTTCAAGAGCATTTCAGCAAATGACGCCTACGGCTCCTTTGTCTTCACTTCGCTGGCGGACCTCGCCGCACAACAGCCGAGCAAGTACACGCGCACTCTATCGACGCCGTCACGAAACGGCGGCCTAGCAAGCGGCTTTGCGTCCATTGGCGACCTTTGGCGCGCACTGCCGTCTCTAG
>WNFI01226260.1_pt1 | contig 18532 bp, 28 predicted proteins | sample 5400471 | NCBI WGS metagenome assembly WNFI01 (sample SAMN13153348, study PRJNA577476) | soil metagenome | isolation source: 100 cm saprolite on Douglas fir-dominated hillslope | place: USA:California | collected 2013-09-17 | reverse complement strand
CTCATCCAGCGTGAGCCTATCCAATCTTTGGATCGTCGCCTCGATCTCCTTCTCTCTCCGAAGCTTACCCATGAATTTCTCTGTGTTCTATTCAGTCAACTGTCGTAACAACAAGGAAAAACGCACTGAATCGCCCTTGCTTGACTTGCTTGGTAGCAAGAGCGAGGGTAGAGATGAATTCAACAATTATCTTCACCAGAACGTTTGTCAAGGCCTGCGTAGGAGGGATCTCGGCATAGATACTAAGTCTGGTGAGGAAGTTCTCGAAGGACACGAAAAGGTCAACCAGTGCATCGTAGCTAGCACACATTTCCTCGACAGTCTAAGAGAATTAGATGTCAGGGAGACACGGAGATGGGATCTGAGGAAAAGATGCATACGGTGAGTAGGATGCCGATGCCAGCGAATATCGCTTTCGCAGGCGGGAATGGCTGTAGAATTGCCATCGGGATCAAGGTATCGATGCGATGGATGTTTTTGGACGTACGACAAAACCGATTGCCTCGCTAAGGGCGGAGCTGATAGAAGGCAAGCACAAAACCTCAACTGAAAAATTGAGCGCTTTCATAAGCTTTCCATCGTTTTCGCTGAATTCACGAAAGCTCTGTGCTTGTTCTTGAAGAATGGTGGTAATAGAGTCGATAGAATGGCATGTTTCAAGTTTCTTGGCAAAGGGATGATCGATTAGGCTGTTCCCCGTTTTGTCTTTGTAGTCCTGGAGAGCAGCGTTGAAGAGGGCCTGGAAAGTGGAGGAGGTTTGACTCATATGTGAAATGGAAGAAATATGGTTAAGCAGAGTGGATGGGTCTGCAATGAGAAGACGACAGGTGGATGGGAGATGGTGGTTGTAGGCATACAGCCACCGATAAGGATGGGGCGCTGGGAGCTTGCTTGGGAGAGGATTAAGCGCTCAACGATGTTCCGTAGTGTGTTGCTGCAGGGGTATAGACAAATGCATGTGGTCCGACAGCACTTGTCGTTGAGCAGGTCTCCCACCACCCCCCAATCATTATATTACATCACCAATGCATCGCGGGGGGATTACGCTTGATGGTCATAATGCGCAAAAGACTTCTTTCTCAAGTTCAGGTAAGTTTCAGCGCCTTCTCTGCTGCTTTGTACCCTCATCCAAAACGCACCCTTTTCTCCGGCAACATATTCTGAAGCAAGCCGGTCATGCCACATTGGACGGTCTCGTTCCCCAATGCCACGCGGAAAAGGACTATCTGATCACTCTCCCGCGCCTATACATCGAAGGCTTTGGTATGGCTCACTGTACGTAACCCATTAACACGCTGTAAGGCAGTCCTAGGCGCGGGACAGTCGACGAACGCGTTGTAGAGATCAAGACTAGGTTGGTGGGGCGCTGGAGCGGTCTGTCCGGGTCGACCACCTTGCAAAGTTCTAAATCTTCTAAAATCCCAAATTACAGCACTATGTTGTGACACGAGAATTACAGTAAATATAGTCCACAATATTGTTGTGCAGGATACTCGTGGTCCGTGTCGCGTGTCACGCGGCGTGTGGCAAAGTGACCGCTCGGAACATTGATGATACCTACAGCATTTTATATGTAATTCGGCCCATCTATTGACCGAGTAGGCTCGGCACTGTATAACTCCACTTCCTCGTCTTTATCTGGCGTTATTTCGACTAGACTGATTTCCGAGTCCTTGGTACAAACAAGGGCAGGATTAGAGCGATCTAGTGTCACGGTAAAGTCGCCGCCAGAGCCGGTGCTGGTGCCAATCCCAGCCGTCATCGTTTTTCTGGTTAACGCACCGAACCGCAGTGTGCTCTTAACGCTTGTGCCATAGGAATACTTGTGCCTAATGATGTTCTTGTCAGCATACTATCAGTCCGGCCAAGTGATGGGGTTTCTTACACATCCATTTCATAAGAAATCAGGTCGCGGTGCATTCGAGTCGCGCAAATCGACCTAAAGCCAGATATCAGGAATTACTTGCAACTGCATTGGTGAGGTTTACATCGAGTAAACTGGCGATTGGAGATAAATCAACTGCTCGATTACAGTATAGGGAGTTGTAATGCACCAGAGAACATTTGGAACATCTGAAGACAAGGATAAGCACCAGCGAATATAACATAACTGGCTACTCACTATATTCCATGGAACTGAAAACAGAATCGAGAGGTTATGACCAAATCAATGAGCACAGGTTTGCGGTATAGCTGTTCTCACCGTTGAGATTCAGGTACATAAAGACCTAGTAAAGAAGGTCAGATGCAGTTTATCCTGGTCACATCAAGCCAAGAATCGGACCATACCACAGTTGGAGCCCCTGATATCGTTGCCACGGCAAGCCACATCAAGCCCTAGTCCAATTTCGAGCACGGCCATTGTCAAAAGCGGGATAAAGAACACCAAACCACTCACCTGGACATATAAATAACGAAGAAGACCACGTCTTTCTCTGCGGGTGCGCAAGAGGCCGATCAACATAATGACCAGCTGTGCAATATCAGTCGCTGCCGTCACAGTGACGCTATACCGCCCTTGATTACTATTCTGCGGAACGCATGCCCTGTAGACATTCGACCATTTGGTGTGTATCTTCATTGGCCAATATAGTACAAGAAGATTATAATCCCAGATGGCAATCCTAGTAGTCCCTTTAAACAACCAGAATCCAGACTGTGATAGGTGAAGAGGTGCTTACACTCTGATGGTAATAAGCAGAGATGCACAGGCAAACGAGGTGCCAACAAATATCTAGGCATGTCTTGTGAGTGAGCGACCACTGCGGAATTTGTCCTCCATACGTACGAGGGTCCAAGTAGTAAATTGCTAACTGAGCTCAGTGGGGTAACAGACTAAGGTCAGATATAGATCATACCTGGCAGTTAATTTGCTGGGTGGTATTATCACCTAAGAGGTTGCAGATCACGACCACTAGAGCGCAGATGCGACAGATTGAATATAGCTAGACAACATCATCACGGTCACGGTCATGCGACGCATGATGAGAACTACCGAACGCACCAATAGTGGCCATTTGAACTTCTTTTTGCTATTTAGATAGTTCCACTCGAAATCTATTGTCGTGAAGAATTCCCACCTTGACGATGTTAGCTAGGCAAACCTAGAGGAAAATACAGTGACTAACAGAAAAATGCCATCCACTATTAGCATGAAATGTTCAACAGCAACTTGAGTTCATCATGGAATTAGTACGCGCGCAATTTTAGAAGAGGAAAAATCTACCGGCGTCTGCTCGGATTACTTTTGGATCTTGAAAATTGACCATGTCAAATTCAGTCGGTTACTTATCCTGCAAAGGTGAAGAAAGGGACAAGTCGAGAAGCTTGTCCCTGCGTTTATTAGGTCCGGGGATCATCGTAAGGAGAAAGGATGGCATACCAAATGTCAATGGGCTGCGGGCAATACCTGCGCTTTTGCCGTCTGGCCCATCGACGGCCTTTATTATACCTGAAACGGAGCACTGGGAGCAGGGAACATGACTACAGAAACGGGGGTTCAAATGAGTACCTGTAACGCTTCCAGTACGAAACTGCTGAAACCGCAGCCCGTGGGAGACTCGGACTTGGCGGCCATATCTCAATTGAGACGTTGTCAAACGGGATTTGCGACGCTCCAGAGTCCAGACGTGATGTAGAGCCTTTTCCCCAATTGGTGTTAGCGTTGCCAGCTAGGCGGCTGAAGAGTAGCTTAACCTTGTACGTACCACGATCTCATCACCAACATCGTACCTGACCGTCACACTGACTAATAACAGGACACTGACTAACGACGAGTACGTTTTGTAGCACCACATTACTCCGTCTTTCTCCCATCTCTCCCACAATTGCCGGGGTCTCGCTATTCAGCTTCTCATCCCCTTCTGGTGACATAGTCTTTTCCCAACAAAACTACGCTTCTAAGTCCTGTCTGCCACTGCTCCAGCTTCAAGTTGCGGGCTTTATGATGCTAGTGTTGTCAAACGCTGATAAAACCAAAGGAGGGGGTCTAGACTTGCGGTTTTGCGTTCAGCAACCATACTGTATGGTTGTCTGATTTGACAATGGCCCTGAGCTGAGCCACTTGGTGCCTGTCCATCAGATGGATACTTGAACTTCGACCTGGCGATCCTGAATGCGGAGCGCGCTGTACGTGCGTTCAAGAAATGCTTGGAATGGCTGAGAATCAGACATCAGAGCATCATCTTGCAATCCAGTCATGGTCCAGACACTACGAACACCCTACGAACTTGAGGGCTCGAGGCAAGCTGAGACTTGAGAGGCGTATGACTACTCACAGGCTTATGCAATTCGCAAATAGGATCCGAGGGCATCGCAATTGCAAGTACAAAAACGATGAGACTTATTAGTATTGGAATGCACCCAGTCACTACTATTACAGCCTACGTGCATGATCTCAGCCTAACACAGCACTTGGCAGGGAGATCCGGAAAGAGCGAACGGCGGGAGTTTGGACCCGGATAGCACTTGCAAGAAGGGGACCAGCAGAGGGTATAGATACTTGAGAGTGGCTGCTGGGTACGTTGTGCTTTGTAGACTTACAGTTTCCCACCAGTCGAGAATCGGAGAATGTAGCCCTTACTGTGTCTGGCTGGCGACGAATGATGACAGTGACGATAATGAAAGAGCCAGGTTGTGGAGCAAGGGTAGGAGAGAGGATAGGAGGTAAAAATTCAGAGAAAATACGCATCCATCATCACAATTCTTCCAGGAGAACTCACCATTAGCATACATGTTATTCCCACCTTACAGCCATATGCCCCACTTTTCTTACTAACCATCCCAATTCGCTGAGGAAATGAGCGCACTGGCGACTGCCAAACACGACATACCCTGCAGCTCGCGCGTAATGCTGAAAGTGCCACTGAGTTCATTGAGGAGAAAGAGGCTCGTACACGACGGTCACAAATCATCCAGAAATTGGAGCGAGTCCCGACCATGAGTGGTGACACCTGTCCACCGCCTACTGATGTATCTTGTATATCACCCTGCCGTAGTATGCGCCTGTCAAGGCTGACGTGACCGTGAGCATCGCTGGAATCGGGCCCTTGGCAAATCTTGGGACTGAGGATAGGAGTAGAACTGCGGAGGCACCTGGCAGATGTCATTTGGTTTGAGCCCCCGGGAAGGTCAAGAACGCAATTCCACCCACCGAGTGCAGTCTCAAGACCGTTGGCTGTGTGCTTGCGGATGCTATCCCCACTGTACAGGTAGAGGGCACCGACACTACATGGTGACGGGGGAGCCCAATATTAGTAGGATGGTAAGCTAACGTAGATACCATGACAAGACGTACCCAATGCCTGCAACGATGGATGGGATGGAACGCGTGCGGGCATATCCTGTCACACCTCCAACGATACACAGAGTACCCATGACAAACGCGGGAATGGCAGACTGGGGTTGTGCGGGGAAGGCGCGTGTCGTTAGCGCCCAGTGTGCACTCTCATCGATAACGGGCCAAATACGACAGTGAGACTTACCATTTCTTAATCGTTAAGATGTTTGGGAAGATGTTAGGTGGTATTAGAGGTGTCGATTCTCTCGAAGATGGCGGTGAGAGTCAAGATTCTTGAGCCGTGTTGGTGACGTGGGGGTTATAACCGTGACCGACCTGGCAGATCCGACCCTGAACCCGAAATGGATACAGCGCTTACGACGCGTGATACCATGTCGGCAAGCTGACTGGCAAACCGACCGTGACGACGCAGATGGTGGCCCCCAGAGATAACCTCCCCACAAGAAATGAAGAATATGGGACTAGAGAGTATTGGTGCGCTCTGATATATTTGTCCTATTTCTTCTTAATTTTCCCGAGTATTCAGGGACCGGAGATACGTGCAGTGAGTCTTCCAAGGAAATTTAATTTTCTGTGCTCGTCGTCAGACCGGGGAGAAGAGAGGCGCAGGTGACGTTTGACTGGTTTAAGAGCTACGAAGATGTTGCACACCTCCTTCGCCCACTTCTTCCAAACAAGACTGCGCGCATCCTCATTCTCGGCTGTGGCAACTCGACCCTCTCGGAAGATGTGTGTGTTCTCGTTATCACTTCTGAACACTTCTCTCTGCGAACACGCCCTGAATATTACTCAGATGTACGACGACGGGTATAAAAATATAGTCAACGTTGACGTGCGCTCGTGCCCTGATTGCTCCAGGCTATCCATGTGGTCTCTAATGGCTTTCTCCCATACGCAGTATTCTGCCGTTGTGATCGAGCAGATGGCCGCAAGGAATCACAATCGGCCGGAAATGCAATGTACCTTCCGTTCTCTTCCCCATATCAGCAAGTCAAAAGAACATGAAAGTCTGAACGGGCGACTGCTTTGCAGGGCTCGTGATGGACATCCGTAACTTGACGTTCGACGCCGACGCTTTCGATATCGCGATCGATAAGGGTAAACATTTTCGGGTTCCGAACAGATAGTGGGCCTTTCGGCCTTTGGGCTTACATGTACTTATTCGGATAGGTACGATGGATGTCATGATGACAGCCAAGGGCGATGTCTGGGTAGGGTTCACTATTCTGTGGCATTCCGAGCGAGGGGATCCTTATCTGTTCATAGGATCCTCCACAGCAAGTCATAGAGGACTGCACAAAAGAAGTGGACGAAGTTCTCCGGTTCGGCTGTCCACCATCTCTCAACCCGTTCAAAGTATCTGATCCGTAGTCTGATTCTCCGGCTCTCGCATATGTAGGGTTCTGCGGAAGGGCAGTGGCATATTCATATACCTGACATTTGGCCAGCCGCATTTCCGTCGGCGGTATTTGACGCGGCCAAGTACGACGCTTGAGATACAGCAGATCGGGGAAGCCTTCCATTACTACCTGTACATCCTGCGCAACTAGGTGGAGGAAGCGCGGCGCATGCAAAGAGTCTAGAGAAAGCGATATATAGAGCAATCAGAACAGGAATTTTACATTTTTGTAGTAGTCCACAAGTGGGTTCTCCCCACTCTGTAGACATGTGCTCTCGAGATCCGCATACGTCTCCATAAACTCCGCATGGGTAAACACGCTCGACTTGCGCTCTCCGACTGGTAACCCGCTCGAGCTCGCCATGCCGTCGACCGGCGTACGACGATTTCGCGGTCGGTAGGAAGAGAAGAAATCTGCGCCGATAGACAGCGGCGACGCGCTGCTCGCGAGCGGAGATGGCGCGACTGGGAGGTCGTCGTCGTTTGAGAGCGGCTGTGCAAGAACATGTTCGTACATGTCGCGTAACCGGCCAAAGTGTGTCGGGAAAAATATATCGAACATGCCTGGATGGACGAAGAGCGTTGAACACGCGACCGCTGACCCACGCACCCGCGCCTGCACGACTGGCGCGTTCACGCCCGGTATCGCGTCTGGAAGCGAGCTGAAGTCCGAGAGGAGCAGTCGGTGTCGAGGGAAATGTGTGCGCAGTGTGCGAAGGAGGCTCAGCATGCGCGTGGGGATGTATTCGGGGGTGGAGAGGTTTGGGGCGAAGGGGAGATGGTTGTATATGGAGCGCATGGAAGGTGATTTTAGGACAGATAGAAGAGGTGGTGGATGCGCGAGGCGGCGTCGGAGGTTGAGGAAGGAGACGATGAGCTGGTCAGTGACGCGCGTGTAGTATATGCCATACTCGCCGTTGGCATTGACAGTGATGAGGGCCTGGTATGGTTCTAAGCTGCGATAATCGTAGCGGATCATGTCGTGTGCGAAGTTGTCCTGCGTGGGATGAACGGGTAGAACGAGGGCCAAGGAAACAGACGACCCACGATGACTTCCATCGCCAGGAAAAAACATGCGGCTGGTTCTCGCTGATTCCAATGAAATATACTCTTGTGCGTTATGCTGACACAGGCATGTCGCGGGACGAGGAGTTTCTCCTGCAATTGCGCTAGACGACCACTAATCTCCACGATGTTGTAGTGGGTACGCTCGTAGACCTCCGGATACGAGCTCCGGATAAAGTCAAGGATATCCATGGCCAACGTGCCGTTCCCTGCTACAATTTCATAGATGACGAGATCTTCGTAAGGGAAGTATTTGAGGAGATATTCCGATACCAGGCACTGAGCAATGGCCTGCCCATAATGGGGCTATGCGCGAGTTAATGGCATTGAGCCGCTTGTCAGACATAGCACGTACCTTGAACAGTTCTGTAGGCGTATGCCAAATCTGTCTGCCTGGTCCCTCCGAGTCCGCACCATACAGCGAATATCGCCTCGCAACCTCATTCTGAAACTCTACCGAGTCGCGCATGGCGCGGAAATCGATGGGGGCCCCCGCAGATGTAAAGATGGTTGCCTGCTGTGGAAAATACCCATAGTGGGGATTGTACAGCGAGTCCTCGATGAAATCGCGTACGAGCATCTTGACGCGTGTTGGCGGTTTCGTGTGCCGCTCAAGGTCATTGGACGTGACGCGCGTGTATGACGTGTGTTCGGGGTCGGGTGCTTCATCAAAGAATATCTCAGGGTTGTAGTTGAAACGGTCTTTTGGTGGTTTTCCAGCTCTGGACACGAATGAAGTGGGTGTGAAGAATCGTGCGAGCTTGTAAAGCGCGGGAGTCGGTGGCGAGCCGCGGCGTCGTACAGGTACTCTAGAGACGAGCGTCCCCAGATGGCGCATGAGCCGTGCAAGGATGGTTGGCCCCTGCAGGCGTGGGGGAGAGACAGTGTACTTTGAGACTTTTTAACTGGGCGTCGGACAACGCGAACGGGAGCGCCCGTTTGTCTATTTGGGGAAATAAAAGCGATTCTTGACTCGCTCGTACGTCTCCAGCTGCCAACTGAAGATGGAGGAAGCAGAACGCTACGTTCGTACGTGGGTCGTCGCTCCAAGAGACAGGGAAATAGATGACACTGTATCAGGTATGAGACTGCAAGCAATCCAGAGTTATCCGTTATCCTGAGGTCTTTCTGAGCCTCTAGGTGTTGCTAATGGGCAATTCAAACTGGTGCACGTCGTGAAAGCGTTAGGAGAGTATTTAACATCAGACGAGGGTGATCTCAGGAATAAAGGTGCGCATTCATTTATCGAATAAAGGGCCTCCCCGACATCATTCCACAGGTGTTGAGTTTCTGGCTTTAGTGGTTGGTAAATGCCCATTGGAAATTTTCAATCTCCAGTCTGGTACGTGTCATACTGCTCCGATAGTAGCCATGTGGAGTAATTCAATGACCCAGTCAAGGTTCTCATCGCGTTTTTTGCGTCCAAGCTAGAGGACACCGAAACGATAATTCCTGCGCTCAAGGGTATTCTCGCGATCACTCGCATCCCAGTTCTGGTCCCGGAAAATGTTATCGATATATGCACAGCGTGAGATACTCTCTGGTTCGCATATAGTGATGATGCATATACATACGCAGGATCTTTGCGAATGTGAAGATGCAGGCACTAGTTCAGGTGCAGCGTCACACGGTTCTTTCCATTTTCGATTCTCTCGTGGCCTCACATAGAGATGGTGAGACGTCTTTCGTTCTATATTTTTATCCTGGAGGGTCCTCAGCAGTCAACAGTATTAAAGAGCATGGGTGACCAGTTTCTTTCTGGTTACATCGCTTTGGTAGATGGCGAGAAGGACCCTAGGAATCTCATGATCGCATTTGCAATAGCTAGGGTACTCGCCCTGGAGTTTGACATCTCCAACAAATTTGAGGCACGAATCACCTCGCTTGGCTCTCCACATTCAAATTGACGTAGTGCTTCAGGACCTCTTCAACATAACTTTCTGCTATTTTCCCATTACGTTCAGAGCTCCTGCAAATGACCCTTATGGGATTACTACAGATGATCTCAAGAGTGCTCTTCAGTAGGATTAAATGTGACGCGTCTTGGGGTTGCCATTGATCACCCTCCTAGATCATGTCTAAGCGCGAGTCCTTTATTTGGCAACCTTGCCATCCCTCTCTTCCTTGATAAAGTCAATGCTGGCTCACCCGCGACAAAGGTAAAGCTTCATTTTTCCTGCTTACAATATGTGGCTAACGATAAACAAAAGCGCGATACCCTTCAAACTCTTGCCCTGTGTCTTCCTGTATATGGGTCGGGAATCGCGGCAAATTCAGCACGGAAGCTTTGGAGCTCTCTGAAGCTCGAGATCTTTCAACCGACCGATCCAGAGACAGAGGGGGAGGCTCTCAAAACAACCCAGGTTCTCATAAAGACAATATATGCGGACGACGTTACAGATGCCGATCTTGGCGGCCTCGCCAAAGACGCGTGCGCGGAGTGCATTCAAATTTTGAAAGAACCAGAAAAGAGTCAAGCGAAACCGGCTATCAAGGTTTTGTGTGCCTTCATGTCAACGACTCGTTAGTAAAATCAAATCTCTTCTACGACTGGAGACCTCACGATAATTCGCATAGCATCCGTTTCACGCTACACGCTCTCCCATGTGGTTCCTCACCTCACAAGACTTTTCGTAGACCCGGACGAGCTTCCCAATAGAGGGCCAGTTCTTTCACTGCTATCATCCCTCATCGCGGCTGCGCGCGACTCTACAGTTAAGGCAGATAACGCGGAAGATATCTTTCTCCTCCCTTTTAAAGATGAAGTGTTAGGTGTCTTAGTTACTGGCTTGAAGGCACAGTCATCTTTGCGTTCTGCAATCGAGGGACTGAATGGTGTAGTGACTACCCCGGCCCTTCTGGACGACCAAGAAATCGGATTCGTCGTACAAAAAGTCAATGACGTCATTTCTAGTCAACAAGAGGACCTTCTCGGTACAAGGTGCTCTTTCTTGACATTGTCTACGGGGCTTTTCGTTGACCATAGCGCCCTAGAGATGCGGCCCTCGATCTACTCAAGACCATCTCCAACAAGACCCCATCTCACATCGCACAGATGACTCTTCCGCTTCTCTTCTCGGCGCTTCCGGATCAAGCGCCTGGAAGACATGATGTCGAAGGACGCGAGAAGTATCGCATGAATCTTTCGGCGCTGTCACACCTATGCACTCAACCTAATCTCTTTGAGACACTTGCCGTTCGGCTCTCCGTACGCCTAAGTCTGCTCTACGCTCCTGCAACAGTCCCCGAAGACACCGAGCCCTCAGCGGCATACGCGCATGCGTTATTATCGACACTCGCGGATGTATTGGCACGCAAGGTCGAGAACGGGGACGTGGACGTGCCAAAGTACATCGACCGACTAGTTCCGCGGCTGTTCAACCTTTCCGCACATGCGGCGCTTGTGACTAGTGGGAACACGGGAGTGGCCGATCCGCGCGTCATCGATGTTGTTGCACGCCTAGTAAACCTTATCACTCAATCGTTATCCGCCCAGTGAGTCAATCGATGGGACACCGATTAAAAAAAAACCCCTTGATGTCACTGATTTGATACAGAAAGCAAGAAACGTTCGCTGCAACGCTATTCGCTGCGTACTTGAAGGGTAATATCACACCACTCGCTGTAGGCGACCTAATTCTACCAGAAGACGCATATTTTGCTCCTCTTGATGTAAGTGAGCTGCCCATTCCGGTTTTCTGTTCCAGGCTCATTCGTATCCCACCCAGCCCGCCGCACCGGAGAGCCAAGCCAATCTCGTCGCCCTGTTTTCGGAGTGCGCGATAGCCTTCCATCCAGAGGTCCGCATGTGATGTGCATCTTTTTCTCCCAGCCTCCTGATTTTCAGCCAGGTCAAGATCCCCGTCGATGATGAGAGCACTTTGTTAGTGCAACTTCTGAATTGGGGTATTCGACACGCGAGGACAAGGCAGCGAGAATGCGCTTGGCATATCGTTGCTGCTATCATCAACAAACACTCAGCAGGTGACAAACTGTTATTCTCAGTGGCCCGTAGCCCTGCTTACCTACAGGCCAAGGTCTCGACACTTTTCTCAAGACAACGTTTACCACGTTTTGGGATGAGGAGATTGCCAAGCCACTCGACCCCGATACCCGGCGTCGTGCGATATCAGTATGGGCATGGGTGAGTATCTGATCGTTTACCTCGATATTTGTCACTTCATCTCTTGCAGATTTCGAGGACTCTCTTGGTCAGGAACCACCCAGAGGCTCTTCCATTCGTCAACAGGCTTTTCGAACTGTTTGACGATACGGAAGTAGGATGGGATGCCGCCCGTGCGATTGGCCAGGCAGGTACGGTCGACAAGGTGCTCACGAAGCGGAACCATGCGGTCATCAAGGTTCGCTTTCCCACACATGTTATGTCAATATTGACTGACCTCAATTCTCAGGCCCTTCATGCCCAGAAGTACGCAAGTACCATCCTCCCAAAGATCATTCAGGGAATGAATGATTCGACCCGTTAGTCTATATTATCGAGGAAGTCTGCGCGTTTTCTAGCTTACTCGATGGCAGAACAATCACGACAGACCACGTACCTCATCGCGCTCGCAGCGCTCATCAAGGTGATCCCGAGGGCCGCATATGCGCATGAACTGCCAACGGTGGGTCGACCAAGCATGTGGCCAAATCACGCGGTGTCGCGTTAACGCACTCCCTAGCTCATGCCACTTCTCCTTCGCGGACTCTCCCTGCCCGACCCTACCCTTCGCGCAGGTGTCATTGATACGCTCCTCTCCGCGGCGCAGGTTGATCTTGAGGCCGGATCAAAGACATCAAAAGGGGACAGCGTCGTTTCGGAGCACGCGGTCAGCCTTACCAAAGCCATGTTGCAGAACAGCGCTGTCGCCGAAATGCCAGATATGGTGGGCTTTCCCCACTTTTTTCCCCTGGCTTTAGTTCTGTCCATTATTGATGTTAAAGGACAGACGGTACGGATAGGCGCGCTCAAGTACCTCGCCATACTCCCGAAGATTGTGCGGTACGACGTTCTCCACCCGCAAAAGCCGATGGTGCTACGGGAGCTTACGAAAGCTCTGGACGATCCCAAACGTGCGGTGCGTAAGGAGACTGTCGACGCCAGGTCCGTGTATTCGATCCCTTCTCAATGTCCTCTCGCTTATTTCAAACCATCTTCGCAGGACAAGCTGGTTTACGTACTCCGGTTAGACGATGGTATCCGTCTTACTACTGTAGAAGCGCAGACTCCTAAACACAGGGTAACACTACTGTAGTCGGATAAATCTAATCCAATCCGTAGCCCTGTCTTTCCCTGGGCGCCATCAGTTAGAGTATATGTAGGCTACAGGTATACATGTATCGAAAGTCTTGTACTATTGCTGAATAGCAAAAGAAAACCACAAGGCAGATCGAGCAAGGGAGGGTGCGGAATACAGCCAAACCATCTACTACAAACTGAACTAGGAAGCGGATAAATTATCAGAGCTCTATGCCGGTGCCATGATCGCCTGGGCCCTGGCATTCGCCTCGAACAGAACGCGTTCGAACTCACGCAAATGTACCGCTACCACATCACGACCATCCGCGCGGCGGGTACCCTCAACATCACGGTCCGCCTCCCACCGTTCGATGCGCAAGCGGCTGCGCTCAGCGCTATCCAAATCCGTGCGCCATCCGCCGAGCTTGTTCTTCAGAGCGCGGAGTTTACGTCCCGCCTCTGTCGTAGCGGCTCCGTTCTCCTGCGCATGCTCAGAGAGCGAGGACAAGCTCGAGACCAGCGACGTAGTATGCGTGCGCAGGTGCGCCAAGTGTGGGATTGTACCTGCGGGTGTTGCTGCGCTTCCTGAATTTATTGGCAGTGGCGGAAGAGTCGGTGGCGAAGTCGCGAAAGAATCGTCCTTAAGAGGGGAGGTATTACCGCCACCCATATCATCTAGGTCTAGGTCTGGGTCTCCGTCGGGTTGGAGATGCGTATCGGGATCGACTTCCCAGTCATGTGTGAAAGATGGCTCTTCCTCGGTGACGGGATCGAGATGGTGCGTGGTGCGTGTTGTCTCATGTGCTGATGAGGGTGCGGAAGCGGATGTGGATGTGGATGTGGGTTGTGCGGATGTGGACGACAACGACGACGCGTCACCTAGTAGTCCTCGGGGGTCCTCGAGCGACTCGAGACTCGCTAGTGCGTCGGAACCGCCAACTTCCCCCGCGATGCGCTGAAACTCGCGCTCGTACTTGAGTAATTCGCGAACTTGCTCTTCGCGATCGCGTGCCGTCTCATTCAGTCTACTGATGATGTCCACAGCAAGCGTCTCGAGCGCGAGCGGCGCCGATCCGTCCATGTCTAGTCGGCGTAGGTGCGAGATAAATTTTTCTGTCGATTCGAGGTTCTGCGAGAGAAGCGCCATGGCGTCTCCTTCTGGCTGCTGGGCTTGCTCGGATGGCTGCCGCTGGCGCCGCGTGCGTGGTGGTAGGGTGTGGTTATGAGTCGTCGCGTCGGGGATGTCTTCATCATTGTCATCATCATCACCATCTTCGGTTGCAGCTGACGTGCTTGAGCCCGAGGCAACGCCATCGGGAACCATTGAGGGGTCCAGATCACCCGAAACTGCGAACGTGGGCACGCCGTTGACGTCTTCTGGGGGCAAACCATCGATCCCCTCCGCACCGTCATCATACTCAATGCCAAATTCTTCTGCAAGAAGCCTCGAACCGGTCGTAGGTTCTGGTAGAAGTGCCGCGGCGAGTTCGTGTGCGAGTGATGAGGTGCCCCCCCGGAGGGAAGCGTTTGACCTGTTGCGAGGTAAAGTTGACTTCCTTGGAGATGAGGACGGAGCAGAGAGGAAGCGGGAGTCTTCTTCGTAAGGATCGTAGGACATAGTGAGGTAGCTGGGGCGAGGGAAGTCACTAGGGAGATGTAGGAAGAGACACCTCAAGGTATCGAGCAGAGCACGTGACTACAAATGCACTACAGTCAAAATACATCAACCTTGTAATTATCTTCCAAGGACTAGAGCTACAACTTCCACAAGTAATTTACCCGGCACTTTCTCAACACACAAAGAACTCGAAGCATCAAGATGCATCGAACTCCCTCCGCAACGATCAACGTGGTTTCGGTGTGCGTTTCGGCACAATCTGCTTATAGAAATGTGCCATTATTCCTTCTGTGTGTGTCATCGTCAAATTAAATAGCGGGTGCGTGGCATTCTGTAATTTTGTCAGCCACAGGCAATGATGAACTCAAAGCCTGAGAATGACGCACAACTCGGTTCGCAGCCGAGCCGACAATTTGAGAGCCACCATCTTCCTCTGTCCAGCAGAGGGACGCGGCAAAGACCGCAGCACGTACACCTTCTTCACCTTGCCATGCCGCACGCACCTCCTCCCGCCTTGTAGGCGAAGGATACACACGGTGCTGAGCAGCCGACAATCCGGAGATACAGTACGCAGTATGGTAGGCATCCGGACTCCTGCGTGAAAACATGAATACAGGTACATTTTGTTGTCAAAAGGTCGAACATACTTCGGCGGCTTGTCGCGCAGGCCCCCAGCTGGATGCTGCCCGGCAAGGAGAATGTACTCCTGGAGGGCTTGACGATTGAAAAATGAATCTAAGATTATCATAAGGATGCGAAGGACTCATTAGTTGACGTATACGGCGCACCATCTGTGTCATCCCATCCATTTTCCGCCGGTGCGGCCTTCTCGCCACCATTCGCCGACGCAGAAGCAGGAATCGTGGGGGACATTCCCACCGCTTCCAGTAGCGCAAACGCACCGCCGACCCACCACGAATAACATCCGTCGACAAGCTTGTTCGTGCGCCCCTTGAAACCACCAAGTTCTATCTCCAAGCCTTGCATGTACACCAGCCAGCGTAGCAACCGGCGCAAGTCCAATCTCGGCGCGTCTTCATCCGCTGAGATGTATGGCTGAAGTATTACCCACGACGCGGTGGCACAGAACGTGTAGCCTCCGTGGGCCTCACCCAGACTTGGTCTCTGAGCTGCGAGTATACCGTCGGAGATGTGGGGGTGTGACGCAGAAGAGAAACCTCCCTCGTATGTCTGGCAGGACGCGATGAAAGCCGCGGTGCCATTGACAAGCTCGGGGGTAAGAAGGTCAAGTAAGAGTGCGACTACGAGGAGACAATAAATGCCCCTATCCACATCACATCAGAAACAGTGAGGATAAGGATCCGTTCATCGATAGGGTGCAACCATACCGGACGTCGACTTCTCCATGCGTGGAAACGATAAAGGATCCGTCCGATTGTTTCAGCGACATGTACCACTTGTATAGCTTATCCCTTCGGAACTTATCGGGAGGAGGCTGTATCGATGGGATCATCGAGCGCACCTGTCTATCTGGTCCCAACCACCTCCAGGACCAGGGCGACCAACGATCGCGAGAGAGCACACAGCCGCGTATGTCGGGAGTAAGTGCGCAACTTGCCCTGGCCCACCACCGAACCCACCATCTGGGTGTTGCCATGGCATGATAGTATTGATTGCCCTAATCACCAAATGCAAAGCTTTTCAGAACAGACAGGAGAATAAGCAACACAAAGCTCAGGTTAGGCACCTCTGTTTGATATCAGGATCGACGGCCACCTGCAACGCGCTCAACGACTGCAGCGTCCAGAACATGAGCCACGGTTGGCTCGCATCCTGGCTCATGTAGCGTGCTGGGAAGCCTTGGATCAGATTACGAACGAGCAACTCCAGATGTCCTTTCTTGTTTAGGACGGATCCGCCGCTGCCGTCCAGCGGGACTTGACTCTGGAGAATGTGCTCGGTCTCGGTCTGCAGGCTGGATGTTTCCGTCGGGTATGCGTCGATGGGCGTCGGACGAGGCATGCTTGGGGTGATCCTCCACGCGCGAGAGTGCAACTCCAATTGTCTTTTATGAAACAGAAACAAGAGCCCCGTGTTCGTGTGCTCGTAATTGTTAGAGACCAGATGGGGGTATCATCCGTTTAACCGCCTCGTTCTATCTATACATCCGATAAGAACAGTAGACTGTCATAAGAAGTACTAGTTCCTTCCGTGGACTGGCACTGGATTTTGCGCACTACCGCCTGTAGAAAGCCGAGATCCGAGACAGGTAATTCGCCGCACCACTCTCTGCCTTCTTGCAGAGCTCCCTTCGCCGAAAGCACCCCATTTAGTATAGTGGCTACCACCAGTGGCCAAGGGTTTTCAGGAGTAATTTGAAGCACACGGACACGGACTACCTTCAGGCTGTGCGTGTCACCTTGCTCCTGGGTTCCAGAAGGTAACGTCTTGAGTAAGAATCCTACCCCCAGCATGCAAATACGTATACCCAGTTGTAAGAGGCACGGCTTCATGATAATCGTCACCATCTCCGGTCGCATAAACTAAAATGACTGATGCTAAGCGCATTCGCAATGGCAATCATGTCGTGTCTCATACCCCCTTCCGATACCCTCCAAGTGTATAATCCCTTGTTGTTCTGCGGTTGTCTCAGTCTGCGTCGTTATAAGAGGTGGATGTCGTTGATGACCCTAAACTCGTTGGTGGAACTCCGGTCAGCTGCTTGTGCGCTTATAGGTCGACACTACCGCAGTTCTGGGTATTTCCTCATGCCTTAGCGAGCCTCGACCATTCCAGGGTGGCGATTATAGTAGCAATTTGCTCCTTACGATGACGTGACTCGTACATGATGTCCTCTCATTCATCAGGATGATCGTTCTGAACGTGCTCCATATGATGTGTACTGATTGCCTCGTTCTCTGATCCCTATCATTTTGACACACATTAACCATGTGGTCAGGTGCCAAGACCTCATAGATTACCGCCACTTGTGCCTACTATGTAGTAGTGCTTAGCTATCCTGAAACCATCGATGAGATACCCGGATATCCCCATGCACAGGTTGTGTGATCATCTAGTCCCCGTATCGATGATCGATGAATACCACTGGAATGTTAAGTTGGTTGCGTGCTGTACTGATAGAATCAGTGCTTTATAATTTAGAACGGACGTGACAAAGAGATGCCACTGCCCTCGGCAGTGAGCAGAGAGACGCTCAAGTCAAAATTCACATGATACTGTATGCCAGAACAAGGGACCTAAATTGAACATCTACAGTAATCTCGCCCCGAATCTTGTTTGTCTAGTTCCTCACCCAAGTCAAATTCGCAAAATGTCATTGAGCACAGCTGGGACAGCGGCGGTGCTTCATGCACCATGTCTTGCGCATTGCTTCTTTTGGGCATACTAGCGGCAGCCCGTGCTCCACACGGGCGCAGCTAGCTAGTCAACAGAGAGTGAATAAGGCGATGTGTGGCATTGCTCTTATTCGGGTTTACATTCGTACGTGCACGATGAGTAGTATAATGGTGACATGTTCGATGTCGTTGGACTGTGAAATGCGAAAAAAAAAGTGAAGGGGTGCAGTGAGCATGATCTGTTGTCGCGATTATGCCAGACGTTCGAAAAGAGAGGGCGATGACAATGAGGTTGGCAAAAGAGGCAAGTAAATAATTGTATAAAGTACAGGAAGACAGTTTCGGTTACAAATACGGGAGGGAGATGAAAAGAGTATACAGTACAGCGTCATGTTTCTTCGCCTTCGAAGTTGACGGTGAGTGTTGAAGAAGGGGACGTGGTCCGCAGAATCTGCATGCGGAACAGGTGAGTGAGGGCGTACAGAGGGTGACATTACGACGTCTTCAGTGCTGCCAATACGTTCTTGGACGAAGGCAGGTTGTAAGTGACGTTCACGACGTGGACGCTCGTCGAGTGGCATCAACGTTTGACGTG
>WNFI01585077.1_pt1 | contig 18536 bp, 11 predicted proteins | sample 5400471 | NCBI WGS metagenome assembly WNFI01 (sample SAMN13153348, study PRJNA577476) | soil metagenome | isolation source: 100 cm saprolite on Douglas fir-dominated hillslope | place: USA:California | collected 2013-09-17 | reverse complement strand
GCAACACCGGGAAATTGATCTACCGGCACATGTGGCAGGAATGCTCGGGCGTCGATATAGATCGCATGGCCACCGGGCGGCTGCACGATGGGGACTCCCGCTTCGGCAATGTGATTTCCAAGATAGGCCGTGGAAGCGATGCGGTATTCGAGGTAGCTCTCCTGCAACGCTTCTTGAATTCCCACAGCCACCGCTTCCAGATCGCGTCCGGCGAGTCCGCCGTAGGTTGGAAAACCCTCGGTCAGGATCAGCAAGTTTTTTTGCTGCAGAGCGAGCGCGTCGTCATTGGTGCAGAGAAAACCGCCGATGTTGGCCATGCCGTCTTTTTTTGCGGACATGGTGCAGCCGTCGCCGTAGCGAAACATTTCCTGCGCGATTTCTTTGGGAGTCTTCGCTTCGTATCCGGGCTCGCGAAGTTTGATGAAGTAGGAATTTTCCGCAAAGCGGCAAGCGTCGAAGTACAGCGGGATCTTGTGCTGGCGGCAGACGGCGCTGACGGCGCGTACATTTTCCATGGACACGGGCTGGCCGCCGCCGGAGTTGTTAGTGACGGTCAGCATCACAAGGGGAATACGTTCCCGGCCGAACTTCTGGATCAACTCCTGGAGCGCATCCACATCCATGTTGCCCTTGAAGGGATGCTTCAGGCTGGGCTCGCGGCCTTGGGGAATGACCAGGTCAAGAGCTTCTGCGCCGCCAAACTCTACGTTGGCGCGCGTTGTATCAAAGTGCGTATTGTTAGGAACGATGTCGCCCTTCTTGCACATCACGCTGAACAGGATGCGCTCGGCGGCGCGTCCCTGATGGGTCGGGATCACGTGCGAGTAGCCGAAAATATCCTGTACTGAAACGCGGAAATTCTCGAAGCTGCGGCTGCCGGCGTAGCTTTCGTCACCTTCGATCATCGCCGCCCATTGCTGGGTCGACATCGCTCCGGTGCCGGAGTCGGTGAGCAGGTCGATCAGGACGTGGTCCGCGGGCAGGAGAAACAGGTTGTAGCTTGCCGCGCGGAGATACTGTTCGCGTTCGGCACGCGTGGTCCAGCGGAGGGGTTCGACGCTCTTGATGCGGAAGGGTTCGATGATCGTACGCGGCATGGACGGTGGATCCTTTTCTGGTTCGTATCGGGGTGCGCCTTTCAGAGGGCTGCGGAAAAGTCGCTCTTGAGCGAACTCTGCGTCCTCGGCGGCTAAAGCCGCATTCAAAACAACCGGTTACCGCAGCGGTGAACCGCTGCGCCACCCAAAAGCAAGGACAAGAACCACTTTTTCAGCAGCCTCTGAAGCGATGCCCCGATACGAATCTCTTGTTCTCAAACTGCACCAACCTCTAATTATCGTTCAAGGCACGTTGACGGAATCACGCCGTTCGGCAGGCACATAGTTCACAGCGGCGGTGCGTTCCAGTTTGTCCCAAGCGAAGGGCTTGCCCTGAATCGCACGTTTCAGCGTCTTGATCAGAACGATGGAGAACAGTTGCCGGTAGGCGAAGCGCTGCAGCCAGACCTGACTGAGCAGCCAGCCGTCTTCGCGGGCTTCGGGTTGACGCCGCTCCAGGGCGAAGGCGAGAGCAGATGCCAGGAAATCAATAATCAGGAACGCGGCAAAATACACCACCAGCTTGATGAAATCGCTGGGGTCAGTGGAGTCGGGGTGAAAGTACTTTCGGACCGCATACCCGAGCGCGCCGCCGACAAACATAACGTCGATGAAGGGCGAGACCAGTGGCAAGAGAATTTGGAAGATCAGAATGTTGGGCAGCGCAACAAACCCCAGCACGCCCTTGCGCGCGAACACTCTGCTGTGTTTCCACACCGCCTGCAGGATTCCAAACGACCAGCGAAAACGCTGGCGCATCAGGCCGTTCGCATTGGTCGGGGCCTCGGTGAAAGCGAGGGCGAGATCTTCGTATTCCACGCGATATCCATTGCGCAGCAGGGCCATGGTGAGGTCGGCGTCTTCGGCGACCGTGTCTACGTGATAGCCTCCAGCCTCGCGGACCGCGCCGACGCGCCAGGCACCGATCGCGCCCGGTACGACGCTCACTGCGCCCATGGTGTTGAGGGCGCGCCGCTCGAAGTTCTGACTGGTGATGTATTCCAGCGCCTGCCAGCGCGTCCACAGGTTTACGCGGTTGCCGACTTTGGCGTTGCCGGCCACGGCGCCGACTTTGGGATTGAGGAAGTGCGGCACCATGCGGGCGATTGCGTCCGGGGCAATGATAGTGTCGGCGTCAATGCCGACGAAGAATTCGGCATCGCCAATGTGTTCGAGACCGTAATTCAGGGCTTCCGCCTTGCCGCTGTTAACTTTGGTCAGCACTACCACGCGGCCCTGGGCGATCTCCCTGCGAAACGCCGTGCGCGCGACTTCCAGTGTGCGGTCTGTGGAGCCATCGTCGATCACAACGGCATGCAGGTTGGGATAATCGGAGTCAAGCGCGCCTTGAATGGTCCTTTCGATGACCTTCTCTTCGTTGTAAGCGGGGATGAGAATCGCGACCTTCGGCCGGTACGCCGCCAACTCCTGGGGCGTCCCGTGAACTTGCGAGCGCAGGCGATCATAAATGGCGAGGATGCCGACCGAAAGAAGACGTCCGGTCATGAGCACATCGCCCACAAAAAAGACCGCCGCAATTCCGACCAGGAGAGCGTCGAACATTCCAAAGCTCAGCCAGTTCAGGCGCGCGCCCCAGAATTCATTCGCGCCCAGCGGTGGCATTACGTCTGCTTTGGTCCTGCCCAGCAACTGGTAGACCGGAACAAATTCAAAGCCGCGTGCCCTTGCCCCTTCGATAATCAACGGCAACGACCGCACGGTCTCGGCGCGATTTCCGCCGCCGTCATGCAGCAGGATGATGTTGCCGCAGAGCTGATCGCCCGTCGCGCACGGCGGCAGATGGTCGATCACGTCGGCCGCAATCTGCTCCGCCGAGTGCCGCGGATTGTCGCGCCAGTCATGGGGATCGATCTTGTTGCCGATGGTGATATAGCCCATGTCCTGTGTAAGTTCGAGCGGGCGCACCTGGTCTTCGGTGTCGGGCTCCTGATCGATCGAGTACGGAGGGCGGAACAGAACGGTGCGAATGCCGAGGCGGCTGGCAAACAGACGCTCGGTCAGGTTCAACTCCACTTCCATGTAGCGGGAGCCGATGTTGCTGATGTCGGGATGGGTGAAGGTATGATTCCCGATCTCATGCCCCTCGCGATAGATGCGCTGAGTGATACCGCCAAAATTGTCGGCCTGCAATCCGATCAGGAAAAACGTGGCGGGAGCATGTTCGCTCTTGAGCACGTCGAGCACCTGTGGCGTCCACTGCGGATCGGGGCCATCGTCGAACGTAAGTGCGAGCTGCTTCTTGCTTGCGCCATAGCGGGCTACGCGGTAGGGCTCGGGCAGATCGGTAAATGTTTCGTCGCCGATGAGGCCGGTTGCGGTATCGACGGTGATATCGCGTTTACCCTCGGCGGGGCGCGCTTCAATGCGGAGGATTTCACCTTCGCCTTCCATGTCGACATCCTGGCCGGGAGGGACCTGGCGCAACTTATCGACCGCGCCGGGATCGCCGGGGACGTCCCATACACGCCAAAGCGAACGATCCTCGGCGCCCAGCCGCCATAGAGCGAACGTCTCAATGCCCAGAGTCTGTGCGGAGCGCATCTCGTTCAGGGCGGTCACGGCGTCCAGGAACCAAATGTCGTGTTTGAAATTCTGCTCGTCGAGATAGCTGAAATGTGGATTCAGGGCGTCTCCATCGAAATCGATATCTTCCTCGGAATCGCGCGATCCCAGCCAGGCATCCTGCACGGACACGTTCTTGTCGATCAGTCCAGGAGGCAGGTTCCCTTTCTTCGGCTTCTCCACCCAGTCGTATCCATAGTTGCCGATGGCACAGATCAGCTTCTCTTTCGGGATGGACTTCATCGCCAACTGCACGTTCGAAGCAAACCAGTCCTGCGAGGCCACCGGGCCTGGCGTGCCTCCGGGATAGTGCTCGTCGTAGTTCATGATGACGACGCCATCCACCGCCGCCGAAATCGCGGCGTAGTCGTAGTCTTCGTTGCGCACCTGCACACTCGTATAAAGCTTCATACCGCGGGCGTGCAGGTCGATCGAGAGTTCCCGCAGCAGCGCGACATATCCCGGCTGGCCCCTCTTGGGAAATGACTCGAAATCTATCATTAGTCCCTTGTAGCGATCCGAGGCCAGGAACAGCGCGATCTCGTGGCGGAAGCGGGCGCGCGCTTCAGGATCGTTGAGAAAGCCGTCGATGCCGGGAACAAAGTCGGTGCCGTCAAAATTCTGCACAACTGGGAACACTTCTATACCGGTGCCTTCCGCCTTCAGGAACGGCATGACCTTGTCGTCCACTGGGTGCACGGTGTCGTCGTGGACGACGTCGAACATCTTGTTGGTAATGGAATCGACTCCCTGCAAGCGGCCATTCGGCGTCAAGACCTGCAGCCACACCGGAAACAGCAGATCGATCTGCTGGGCATATTCGCGCAACGACGAAAAGCTGGCGGCGTCCCATGAGACGTAGAAAGCAGCACGCACGCCTTCTTCGCTGTTCAGTTTGATCTGTGAAGGCGCTTTGCGGGAATGCCGGCGACGGCCTGCCCGCGCCAGGGTGGCCGCGCGGCGCTTTTCACGAGCTCTTTCTTTTTCGTTCTCTTTCAACGCGTGGTAGGGCCGCTTTTCCGCGCGCAGCGACAAATCGGGAAGGGGCTCGCTGCGCAACATGGTATAGATAAAGAAAATCACCAGAAACGTCACGGCCAGCGCCGTCGCGTCAAAAATGCGGCGAATCCGTTTCCAGCGGGCCTGCTTGGGATCGAGAAATACCTGCTTTGCCATTGCTGATCGTTTCCATCGTAGCACTTACGGGTCAGCGATCAGCCATCAGCCGTCAGGTAAAGCCAACGGGAGAGGCGCCTTAGCCGGGGATTGTCTGAAGCTGACACGTCAAGCCTGACATCTGATGGCGAACCGCTAAATGCTATATTCCCCCTGTGCTCGGCCTGCTGCGACGACATCCCCGGTTCTTTGTTGGCGCCTTTCTGGGCGGAGTGTTGTTGAGGCTTTTCTTCTTCGTGTATTTTCCCGCAGTCACCGACGATTCCCGCGTCTACTCCGACTTCGCCACCAACTGGCTGCAACACGGAGTGTATGGCACCACGCAATTGGGAACGGTCGTTCCCAACGATGAACGACTGCCCGGTTATCCCGGCTTTCTGGCCGCGCTGTTCGCGGTGTTTGGAACGGGCAGCTTCCGTGCCGTGATGGTCGTCCAGATCCTCGTGGATCTCGGCACTTGTTTTCTGGTTGCCGACCTGACCCGACGAGTCGTTTCCGACCGGGGCGCGCGGATGGCATTCCTTCTCGCCGCGCTCTGCCCTTTTTTGGCCAACTACGCTTCCGCCGTTCTCACCGAAACGTTGGAAATCTTCTTCACTGCGCTCGCCCTGGACTGCGCCGCCGCCGGATTCGATCGCCTGGAGCGCGAACAAGTCCGCTGGAGGCCCTGGGTGGGCGCTGGCCTCGCGGTTGCCGCGTGCCTTCTGCTGCGTCCCGATGGCGGAATTTTACTGGTTGCGCTTGGGCTGTATCTGGTATGGGTGGCGGCAAGGCGCTGGCGTTTGCATTCCAGCCCCGTCCCGGCACTCAAGGCGGCGGTCGCGGTCAGCGTGTTTGCGCTCTTGCCGCTCGCGCCATGGACCATCCGCAACCTTCGCACCCTGCATCATTTTCAGCCGCTCGCGCCCCGCTATGCCACCGCGCAGGAGGAACTCGCCGCCCGCGGCTTCAACCGCTGGGTACTAACCTGGATCGTGGAGTATGCCTCGGTGGAAGAAATCTACTGGAGCGTTCCCGGCGACAAGATCGATGCCGAGAAGCTGCCGTCGCGGGCCTTCGATTCTCCAGCGCAGCGGGAAGCCACGCTCGTCCTCATAAACGAGTACAACCAGAACTCGGAGATGACGCCCGACCTTGACGCCCGGTTCAACGACCTGGCGCGCGAGCGTATCCAGGCGCATCCTGTCCGTTACTATGTCGCGTTGCCTGCTCTAAAAATCGCGGACATGTGGCTGCGGCCGCGTAGCGAACTCCTACCCCCGGACGTACGCTGGTGGGAATTCAACGACGACTTCAAGGCGTCGATCATGGCGGTGACGCTGGGACTGCTGAATCTCGCCTATGTGGCTGCGGCGCTCGGCGCCGTCGTTTTTCGATCCTTGCGGATTCGCTACTTGGGCTTACTGCTGGGATTCCTCCTTCTTCGCTCAGCGTTTCTGGGGACGCTGGAAAATCCCGAGCCACGCTATACGCTGGAGTGTTATCCGTGCATCCTGGCATTTACCGCGGTTGCCCTCTCCCGATCGGTCGCAAAGCACATCGGTTGACCTTACAACCCGTGACCTTGACCGTGGGACTAAAAGCCGGTCCTCGCCAGGAAGACCATGGTATGGCCGTTCGTGGACTTGGGGAACAAGTTGGTCGCCGCCGACAGGAAGACAACATAATGCCCGTCCGCACTGATGGCGGGATTGTCACTGAAAGCATCCGCTTGGGTTTGCGGGTTGGGGGTGTTGACTACAGAGACCCGTACCGTGCTGGGAATACAGTCGGACGAGGCGCCGAAGCAGGTGTCGCGAACAAAAACATCCTTAAAGGTCCCGGCAACGAATGTATCGCCTGGCACTAAATTCGAAGACAGCGAGGAAAAAGCAACGTAACGTCCATCGGCACTCATCGCTTGATTTGAACTGCCATTGTTCCCCACCGAGCCGTCGTTAGCTACAGAAACGAGGGTGGTACTCGCTGTACAAGAGGCTGGAGCGCCGGAGCAGGTGTCACGAACGTACACGTTTGCCCAACCATCCGCGTTGCGACACCCAAGGTTCGTCGCCAGACTGGCGAACGCCACGAGCCGCCCATCGGCACTGATGGAGGGAACTACATTGAAAGTTGGGGATCCATTCGCAGGCTCCCCACCTGGAGCGACATCTATTTGGGTCGTGTCAGGTTTGCAGGGATCCAGGGCACCGAGGCAAGTGTCTCTTTCCAATATCGCCGGCTGACTTGCACCGCTTGGCACCAGGTTTGGCGCGAATGACTGGAAGGCGACAAACCTTCCATTGGCGCTGATTGCCTGACCGTGACTGTCGGCATTTGCCTGCTCCCCAGCCGAGGACACCGACAGCAAAACACCGCGAGGTGTACAAGTTCCCGAGGCTCCTAGACAAGTATCCCGAAGGAATGCGTCTTCAGCGGCGTTCTTATCGGCCGCAACTACGTTATCGGAGCTGGAATCGAAGGCCACAAAGCGTCCCGTGGCATTGATCGAAGGAGAACCACCATTGGCGGTCGCGCCGTCTCGCGCGGCCGAGATAAGGGTGGTGCTCGGCACGCAGCCGGCTTCCATTCCGTTACAGGTGTCACGGAGAAAAACACATGCAGTACTGGCACACAGCGTAGTATTTGCCAGAATGTTGCTCGCACTGGAATCGAACGCCACAAAGCGCCCATCGGCGCTCATGGCGGGCGAACGACTGTGACCGTTCGTCGGCGCACCATCGGGCGTAACTGACACGCGCAAGGTAGTCGGGACACACGTCCCGGTCGCTCCAATACAGGTATCGCGCAGGTAAATATCCTGGTAGCCGCTTGCTCGCCCGGAAACCAGGTTTGTAGCCGCAGACTGAAACGCAACATATCTGCCGCTGGAACTGATTGCCGCTCTGGTCACGCTGTCACCGTCCGCAGGGGTACCGTCCGAAGCAACGGAGATCAATTGGATGACGCCAGCTGTCGTGGCCGCAGGAGAGGATACTCCGAAGAGCACTGGCTCCGAAGTCAATCCAGATGAACTATCCGATACAGTAACCCTGACAGTGCCCGGCATACCGATCAGCGCACTGGAAACGGTCGCTGTAAGAATCGAATCCGTGGCGAACGTTGTTGGAATGGGGCTTCCGGACCAGCGGACGACGGAGAGTTTAGTGAAACCACTCCCATTCACAAATAAGGTGAAATCAGGTTCTCCTGCAATGGCATAAGTCGGAACTATTGTCCCTACTGTTATTGGTATTCGATTTCGTAACCATGATCTGCCGCCGGCATCCTGACCCAAACAGAGGATCGAACCTGCCAACAGCAAGAAGATCGCCAGTTTCGTCATCAGTCCGTTACCACGTTGCCTGCTTGACCTTCCGCCTGGCTCAGTCAGTTCCTCCTGTCAGTTGCGAACCCGAAGGCGTGGCCGCAAAGGCCGCAGAATCAAAATGACTTGTGTCGTAGGTATACGAGGTTGAAAGTGAATAGTCGGTCAAGGAGCCGTTTACTTTCGAAGTAATCGTAATCACGGCCCCTGCCACGGCAGCCGAAACCGGTGAGCCTGCACGATTTAACAGAGTGACGAGTGCGGAGGCAATCGACGAACTTGTCGGAGTGCTGCCGCCGTAACTGGTCGAGAAGCGCACTCCCCCTACCGTCACCGCAACTGTGCCCGACTCCCAAATCAGCGAGCAGCAACTCTTGGCGCGACAGCCAGGGGGACAATCGTAGCCTGACCTGGCGCGGCCCGAAACGGTCACGGTTCCCGTACCTGGAGTCCCCCCGGGACTTCCAAGAATCACGGTGACCGTCTGCCCCATGATGTTAATCGTCCCGCTCAGGCTGGCATTGCCGGAGTTGGGCGTAGCTGTAAAGGTAAAAGAGCCATTGCCCGTTCCGCTACCACCGCTGGTAATCGTGAGCCATGTGGCGTTGGAAGACGCCGCCCAGACGCAATTGCTCTGGGTATAGACCGACACCGTTCCCGTACCTCCCCCTGCGGGACCGCCGGTCACACTGACCCACGGTGTCTGGCTGACGGACGACCAGAGGCAACCAGTGCCCGCAACGACGTTGAAAGTACCGCTGGCCACAGCAGGCCCAACCACCAACCCGGAAGGTGACAAACTGAAGGAACAACTGGCAAATGTTGGTACCTGGAAAGTCTGTGTCAGCGCAGTATCCAATTTGTCCTTTGCTAAGCGGCTTTTAGTCGCTCCGGTGTGGGAATCCGCGCCCCCGATTGCGTACTGGGTTGCGCTTCCGGACGGGTAAGACTGGCTCGAACTCTGCACAATTGCATCGGAGCCATCCGGCGGAATGGATACCAGGGAATTCCAGAAGGAGTCCATGACATCCATGCCAAAGAGGATAAGGTCCAAGTAGTCGGCTAACGTACACGCGAAGTCGCTGCCAGCAAAGCATTCAAACTCCGAAATGTAAAAGGCGACTTGCACGACATCGTAAAAAATCTCCGTATCGAACGCGATGCTTTCCTCGCCGCACGATTCCTCGGGATTACACCCCGCAAAGGCATTGGCGGCAATCCTGGTTTCATTCCAGCGCTGTGGCGTATTGCCGATGATGGCCGCGCGCGTGAAGTGTTCCGACTGACCATTCAGCTGAACGAGGAACGGACTTCCGGGAATGAGGTCGAACACGGCTGGGACCGCCTGATCCACTCCCCAGACCGCGAACGCTGGAGCAGTCGTATAAATGAGTGCAGCAATAAAACAGCCAGGATTGTCGTAGGCTGTGTTACAGCCAGTGAGATCCCATAAAAGGGTGGCAATATACTGCACACCCTCATAGATGCCAACGGCACCGTTGAGGGCCAGCAGGGCACCCTCGTGCGGCGTATCCAGAGTCGCGACCCCGGTGACCAGGTTGGGAGGATTACCTTGGAAATACTGGGCCGCATATCGGGATATCAGTCCTCCTTGGCTGTGGCCAATCAGAAGGTAGTTTGTTCCGCCCACCGACTTGAGCTCGTTGATGAGGGCCGTGCCCTGGCTTGAAAGAGGATCGAGCGACGATAACGTCGGAACCACCTCGGTGTTAAAGCGGAAGTCCTGGTTGAGCCAGTTTGTCATGCGTGTCCATGCACACGCGTTAGACTTGAGGCCGTGCTGAAAGACAACGTTTTGTACTCCCCCCAACTGACTGACGGTAGTGCTGCAGCTGGATGGTGACGTCGCCGTTAACCCGCTGGGGATGGTGCTCGTGCGCGCCGGGGCTGCCTGGACCGTGTAACCTCTAGCCGCTCTCGCATTGTCATTTGTGGCGTTGTCAAACCAGGCCATATTCGCAAATTGAACGGTGCGGCTAACCGCCCCAAATGAAACACTGGGCGTAAACGTAAGCTGGGTTGCAAGCCAACTCGAACCGGACGGTACGTATCTCCAGTTCGTAGTCCCTCCTGTCTGTACGGGCACGCCCACGTAGTCAGCGGTCGGGTTTTGTGCTTGCGTCAGCGAGGCATGCAAGCCGGCAGCATAAGTCTGAATGTTAGGAACTACCAGGCTGCTCAGTACGGAATTCCCAGGATTCGCTCCCAGCAGGTTCAAAAACGGCTGCACGGCCGACAAGCTCGCGTTCGGGGGAACAAATGACATCGGCAACCCAGCGCTGTCGAAGACGGTGACTTGTCCTCCCGCAAACCGGATGCAACTTACGAGGCTTCCTGTGTTCCCCGTAGGCCATAAGTTGAAAACGAGGCCTCCAAGAGAATCGTACCCGGCCTCAAGGTGAAAACTACGAGGCGTAGGTGCGATTGGAAAAGTACTCGAAGTGACATGCGTTGCAGGGTTATAGAGAGCTGCGGGAAGGTTGACGGTGCCACTATTAGTGATCGTCACATCCACGGCCACATAGGTATCTGTGCTCGCGATCCCCGAATTCGCGCTCAGGGCAGACTGTCCAAGCGTGCATTGAGGAAGAAGACAAACTGCAAGGGCCCAGAGGATACATGCCATGACTCGATACATGCCGGCACCTCCCGCAAGGGTAGTCCCGCCCCGCCTTCGCGGATTCTCCCAGCTGGTCATAGGCATCCGCCAGAAATAGGTGGGCCTCGCGCGAATCCGGCTGCAACTCGACGGCTTTCTGAAGATTGGGGAGTGCTTCGGCCGACTTGTGCTGGAGAGAAAGAATGCGCCCGCGGAGCAGGTTCGCGCGATAGTGCGCGGGATCGAGGCTCAGGCAAATATCGAGATGGTCCATGGCGTCCGGCACGCGATCCGTGCGCGCATACACCGAAGCCAGCGAAAACTGGGCATCCGCCCACTTCGGAGCACGCGCCACTGCGGCCTCGAACTCCGGAGCCGCGCCCTTCCAGTCGCCCGTTTCAAACAAAGCGAGCCCGAGTTCGTAGCGGCCGAGCCCGTTATCGGGCATCAGCTTCACGGCTTTCTGCAGCGGCCCCAGCGCCTCGGCGTAGTTCTTCAGACGGGCATTCGCGATCCCATACTGCATGTTCGCCGCGGGAAGTTCCGGCTGCTCGGCGAGCGCCTTCTTCAGCAACGGGATTGCTTCTTCGTATCGTGCATCTTCGACCTCAAACATTGCGTCATGGAGTAAGTTGGAAATCTGAATTTTTGTCTTTGGGTCTGCACCACTGAGCTTTTCGCTGTCTTTTGTATCGACGGAATCTGACGCCACGTAGCCCAGCGCCTGCAGTTTCTGCATCTGATCCGCATCGGGTTTGGCGAGGTCGACCAGCGTCTGACTGGTCTTGGATCGAAAGTCGTCGAGTTGAGTGCCTACCGTGTCCGCAACCGGTTGCGAGGCGGGCGCGAGATTGTGCGCCGCTTCGGGATCGGTCGTCTGGTTGTAGAGTTCGCGCTCGGGCGCACGAATGTAGAGATACTTTCCAGTCCGGATCGCCCGCAGCGAACTCCACCCAAACGCGCGATGAGGATAATCGGTTTCGGCGTAAGCGGAGCGATCCTCCGGAGCTGCCGCCGAGCCCTTCGCGGCCGGCTTCATCAACCCCGACAGCGATTCCCCCTGCATCTCCTTTGGAACCGCGATGCCGGCTTCCTGCAGGATCGTGGGCGCGACATCCACCAGCCGCGCGCGAGTGTCCACTCGTAATCCGCATAAGCAATTTCGCCGTCATAAGGCTGCGTCGTGAAACGCTCCTTGAACGGCGCCGGCGGATCGTAAGGATCGTGCGCATCATAAAGATGCACCCACAAAAAAAACGGCCCATTCGGCAACTGGCTCAACCACGCCAGCGCATGGCTCACCACGTCGCCTGCCCGCCGCTCTACCGTCTTGTATCGATCCGCCCCATGACGCCTCAGATGAAAGCCGGCGTCATAGACTTCGAATCCGCGATCGAATCCCGGCGCGGTCCCGTCTAGAGGATCGAGAATCAGCGATCCGACAAACGCTCCGGTGTGATATCCCTGCGCGTGCAGCAGGTCTGGCAGGTACGGCAGCTTCGACGAAAGCGGGATTCCAAAATCGTTCACGTGGTTGAACTGCGGATACGTCCGCGTCAGGATCGTCGTATGCGACGCGGTAGTTATCGGCACCTGCGAGTACGCGCGTGTGAACACTACTCCCTGCTCCGCCATAGCATCGAGGTGAGGCGTGATCCCACGCTTCGAGCCGAGGAATCCCATGCGGTCGGCGCGCGTGGTATCGAGGGTGATCAGGATGATGTTGGGTCTTGCCGGCGCGGGAGAACGAGCCGGAGGATTGGCGGCAAGAGCAGAACAGACACAAACAAGAAACGCGGCCAGCCGCCGGGGAAACCACATAGAAAAAGGGAGTCTACCATAGGCAGACTCCGTGGGAATCGCTGTCACTGCGCGATCAGAACGTAATCTTAAGCGAGAGGTTCATGTTGCGCGGTCCGCCCTGAGCGATGACGGGGTTGCCGGCGGCCACGTCGGACGTCTTACTGATTTGCGCAAAGTTTCCACCATTATTGGAAGTACACAGGCCATTCTCCACCAACGGGCAACTCGCCAATACGTTATTGGGGAAATAGTAGAAATTTCCATGGTTCAGCACATTGAATACTTCCCACCTCAACTCAACGTTAAGGCGTTCACCGATTTTCGTATTCTTGGTCAGCGTCAAATCCCATTGGCTGAGGCCCGGACCAATCAGCATGTTGCGGGCCGAATTTCCCACCGTTCCGTCACACGGAAAATAGAACGGCGAAATCGGCGTGCCATAGTCGCTGACCCCGCACGGGTCGGCGACGGTTCCGTCGGAATATTTCTCCACCACGTACGCATCGGGGTTGCGGGACTGGTAGTGGATGGGCGTGCCGTCCCAAGCAGCCCGGATACTGCTCCCAATTAATCCCTGCCCGGAATGATCTTTCCCGCCCAGCGTAGTCGTGAATGGACGACCGCTGATCGCCGTAAAGACGGTACTAAACTGCCATCCCTTGCCCAAAAAGCGGCCGAACTGATGGATGTCGGGAACCGAATAAACCCCACTCACGTTGAAGTTCAGGCGCACATCGTGGTCGCAGAGGCCGCGATTGTTGGCGACGTTCGCGGTCGCAAGATCCGAACTCCCCTGCGGATTGATGTTGTTCAATTGCGGGTAGTCTCCAATCCCGCCGCCACGGTTGACCGAGTTGTAGTCGAAGCACTTGCTCCAAGTCAGGTTGTACTCCGTGTCCAGCCCGTGCCAGCCACGCTGATTGAATGAGGTCTGCAAGCTGTCGTATTGAGACTTTCCAAGGTTCGTCGCCTGAATCACGTGTCGAAACAGCGGACTTGAGGGATCCCCATTGTTGAAAACGGCCGAAAGCGGACGGAAGGGGTCACATGCGTTACCGGTACAGGCGCTGAGAGTATTGGGGTCGATCGTCCCGAGCGGTGACGCATTGAGATCTCGAAAAATCAAAAGGTCTCGACCTCGCTGTCCAGAATATCCAACCGTGAGGACATTGTTGCGGGTGATCTCGCGCTGGATACTGAGATTGATGTTGTGATAGCGCGGAGTCTTGTAGTTGTTCACGACGGCGAACGCGTTATTGGGCAACTGATTGGTCGGATCCGGTCCATAGAGAGGGCTGCCCAAAAGCGCTGAATCGAAACAAACATAGTCCCCGACCGGCGGATTAGCGGACGGGTCATAACAGCCGATTCCTAACTGATAGTCCGTTTGGCTCGGAGGGAGACCTGACCCGCCGCCGGCCCCCACATCCGAAAAGTTGTTCACATTGAAAAAACCAAGATTCGCCTGCGTAAACACTCCGGTGTGCGCATGCGCGAACGAGTATGGGGACGCAAAGGTGCCGAAGTTCGCGACGTCATAAGTGAGCGAATAGCCTCCGCGCACCGCCGTCTTTCCATTCTTAAACACATCCCATGCAAATCCCACGTGAGGGCCAAAATCGTGGTAATCCATGTTGTGGATGCCGTCGACGCCCTGCCCGACCTGCACCAAGCCCCGATCGCCTAGAAAAACAGATTCTTTTTTCTGTTTGTCGCGAAGGCTGCCATTAATCTCGTAGCGCAGGCCATAGCTCAGAGTAAGATTCGGACGAATCTTCCAGTCATCCTGGGCATACATTCCTACCGAGTTCTGGTAGATGTAGCGGTGCGTATCGCCGAAACTACGGCTCGCAAAATCGGCCTTCCCTAACAGCAACTCTTCCACATCGCCCGCCACGCCGCCAGGACCGCCTGCGTAATAGCTGAAATACCCCGTCGTGAGACCGCTGCGCGCCTCATTGCGAATACTGTTGGTGATGGCATGCTGGAAGTTTCCGCCAAACTTCATCGTGTGGTTCCCCTTCACCCAGGAAAGATGCTCCGACCAGTCGTAAGTCGCGTCCGGCCTGGTAACCAGCGGATATCCTTGCACGCCGCCAATGTATCCGCCGTAACCCAGGTGGTAGAGATACACGTAAGGAACGCCGAAATCCGCGGGACTTAGGGGACCCGTGTCAATGCCCAGCTTCGCGGGATCGATCTTGTTATTAACGTCGATCAACTGCGAAAACCGCGAATAGCCCACGCGGCTCTCAAGAATTTTGTTGCTGCTGATGCTCCAGGTCCAACTCACACCCGCCAATTGCGCGCGCGAAGCGGCGACCGAGTTGAACAGGTCCGGATTGCTCCCGGCTGCTGGCAATCCGGCAAAGGCCGGGGCACTCTGCAAACTGTCGCCAAAGATGTAGCGCACCGCGACTGAGTTGGTTGAACTGAACTTGTAGTCAAATTTCACGCCGAAGCCATTAGCGCTGGCCGTGGTCGGAGTGCTGGTGATGAGGTGCCCGGTGTCGGTAATTGGAAAGAAATTAAGCAGTGTTTGGCCAACCGGATTTACCGTCTGCCCATTCGCAGCAATGTCGTCCAAAGCGCTCTGAACATCGCTGGTCGATGGAACAGGCCGCTCGGAAACGGACGACGATTTATAGCGCTGCCCTTCGTAGTAGAGAAAAAAGAAAGCTTTGTCCTTAACGATCGCGCCGCCAATCGTTGCATTCATCTGGTTGTTATGAATACTTGTGGTCTGGCACTCGCCGGGCGATCCGCAATTATCGATGTTGTGTTTTCCAAAGTAGTTGATCGCGTCGCCAATGCCGCTGTGATTTACCCATGTGCCCGATCCGTGCCAAGTGTTGGTTCCGCTCTTCATGTTGAGCAGGATCGGCGCTCCGCCCTTCACTCCGAACTCAGAAGAAGGCGTTTCCTGGACGCTGAGTTCCTCGATCGCCTCCGGAGGAAACAAGACTGCGGGGATGCCGACGATCCCGGTCTGGTTGATCGCCGAGTCGCCGTAGTAGCGGTCGTTGTTATACAGACCATCGATGAAGTAATTATTCGACGTTGTCCGGGCACCGTTGATGCTGATTGCCAAAAACCCACCACCCGGCGCTCGCTGCACTCCCGGAGTGATCGCCAGCAGCGAATTGAAGTCCCGCCCGTTAAGCGGCACGTTCTCGATCTTCTCGCTGTCGACGTAGTTGTTGTTATTCGGCGAGAGGTCGACCAGGGGGGCGCTTCCTTCGACTTCTACCGTGTCGGTGCGTTGTCCGACTTGGAGGGTGAAGTCGGAGTGGGTCACTGCGCCGGTGGCGACTTCCGCCGTTCGGACGAGAGTCTTGAATCCCTGCGCCGTGGCCGTCACTTTGTACTTGCCAATCGCCAGATCGGGTATGCGATAGCTGCCGGTGCTGGTCGTGGTGGCGGTGCGAGTGTCACCGGTGCCGATGTTCTGCACTGTAACGGTCGCGCCCGGCACGACCGCTCCTGTACCGTCGGTCACATCGCCTGAGATTGTTCCCGTGATGGTTTGCGCCGACAGGAAAGAAGTGAAGGCAAAGGCTAGAAACACGAAGAGTACAGCGGACAAACACCGCGACGACCTCATCGGATGGCCCCCTCTAACGCGTCACATCGGGAAAGTGCATTGCAAACGCGTGTGTGCCGATCAGTGTATTAAGCTTTACCGGAAAGTCAATACGACGAGGCCACAAATAATTTAAATTCGCTCGAACTGACTGCAAGTCAGCTCAACAAACACCCGGGATTCAACTGCAGGGTGCTGTGAGTGTTGTTCAAACTCAGCCGAGCGGCGAGTCGGTCATGCGGAATTTGGTGCGGACATGTTCGGACAACAACTCGATCGCCGAGCGATTCGCGTCTTTGTTCGACTGGGCCAGATACTTCATGGCCTCGACCAGCATTTTCTGGCCGTCGACGTAGCGGCTATCGGAAGTGCGTTCGCGCTTCTTGCGACCCAAGTCGGGCGGCACCGGAATCGTAAAAACTTTCGCCATGAAAGAATCTCAGTACAGCCTTCAGCTCTCAGCCATCAGGTTCAGTCCAACCAATTACTGTGCAACCAGCAACCATGCTTTTCCTGACGGCTGTTGGCTGATGGCTGAATGTTTCTCAGTATATCTTCCGTCTCACGCTTTTACAGCTTCATTCTGTGGTTCCCGCGACCGGCCGGGTTTCTGGCCGGATTTGCCTATCCTTGTGGGGAAACCATTCGTGTTTTGCCGGTGGTCTTCAGTTTAAAGGCGCTGTCGGGTAGTTTTTGATTGAGTTCGATATCGGAATATTTAGCCAGCCGGTAATCGCCGCCCGGCTCGAAAAACTGCTGCTGCACGGAAACGCCGCGCGCCGGGTCGATCCACAGCACAATGCTGGCGATGTTGTTCCGCAGCCTGGCGGACTTCGGAATCAATTCCAGCTTCTCCGCTTTGGTGCCGCCCACCGTCTCCGGTCCCTGATACTTCACGTCATAGGACTTGAGCAGGTCTTGCCCGCTGCCGCCGAAACCCAGCACCAGGCAACTTTCCAGGTCGCTGCGGTTCTTGCCCGTATTGTATTCCGTGACTTGATCGATCTTCGGCTGATAGACCTGCACCTTGCCGCCGCTGTACAGGATGTATTTCTTGTCCGGCTCGGAGATGTCGGCCGCCATCTGGGTTTCGCCGTCCTGCCGGCGAAAGAAAATCCTGCCCTTCTGCGTCTCGGTCTCGTCGATCACCTTCTGATACTGGTCCCACACAAAGCTGGCTTCGGTGCTGCGAAAATTTTTGGCAGCGGTGTCCATTTGTGCGAGCACGCGCTCCCGTCCGGCGGAATTGCTCTGCGGCCAGACGGTTGCTGCCGCCATCAAAATAACGATTGTCTTGGAGAATATCGCTCTCATCGGCGAAACCGAGACCTACTCTTTCACCACCCAAACCTTATAGCTCTGTGCGTGTCCCGCGCCATCCTGCACCGTTTCATACCGGCTGATGCTAACCGCGCCCGAGATGGGCTCAATAATGTGGAGCAACTGCTGCCGGATATCGATTCCCTTGCCCACTGTCACTGCCGAGGCTGGAATCTGATAAATCAGTCCGCCCTGCGCGTCGGGAATCACCACTACCCCTGTAGGATGCGGATTGCGTTCGACCGGTTTGTCATTGAAGTTGATATAGATTGGCGAAACAAACACGAAGAGCAGGATCAGAGTGACCATGATGTCGTAGTGCAGGCTGCCCCGCTCGTAGGACCACAGAATGTATCCGCGAATTGTGCGCCAGATCGCGCCCATGGATGAGTTGTCGGCAGGATGCGCCGCCAGAGACTCGGAACGCCAGTCTAGTTGGGAATTCATGCGATAGCAACCGCGCCTTGTGTTGTGTCGATCATAGACTCCGCGGCGTAATGCGGTCCGTGCCCATGTACGGTCGCAGCGCTTCTGGAATGCGCACGCTGCCATCCGCCTGCTGATAGTTTTCGACGATCGCCACCCACGTGCGCCCGACGGCCAGCGCGCTGCCGTTCAGCGTGTGCACAAACTCCGTCTTGTTCTTCCCCTCGGGGCGGAAACGAATATTCGCGCGCCGCGCCTGGAAGGCTTCAAAGTTCGAGCACGAAGAAATCTCGCGAAATAGTCCCTGCCCCGGCAGCCAAACCTCGATGTCGTAAGTCTTCGCCGGTGACGCGCCCATGTCTCCGGTACTCAGAGTCATCACGCGATAATGAATACCCAGCTTCTGCAGGACCATCTCCGCATTCCGAGTGAGCATTTCCAGTTCCTCGTAGGAATGGTCGGGATGCGAGAACTTTACCAGTTCAACTTTTTGAAACTGATGCTGCCGGATGATGCCGCGCACATCTTTACCGTACGATCCCGCCTCGCTGCGAAAACATGGCGTGTAGGCGGTGAGCGAGACCGGGAGCCGCGCGGCGTCCAGCACTTCATCGCGGTAAA
>WNFI01703959.1_pt1 | contig 18540 bp, 17 predicted proteins | sample 5400471 | NCBI WGS metagenome assembly WNFI01 (sample SAMN13153348, study PRJNA577476) | soil metagenome | isolation source: 100 cm saprolite on Douglas fir-dominated hillslope | place: USA:California | collected 2013-09-17 | reverse complement strand
TGCGCCGTACGACACGGAGGGAGTCATTAGGGTTATCCCGTTCGCGCCACCGATGACGCTAATGGTGGGCGTACCGGTAACACTGGAGGTCAGGACGACTCCGCCGCCACCGCCGCCTCCCGGGCCGTGCCGGTTGGCATTACTGTAGGCCTGCGTGTCCCAGGCATCGCCGCCTCGTCCGCCTTGCGCTTGCAGGGTTAGACCGCCCTCGCCGCCAGTGCCGGTAAGAATGATAATGCTGCCGCCAGCGCCACCACCACCGCCTCCATCGTTAGGGGTAGAGTTAGTGGCGGCGGCCCCGTTCGCAGTAATAGTAGCTATACCGGTCAGACTTCCGGCCCGGATCATAACTGTCCCGCCACCTGCCGCAGCGCTGCTGGTTAGGTTGCTGGTGTTATTGTTGCTAACCCCGGCCCCGCCGCCGCCGCCGAGCACTACGCGGTTGATATCGGCAGGAAACGCACTCCCTCCCAATCCGCCAACCGTGAGGTTGTTATTCCAGCTATCGCCGCCCTGCCCGCCGGTTCCACCGTTGGCGCCGCCACCGCCGCCGGAATTCATGTCATTGCCGCCCGCGGCCACCCTGGCTGGATCCCCGTCAGTACCACCGCCACCAGCATTTCCAGGAGCTCCGCGTGCCATGCTTCCGTTCGGATATCCTTCGGCAAAGGTCTGATTTGTGTTGAGGAAGGTCCCGCCGGACTCCAGCCAGTGTGGAGTTCCGGCAATGCCCTCACCCTTCGAGCCATCCGCCCCAATTCTGGGTGCCCCAAACCCCGCGTATGAGTTGGGCGCCGCAAACGCGAAGTCGCTGTTGGCGGCGCCCGGACTCATGGACGCAGTTCCCGCATGAACCTCAGCTATTCCCGCGGCATTCGACAACGTCAGCGTGGTTCCGGAACTCCCGGTCACCACGAAGGTTCCGTTATTGGCCGCGTTAACAAATCCTGTAACGATAAAAGTGGTTCCCGCAATCGCATTCCCAGCACCGCCGGTTACCGTGCCGGTGTACACCGTGTTTCCGCCAGCGGCGTTGGCAACCTGGGTAAGGGCCGCCACGCTGCCCTGCAACCGCAAGCCTGCGCCGCCGCGGAATCCCAGCCCATTCACGCTCACCGTGGCACTGTTCAGAGTCAGCAGCCCGGACGTGTTCAACGCCAGGATTCCTCCGGTCGAGCCGTTCCACGCGGACCCGGTGAGAGCGGCCCCCAGGGTAGCCGTCGTGAAATTCGGGACGCGCACCACCTGGAACGTACGTGCGCCTTGCGTAGCACTCGCAGCCGCAGAAGTGTAGGTGTACAGCAATCCGCCGCCAGGCCCTGCGGCAGTGACTGTCAGCGTACCCCCAGTCAGCGGAACAGCGCTGAGGGCGGTGGCGTACTCATACGCTCCGGCATTATTCAGAGCGGTTGATCCCGAGCCGCTGATCCCATCTCCGTAACTGCCTGAGTTGGAGGAATTGATGGCAGCATCTTGCATTTGAACGATGAGGACAAGATCGTTGACCGCGATCGCCGTGCCGGCTCCTGTTGCCGTCCCCAATGTGATCGAAGTGGATCCGGCATTGGCGGTCGCTGTCCCCGGATAGTACGTGTTGATGGTTCCGGTCAATGTTCCACCCGCCGTCAGGGTGCTGGTAGCGCAGGCTGCGAAATCAGAAAAGGCGACGCCGGTGGAGGAATTGTTGGCATTCACAAGATCGGTTGTGGATGACGTGACGCTGGCAGTGTTCGGATATCCTCCCGGAGCACCAGGTGTGACAACTACGGTAACTGTCCAGTTCGCGCCCACGGCCAGCGTTGCGAGGTTGCAAGTGATGGTGGTGGTGCCGCTGCACGAGCCTGCTGGGCTGGGAGTCGAAGACACCCACGTCAGACCGCTGGCCAGCGTGTCGGTTAAGACCACTCCGGAAGCGACCGCAGGACCGTTATTGGTCACCGTAATCGTGTAGCTCAAGTTGGTTGGAAACAGCGCGGAGGTGCCGCTGACGGTCACTGCCAAGTCGGCTTGCGAGGGTTGGATCGAGACCGCTGCGTCCGACCAGATTGTGGCGGCGCTCAGAAGCTCTCCCATGGGAACGCTTGCCGCTCCGCCATGGGTCGAGCCAAAACCGTAAGCATCGGTTGCCGCCACCGCTCCGCTGGTTAAACCCCACTGCTGCAGCTGGGTGCCGCTGGGAGTGGTGACGGTATGGGTCCCGTCGATCGCCACCGTGTCGAGCACCATATCGTTCGCACCGCTAGTCACGGTTACGTTGGACGTGTCATTATTGCCGTCATTCGAAGCGAAAGCCCGAATGGGTGTGGTCTGGTCGGCGCCGGTGAAGGTAGTGGCGCCAACTACGGTCCCGATGTTTAACAGGGGAAGGGAGATGCTCTCCGTCACTACGACATTGTGATTGCCGGTTGCCGGGCCAATCAGATACCACATTTCCACTCGACGGACGTTAGTAGAGTCATTATGGAACCCCGCGCGCGTCAGAGTCACGCCGTTGTATGTGACTCCGCTGACTGTAGTGGTATTGAGCGCAGAGATATTCATGGAGACACCTACCACGAGCACCCGGTTTGCGCCGGTGATGGTGTTATGGGCAAATGTGACCGTGTTGGCGACCAGGGTCACCACCTGCGCAACGCTGCTGGTCGCTAAGGACGCGGCGGTTGCCGCATGCGTCTGAGCCACTCCTGCGCCGTTTGCCAGCGTCAGCGAAGTCGCGGTGCTTGCCGTGCAGGTGAAGGTTCCGTTGTCCACACCGGTAGTAAATCCCGCAACCGTAAAAACCAGTCCCGTGTAGGCATTAGCGGCACCGCCTGTGATTGTGCCCTGGTACGTCGTGTTGCCGCCGGCCGCATTGCCGGCCGAAGTGAGGACAAACGGCGCCGCAACGTCAAGCGCGACCTGGGAATGAGCAGAAGAAGTAGCCAAGCAGGCCAGGAAACAAAGCAAGAGTGCTGGCCTCGCGAAAGTAAGCGGCCGCGAGAGATATTTTCGGGCTTGCCGGCGAGCCTCCAGCGCAAAGAAACTCAGCCGTGCGCCCAGACTGTCCAACCGGACTGTGGTCCCGCTCTTCGCACATTCCTTGGCAATGATTTTGCCCACGATTTGACCTCCCGTGATGGCCCCGTCCGCGTCCCGGCCAGCGTCTCCGCACGTGATGAATTGGTCATTCTTCTTCAGCTTGCGGATAATTCTGTGGGCCTTAAACTCCGCGCCTTGCCGGAACAGTACGATGTCGCCCACCTTCAGTCTGTCCGCGTCCGTCCGCTGGACGTGCAGAATTTCTCCGTCGCCAATGAGTGGCCACATGCTGCGGCCTTTGGCTTGAAAGCGAAATCCGACGCCACATTCGAGCAACTCATCGGCGAGTTGTCCGAATGTCTGTGACGCGGGACGCTCCTCAATCATGGAACCCAATCACTTTCTCCACAGCGCTGGCATCCGGAACGAATTGGAACTGGTAACAGGGGACGCGGTTGAGAACCTGATCCAGAAAACCCACGGTCCGCTCCAAGGCTGCGGCACTATGAAACGGAGGAAAGCTGCGCGCGAACAATTCGCCCACCGCGCGGGAACGGGTGAGCGGAGTGATTTCGTTTTGCCCACCATGCTCTACGATGCCGGCGTGCTCAATAATAAAGATGCGCTTGATTCGCGCCTTTCCGGGCGCTGCAAACGCCGCCTCGCCGTGCCACGGCGTGCCGTACATCCACAAGCCGTCATCGTGCAATCGCAAGATGATGCGATCGTCGCTGAGAATTTGCGGATTGCGCAGCGATTTCCAAAGCAGAGTGGTCGTGCTCTTGCCGGCTCCCGAGTGTCCAAGGAAAAGATGCCCCCCGGTTTCGGAGTCCACCAGGCCGGACCCGTGGACTTCAACTCCCAAGCCGTTTGCCAAATAGTTTGTGACCAGAAGTTCGTCGGCGGGATACTCGAGCGGAAATACCGGGTGATAATCTCTCATCGCCTCGCGATTGAGAATCAGTTGCGCGTTGCGAAAGCGTGCGTCAGTACGCAAGCGCTTATAAGGATAAGGACCAAACGCTGGGCTGGTGAAATCGAAGATGAATTCGGGGCCATCACGAAGGAGAGTCCAAAGCGCACCCGAGTCGAAAACCGTTTCGCCTCGCCAAGGCTGCAACCTCTCAGCCCACTCAACATTGACTTCGATATCAGGAACTTCATCGTCGGCGCGAAACATCTCCAGTTCGCGGCTGACCCGAACATCGTCTGAAGAAGCACCGCTGAGCCCGAGCGAGATCCCGCCGATGCGGACACAGCTTTCGTGCAGGCAAAGAGCCCGCGAACTCTCGATTCCAGATGCGGCTTCGGCGAGCATAGGCGCTAAGAACCTGGGACCGTGCAATTTCCGGCCGTCGAGCAAGTGGGGCCGGCTGGGCCACCGTGAGCACCATTCTTGCAGTGCCCCAACACAGCTTCCTCGGGACGCAAGCTGATCACGGTAACTTTGGGCGGTTCATACCCTTTTTTTTCTCGAGACCCGTTTTGATCATTCATGAAATGCGCTGCCTCCGTTGTTGAAAACGCCCCCGTCCAAGAATGTTCAATGAAATGATCCGCACCCGCCGCAACCACTCGCGGGCTGTGAATTGTTCAGGATCGGAAGAAGGGATTGCGGCTCTGTCCATGCCGTAGGAGTGATCTCGTGCGATGTGATCCTCTGCACCGAGTCCCTCAGCGCGGCGTGACGCTCTGGATCGTTGCAGAACTCACAATCCCCGTGTTCCGGAACCTCAAATCCGAGGGTCAGGGCACGCAGGTGAGCGACTTCGCACATGAATTCAACCGGCGACTCTGGATCACCATTCTCCAATTCGCCATTCGCCGGACACATGCTGCACACCGCGCGCAATCGGCACTCTGTGCATTTTGTGGGACGCGTTGCCTTCCGCTGGCGAACGCTTAGCAGAAAATGATCCCAGCCCGCGCGCGCACCGCCCGTGCGGATGTCATAGGTGTCCTGATGCGAGAGAACGCAGATGCTCATGTGTCCGTAGGGGTCAACGGCGAAACTCTTCAGGCCCCCGCCGCATGTGTACACGGTGTCAAAGTGAGCCGGAGGCTTATCAATCTCTCTCGCCAGACTGTTGCGGTGCTCGGCAGCCACCTTGGGCCAGTGCATGTCCAGGGCAACGACGTCCTCAGGAGACAGTCGCACATTCAGGGGCGCTTGCGAACAGTCGATTCGCGGATTGATCAGTGAGTCAAACTTGAACTCGACCCCCAACTCCTGCTCGGCAAATTCCTTCATGGAAGCTACTTCGTGACGGTTGACCTTGGTTCCGACCGTCTTTAGTTTGAGCGGCAGCCCGCGATCAAGAAGCAACTTTATTCCACGAATACATCGGTCGTAACTGCCCGGCATTTGGGTAAGCGCTTCGTAGGTCTCCTTTGTGCGCCCGTACAGAGTGATCTCGATTGCAAAAGGCGGGAACTCGACCAAATAGTCGGCGATCTTTTCGTTGATCAGGATTCCGTTGGTGAACAACGTAATCAGGAATCCTTTCTGCTTTGCGAAGGTGTAAATCTCCAGAAAATCCTTGCGCGCAAAAATTTCGCCCCCGGTAAAAAGAATCCAGATTACCCCCATGTCCGCGAGGTCCGTAAGCAGGACGAAATACTCTTCCTTGCTCAGTTCCCGGTTGCGCGCTGCCAGGTCGCCCATTGCGAGATTGTTGTAGCAGTGCTGGCACTCCAAGGGACAGCGCCGCGTGACTTCCAGAGTCACATCCATCGGCGTGCGTTTTTCGGCAAGTCTCTCGTGGAGCGCAAAGCTGAACTCGCCGTAGGAAATAGCATTCGTGGTCACGACGCCGCTCCTACCGCTTCGACCAGACCCGCGGATTGCATCTCGGCGAGGAAAGACTTTACGTCCTGCTCAACTTGCGGGGCTTCACCGGCAAACTCTTCTGCGATGCATTCGACGATTTTGTCCTGGCTGCACGGCTGCGCAATCGCGTTCCAAATGGAACTTGCAACCTGATTCAAGCTATAGATGGAAGCGAGATCGCCGACGCCGCCTCGTACGGGCACGATCAACGTCTCGCCGGCAATCACGCGTGAAACCACGGAGCTAGCGCGAACGTAAGACTGCATTTTGACGTACCTCGATTTCAAACTGTCTCAGTCTGATTTTGAGACGCGTTGGCCTAACCTTAGCAGAGTAATTTTCCACAATTGTTAGCTAGGTAGGTTCGACGACAGGAGGAGGGACACGCGTGCGTGACATGGTTTCAGCGGGCGATGACGCCGAGTCCAGCGCTCAGGCGTTGGGGGAGCGGCGATCTTTGATTTCCTGCAGGTGATGCCGCAAGCGGTGAAGAACGTCCTGGCGCTGCGAATTGCTGAGGTCTTGGCGAAGTTCATCCAGCGCAAAATGCACAACGTCGTGGTGATGGATTTCCTGAGGCGCAACCTCGTTGCTGATTTCAAGCCACAGGCTGTGCAGCAGATCAATCTCTTTCGGAGTAAGGTGTGGCGCGTGGGGACCAAGATAGAAGATGTGCTCCTGGCCGCTGGGGAAATAGATTTCCAGAGTCAGTTGCGGTTTGGGATCGGACAAACGTTCCCAGGCAAGTCCGGCGACGTAGGCTTCTTCAGTCACCGGGCGGGTTGGAGAAACGCCCAGCACCACGGTCGAAGACTGTAGGCTCTGAGCAGCGCGCAGGATGGCGTCCCATTTTTCGGTGGCAGCGGCTACTGCCAGATGGATGGTCTTCCCTTTCTTCTCGGCTAGACCCAAAGCGCGAGTGAACAGATCTTGTTCCTCGGAACTGAAAAGCTGTTCCGCAGACAGCCCGGACTCTCCGGATGCGGCACGAGTGAGAAATCGCAAGTGCAGCACTACGACGTCCTGCTTGCGCGCATCCACCCGATCCAGCACGGCGCCGAGGTTGTAAAGGGTGTTGTAGTTGCGCACCATCACTAAAACGTTACCCGGCCGAACTCCGAGTGCGGCTGGAGTAAGGTCTTCGCCCGGATCCACGTTGAACTGGTCGAGCTCGGCGTGATGCGAGGCGTGCTTCCGAGTTATCTTTTCGGAAATTTCGAAGACCACGAAAAAGATGACTGTGAAAGCGAGTCCGGAAATCGTCGCAACTTCTTTGGTGAAGAGATTAATGATGCACAGCGCAGTCAGCGTGATCGTGATGAGGGCGAGGCCCACCGGAATCTCGACCTTGCCAATATGGAAGTTCAGCCGCACCCGGTATTCGCGTCGGCCGGGATCTTTGTAGCGAAGCACCAGCACCGCGAGGCCCTTCATGGAGAAGCTCCACATCACGCCAAACGCGTACGCCTCGCCCAAGACGAAGATATCGCCGCGGCTCAGGACAATGGTGATCAACTGAAGAATGACGACCAGATTGAGGATGCGATAAGAGGTACCAAAGCGGCGGTGCGGCCGGCGAAACCAATCGGGAAGAATACCGTCCTCTGACCGTCCTCTGAAACCCGGTTCAGAACGCCATTGGAGCCTACGATTGCCGTATTCACCGCGCCCGCGAGCATCAAGACGCCAACTACCACCACGAAAGCGCGGAACGCGAGCCGCAGCGTCAGCGGACCGACAACGTACATCGCCAAACCGCCGATGGGGTTGTCCTGGAAGCTGGCGCGTACGGAATCGGGAATAATCATGACCGCGAAAAACGAAACGCCCGCGGTGAAAATCAAACTGTAAACAAAAATGAGGAGCGCGGCTTTCTTTAGGTTGAGGAGCTTTGGATGCTCAATCTCGCGGTAAACCTGGGCCATGGTTTCTTCGCCGCTCATGGCGAGAACCGAATGCCCCAAGCCGATCAAAATTCCGATGAGTGCAATTGTGTGCGGCAACGAAGAGTTGTGCAGCCATCCCAGGGCGCCGCCGTGTTCCCCGGTCGAGTAAGTCAGGTTTGCAAGATGCGGCCAAGGAGGAAGATGGGCGCCGCGCACCCAGAGCGTGTAGCAACACCAACCCACCATCAAGACCACCATGACGGTGGTTACGTACATGATTCGCAGCGCCTTGGTGCTGGACTCAGGAATGCCTTTGATGTTCTCCCACCAGAAATAAATCGTCACGACAACGGCAAAGGCCGCGGCGCCGCCGTTCATGGGGAGTGTGACTTTGGAATGCGCGTACTGGAGAAGTTCGTTCAGCAAGCCCACCAGATACAAGCCCGCTGACACGCCGCTGATCGGGCCGGTCAAGATGTAATCGAACATGAGCGCGGAAACCGAGAACTTGGCCAGGGTGCCGCCCATCGCCTCTTTGACCACGCGATACACGCCGCCGCGAACAAACATGCCGCAGCTCTCGATGTACATTGACGCCACGGTGCCCGCCAGCAACATGATGGCAAGAACAAACCAGGGCGCAGTTTTGCCCACGAAGTGCTCAGAAATCGCTCCGGCATAAAACGCCGACGACCCCATGTCATTGAGCACGATGGCGGCGACTCGCCAAAAGGAGATGAACGCGAGCATGGCGCTCGAGGCCACCAGCACCCGCACTGCAGAAGATTTGAGCGCCTGATCGTTGCCCTGATTCTTGGAATTTCCGTCGGAGATTTCCATTCAGTTTCGGCCGCGCCCAACTTGCGAGCGCAATCCTTTCTTGGTCTGCGAGGTTAGCTGACGGGCTCGGACTGAAAGGTGTCCTACCGTGCGCCGGTTTGGGCCGGCCTGACGGATACGCCCCGCGGAATCTCTTCCGGTTTAGGGTCCCCCGCTCCCGCAAAGTTGCGGGATTCGACGTCGGAAACAATTCTACTTGTGTGCTGTGCGCGACCGCAAGTTTGTAGTCGTGGGCTTTGCAGCCGGGGAAGGTGCCGCCGATTTACACGGTGGTCCGGTGAACTGACCCACACTTTGATAACTCGGACTGCTCAACGTTGTGCCCTATACTCGTCGTGTGAAAGGTCTTCGGAATCTGATGCGGGGGATGTTGCTCAGCCTCCTTTTGTCGTCGGGTAGCTTCGCCGACAATCCGCCCGCGGTGCCAACCCTTCGCTGGACTGCGAATACGACTAACTGCACGTTTCGCGACGGCGACGACGGCCGCACCTATTACGGGATCGAATCTGGGGACTTCCAAGTGATGCTCGCCGTGGATCGCCGGGAGCTGGAGAAAATCCCGCATCGCGCCAACCCGATGCTGGGAGTTTTTTTGACTTTTCAATACAAAGGCCACGACCAATTCGAGGTGCAGCAGAACCGCTTCTCGCTGGAATTCACCAAGCATTTCCAAGTAGTGCAGACTTCGCTCGATCCCGATTATCTTCTGAAATCGTTGCAAGACAACGTTGACGATTTGACCGACGAGATCGAACGCCATCAGGTCAAGAAACATCCCGAAAAGAAAGACCAGATGGAGACAGAACTGCAATCGCGATTGAAGGACCACACAGAGATGATGGACTTCATCAGCACCCGCGGACTAGTGATTCTCCGCCACCGTCCTGAGGACTAGTGCAGTTCAAACGGTTACTCCGGTAACCTCCTCCGACCCTCTTTCCTGCTGACTGGGTTGCCCGAAGAAAATAAGATTCAGGGACGTGTGAGATCGCTGATCCCTCAAACCTTGGGCCGATATGAGATCGAGGCCGAAGTCGGCCGCGGCGCCATGGGAGTGGTGTATCGCGCTCGCGATCCCAAGATTGACCGCTTGGTCGCGATCAAGACGATTTCCCTTAGTGGTCAGGAACCCGAGGAAGAACAGGAATACCGTGAACGCTTCGTGGAGGAGGCTCGGGCCGCCGGACGGCTTTCACATCCCGGAATCGTGGCCATCTTCGATGCTGGCGAAGATACTGAAACCCGCGAACCTTATCTGGTGATGGAGTACGTGGCCGGCGACCCGCTCAGCCGAATTTTGTCCCAGGGGAACCACAAACTGCCTCTCGACGACGCACTTCGGTTAGCCTACGAAGTCGCCGAAGCGCTCGACTATGCCCACTCGCAAGGGGTGATTCACCGCGACATCAAGCCGGCGAATATTCTGATCGCCGAAGACGGACGAGCCAAGATTGCGGACTTTGGTGTGGCCCGGCTGAACCACGCGCTGGCGACGCACAGCGGACACATTTTTGGCAGCCCTGCGTATATGGCCCCCGAGCAATTGAGCGGAGGCGTAGCCGACGCGCGCTCTGACTTGTTCTCGCTGGGCGTAACGCTCTACAGCATGCTCACGGGATTTCGCCCATTCCAGGGAAACAGCGCAGAGACAGTCTGCTTCAAAGTGATGAACATCGAGCCCGTCCCGGTCACCAGCTTTCAGCACGATGTGCCGGCAGAGCTCGACGCGATCGTGGCGCGTGCGATCGCCAAGCATCCCGCGGACCGCTTCCAAAGCGGCGCGGAACTGGCACAACATATCCAGTGGTTCCAAGAAAAAAGCGGTTCAGTTGGAGAGGCTACTACCTTTTTTAAAAGAGTAATTCAGAAGGAAGCGGCGGCGGCCTCTGCTAAACGGGACCGCAAACTCCGGCAACGCAAACTGCTACGGTCACGACTGCTCTGGGTCCCGTTGGCCGTGACCCCCCTTGTCTTGGCTGGAGTGTTAACCGTTTGGCATAAGACCGAAAACGTCCGCCCCGCGGCCGCACCTCAGCTTTCTTCACCGCCAGTGCCGTCCGCACTCGCCGTGACAACGACCGCCCAAACCGACGCCGTCGCGCCCAAGAAATCATCTGTGGGGAAACATCGCGATTCTCAAGCTGCACAAGGACCGAGCGGACAAAGCACAGTGGCCCGAGCCCCGACGGCGAAAGTGCAAGTCCAGATTCTGCATCATTTCAGCACCGGCAAAGCTTCGATCTGGTTGGATGATGAGCTTGTCTTCGAACAAGAGCTGCAAGGCGGTACTCAGCGCCGCCTCTTGTTCCGTACCGTGGAGATGAACCAGACCACCAGCTTCCCGTTCAGCGCGGGAAAACACTCGCTACAGGTCCGCGTCGTATCACCCGCGAATACCTACGATCAGATCGAGACCTTCGATGCCACTCTGGCGCCCGGTTCCGAACATGTTCTCCTGATCAATTGCGACAAACGCGAGATGCAAGTAACGCTGCAATAAGTTCGGGGCAGATGCTCTCATCTGCCCCTGCCAAGAGAAGGCGCCGTTCCTTCAGAAGCGCAACTGTGGTCCGAAAGTCACGCGCAGATTATTAAACGTTCCGTTGTTGAGGTAAACCTCATCGCCCGCTTCCATGCGCAGTCCAAATGGTCCCCAGAAACCTTCAAAGCCCGCGCCGGGATACATGGCGAAGTGGGTGCCGGCACCGCCTACTCCGGAAATGGCGTTGACGACTGTGCCCGGATTTCCCGGTGTCTCGAACTTCGGTCCGAACAGTCCGGTCAATGGGCGCACCTTGGTTGTGACGAAAGTCGTACCGACACAGTTGCTACAAGTGGTCGTGAAATTCCGCTCGAAGTCGTAGTTCATCTCGCCTTCGAGCTGAACATGGCGACTCGCGTTGAACGCAGTTCGAGCCCCGAATCCGACAAAGTTCGTGGTGTTGGCTGATGTGGGGGAAAAGCGGAAATAGTCCGAGTAAATTCCGAACGTTCCGTGATTGTATTGTCCCCCTCCCTCTTGTGCCCGGAGCCACGACGGGGAGCCGACGACGAGGATACTTACGATGACCAACCAAATACCGCGTTTCATTCGATACACCTCCCTGAAGAAAAAATTGCGTTCCCTGCCCACTCCTTCCCGGGCTAGCCCAGCAAGAGCAGGCGCGAAGTTGGATGCTGTCGGGTAGGACCAGGTTGGGCCTTCCTGAGGTGGCTTTAGACGGCAGTTTTTTCAGTGTCTTGCGGCGGTCGTGGGCAAACAGAAAGCAAACGAAAGCGCAGAGCAAGTCGTTGTGTGCTCTGCGCTTGGAGTTGGGTGAAACTTACTTACTGGCTGCTTTGACCGGACTGGAACTACTTGTGGCAGGGTCCGCAGAGTCTTTCGGCACCATCGAGACCACTTCGTAGTCGCGCTCTTTGTCGTCAAAGTCTTCGACTCGCAGGACAATTTTGTCTTTGTCCATGCGGAACTGCGCCTTCTCGCCGATCGGCAGCAGCACGGGATGCTTATCGTCCTTCGGACGGATCGTGTACACCACGCGGTCGGTTTCCAGCACATATTGCTGGCAGAGCATTTCACGAGTTTTCATGTGCGAGGAATCGGTTCCCAGCATTTCACCGGCGACACTCTTACCGTTCTTCTCGTCCGTTCCGCACTTGACGGATTCCATCTTCAAAAGTTTGCCGCTTTGGTAATGCTTCGGCTCTTTGGCCTGGGCCACGGCCGCGAGCAGCACCATAGCCAACACGCATTTCAGTTGCATTTCGTAAACCTCCGTGGGCGTTCTCTAGAACCATTTTTTCCGATTTTCGCCAGACTGGAAAGATGCCCAAAAGATTCGGCAGTACGATGAACGGTAGTAATCAGGAGTTGGCTGGCCGGAGTCTAGAGATGCGAAATCCTCGCTTCTCTGCTATCTTCCACGGGGCGGTAAAACACTATTTCCCAATGGAACTGATTCCAGCCATAGCCTCCGTTCAGACCGATACTCGCTTCTTCGGTCATCCTCGCGGACTGGCCACGCTTTTCTTTACCGAGATGTGGGAGCGTTACAGTTTCTACGGCACCCGCGCACTCCTGATGCTGTACATGACTCACGCCGTCGCGACCGGCGGCTTGGGCCTGTCGGACATGAAGGCTGGAGCAATTTATGGCTTTTACACGGCGACGGTCTATCTGCTGAGTCTTCCGGGAGGCTGGATCGCCGACCGAATCATCGGGCAACGCAAAGCCGTGCTTTACGGGGGCATCCTGATCGCGGCTGGAGACTTCTGCCTGGCAGCGCCCGGTCTGGGCGCGTACTACACCGGCTTAGGCCTTCTCATGGTCGGAACGGGCATGCTGAAGCCGAATGTCAGCACGATGGTCGGCCAGTTATATGCGCCCGGAGACCGGCGCCGCGATGCCGGGTTTTCCATTTTTTACATGGGAATCAACATAGGCGCGTTCTCTCCTCTGCTTGTGAGTTGGATTGGGGAGGATATCAATTGGAGGCTCGCATTCGCGACCTCGGGAGTCGGAATGGTAGCGGGCCTGATTCAGTATCTGGTTACGGGCAAGCACTTGGGAGAAGCGGGACTTCATCCGTCGCGATCGGAAGACCCCGCCAAGGATCGCTCGCAGAAGCGCACGGCAGCGTGGATTGGAGCTTTCGCGCTGTTGGTGCTGGCGGCTGTGATCACGGCGAGCTCCAAGGGCTGGATCTTGCTCACGGCCGAATCGGTTTCGAACGGACTGGGATGGCTCCTGATGCTGGTCTCGGTAGCTGTCTTTGGGTGGATGATTTTTGGAAAAGGCTGGTCGCTACAGGAACGAAAACGTGCGGGGGCCATTCTAGTACTGTTTATCGCCGCCGCCTTGTTTTGGGGGGCTTACGAGCAGGCAGGGTCCTCGCTGAACCTGTTTGCCGATCGCAACACCAATCGGCATCTCTTTGGCAGAGAGTTCCCTGCCGGCTGGTTCCAGTGGGTGCAGCCATTGTTCGTGCTAATTCTGGCGCCGATGTTTGCCTGGTTGTGGATCAAGTTGGGCAAGCGAGAGCCTTCCAGTCCGGCCAAGTTTTCCATTGCCCTTGTGTTTGTAGGACTGAGTTTTCTGATCCTGGTTCCACCGGCTTCGCGGATGGGGGTATCGCCCAATTGGCTGAATACTTGTTACTTTTTCAGCGTAGTCGGGGAAATGTGCCTAAGCCCGGTGGGTTTGAGCGCTATGACCAAGCTGGCGCCGGCGCGTGCCGCGGGTTTCGCCATGGGCATCTGGTTCCTTTCAACCAGCGTGGGCGAGTGGCTGGCGGGAAAGGCGGGGGCGAACTTTGCGTCTATGCCGCTCTCCAAGCTTTTCGGGATCAGTGCGGTAGCGCCGCTGATCGCGGCGCTAGTGCTGGCTCTTCTCATCAAACCTACAAAACGCCTGATGTCCGGGGTGTCGTGAAGCTTCTGCGTCTGGGTTCAGTCCTAGTGAATCAAATCTCGGATTCACCTGGAACCTCCGCAAGCAGTACAACGAAAAGAGGTTTACGCCGCATCAGACTGAGTGCGGCCGGAAAAGGCGACTTGACGGACGCGAAAAAACTACAGGGCGACAGGCTAACTGAAGCAGAGGCCATCGAGCGGGCCAAGCAGGGCGATGGGGAAGCCTTTCAGTTCCTCTACAACCTGCATAAGCGCCGGGTTTATTCGCTGTGCCTGCGAATGACCGGCAACACAGCCTCGGCGGAAGACCTCACTCAGGAGGCTTTCCTGCAGTTATTTCGCAAGATCAGCACCTTCCGCGGCGAATCTGCCTTTTCTACCTGGTTGCACCGGATGTCAGTAAACGTCGTCCTGATGCAGCTCAGAAGGAAGAGTCTTCCGGTGGTTCCGATCGACGATGCCATGGAAGGCGAGGAAGAGGGCACGGCCCGCAAAGAACCGGGCGCACCGGACGGGCGGCTGGCGGGCGCGATTGATCGGTTGCATTTGCAAAGGGCGGTTGACGAGCTACCGCCTGGTTATCGTACGATCTTTGTTCTGCATGATGTGGAAGGGTACGAGCACAACGAGATTGCGGGAATCGTGGGTTGCTCGATTGGGAACAGCAAGTCTCAGTTGCACAAGGCACGGATAAAGTTGCGTGAGCTCCTCCGGATGAATCGAGCCGAAAAGGCCACTACCGGTAGAACCGGAAAGCGATGACCAGGAAGAAAGACGAGGAGCCAGAGTGAGGGTATCGGGGACAGAGAGCCGTATGAATTGCCTTGAGTTTGAGCGTGTTCTGCCGGACCACCTCGAAGGTGACTATACTGCCGAGCAGCAGGCGCATTTGAACTCGTGTTCTTCCTGCTCCGATCTGTTGGCGGACCTGAATTTTATTTCCTCACAAGCCCGCCTCTTGCAGGACTCCGGGGATCCTAGCCCGGCTGTGTGGAATGCTCTGGAAATCCAGCTGCGGCGCGAAGGGATCATTCGCGACGTTGAGAACGACGGCGAGCTTCGCGAAGTTGTTCCGGCGCGTGTCTCGCTGGCTGATTTTTTCCGACGGCGGCGCGCGGCGTGGCTAGTCCCGGTTGCTGCAGCGCTGGTGATCGCAGGCGGACTCAAGCTTTACCGGCCGTTAGGGGCTGGCGACACCAATCCAGTTGCACGAATCGCAACTCCGACTCCAGCCGCACCGGTATCGAGCGAAGATCAGCAGGTTCTGAACACGGTCGCGGCTAGATTTCCTTTGCAACAAGCCAAGTACCGGCGGAACCTCGACGAAGCGAACTCTTATATCCGCGACGCGGAACAGTCGATTAAGAATGATCCGAACGATGCTTACTCACGGGAATTGTTGATAAACGCATACGAACAGAAACAGATGCTTTATGATCTGGCAGTGAACCGGACGGGTGGACAGTAGCGCAGTGGGAGAAAAAATTATGCGAACGGGCAGGTGTGCGGCGAGAGTTGTAGTTGTGCTGGCGCTGGCGGGAGTAGCGCTGGGCGCTGGAGTGGTTCGCAAGGACCTGCGTTTCAAAGTTGGCAAGCATCCGATGGTGTCGGTCAACAACCAATACGGACCGATTACGGTGAGAGCCGGCGCCGCTCACCAGGTGGTGGTGACTGCGATTCTTCATTCCGACAAGGTCGAACTCGATCAAAGCAAAAGCGGCAATCGCATCGGACTGGTTTCGCATCTTCTGCCGGGAGCCGACCAAACCACGGGCGTAGTGGAGTACGAGATTCAAGTCCCGGCTGATGCAAACGTCACTTTGCAATCGGACACCGGCCCCATCCACGTGGAGAAACTTCGAGGTGACGTGACCATTCAAGGTAGCAACGCTCCTATTAGTGTTCTGGACGGCGCCGACGGTCACGTGCATGTCAAGACTCTGGACGGCGCAGTGACCTTGACTAACATCCGCAACGGACATGTCGAAGTTGTTTCCATGGGCGGGGACGTTACCATGAACATACGCGTCGATCGATGTGCTGGCGCGTTCGTCCAACGGTCCGGTGCAAAGCGATTTTTCGCTCGATCCGAAACACACACCCTTCGTGGCCGCGGTTGGGAGTGCCTTCCACGGCACCCTGGGCAAGGCCGCTTCTTCGGTCAGCCTGTTTTCTTTCAGTGGTAAAATCCACCTCAAGAAACGCCAGAACTAGCTTGCGTTTCCAGCAGGCTTGAATTTTGCCGCAAATGACGGATGAAAGAGTGTCCCACCCCTCGGCCTTGGGCGTCCCTGCCCTGTGGGCGGTTTCGCTGGTCGGCTTTATGGGTGCCGGCAAGACTACGGTGGGACGCGCACTGGCGGCTCGGCTGGGCTGGCGCTTTGAAGATCTGGATGATGTGATTCAGGCGCGCGAAGGTTGCAGCGTTGAACAAATCTTCCAACAACACGGGGAAGCGGCTTTCCGTGATTTGGAACGCATGGCGGTGCGGGAAATTCTAACCACGTCAAAATCCGCGCCTCTGGTGCTCGCCTTGGGTGGCGGTGCTTTTATCGAGAAGCAAGTCCAGGAGACTTTGCGGGACGCGGAAATTCCAGCAGTATTTCTCGATGCTGAGGTTGAGGAGCTTTTCCGCCGCTCGGAACAGCCGGACGTGGTGCGGCCCCTGCGACGCGACCGCGATTACTTTTGCCAGCTCTATGAGCGGCGGCGCCCAGCTTACTTGAAGGCTCAGCTACGCATCGAAACTGGCGGCAAGGAGGTCGCTGCGGTGGTGGAAGAAATCATCTTGGGCCTGGGCCTTGTCCCGAGAGCAGTTCCGAAACCAGGAGTGTCTGACTAATGCATTTCCGCGACAAGCGTTTTCAGCCGAAACTGTCCGGCCTGGCAGTCATTGCTCTGTGCGTGTGCCTAGGATCGCCGCTTTCAGTGTGGGCGAAGGACAAGGACAAACAACCACCCGCAGCGGACGTGGATTCCGGTTCGTTCGGCGTTTATAGCGCCGGACACCGGGTTGCCACCGAAACTTTTTCCATAAAAGCTCGACCGGACGGCAGCGTGGTATCTTCAGAATTCAAGTCCGAACAAGGCGAACAGAAAGCCGCGCAATCGTCCGAACTGGATCTGACCCCTTCGGTCGAACTGCTACGCTACTCGTGGAAAGAAACGCTCCCTGAACCGACCTTAGCGGTGGTCGAGCCGTCGGATTCCTTTTTGGTAGAGCATTTCGGCGCTCCGGGTGAAACACCGAAGGACCAAAGCTTCCTGTTGCCCGCATCGACCACGATTCTGGACGACTATTTTTTTATTCAGCGCGAAGTTTTGGCCTGGAAGTATCTGGCCACCGCATGCAGCAAGGAAAAAGGCGGGCTGGGTTGTCCCTTGCGCCAAAAGGTGCACTTCGGTGCGCTGAATCCGCATGCACGCAGCTCGATGGGTGTGAGCGTCGAATTCACCGGGCAGGAGAAACTGGCACTCCGCGGCGCCGAGTATCAATGTAACCGCTTTGCCCTGGGCTCGGAAAACGGCGACTGGACGTTTTGGCTTGACGACAAGTTCAAGCTGGTCCGATTGCTGTCCGAGGGTGGAATTGAAGTGCTGCGGGACTAGTGTGTAGCGCAGCGGACAGCTCCGGCTGCGGATCGAGCGACTTATGGCGCTAATCGACGGACGCACGGCGCGGGTACTGTTCACGGTGCTGGTGTTCGCTGCTGGCCTGGGGTTCCTCTACGTGGCGCGGCGAACTCTGATCGCGTTCCTATTCGCGGTGTTTTTCGCTTATCTGGTGGATCCGGCGGTTTCCCGGGTGCAGAAGTGGACCAAGAGCCGAGGTCGGTCTATCGCGGTCATTTATCTGCTGATCGTTCTCTGTCTAGGGACATTTTTCTTTTTTGTCGGTCCCAGAATCGGCCACGAAGCCCAAAAGCTTACGGAATCTCTTCCCGCGCTACTCGAAAAAGTGGGTAGCGGCCAGATCGCCGAACAGCTTGGCGCCGAGCACGGTTTGAGCAAAGCCACTCGCCGCGAGTTGAGCAATTTTCTAGTTGCCCATCGCGAGGATCTTTTGAACCTAGCGCAACGGGCGGGGTTGCGAGTGGCGGAAGCCGCACAACAATCCTGGCTGCTAGTCGTGGTCCCTATTCTGGCGGCATTTTTTCTCAAGGATGGCAGTTCTTTCAGCCAAGTCTTGCTTTCGTTCGTTCACACGAAACCGCAACGTGAATTTCTGCAAGGCGTGCTCAGCGATATGAATCAGATGCTGGCACAGTTCATTCGCGCTCAGATCACTCTGGCTGCGCTTTCGTGGGCGGCTTATTGTTTGTTTCTTTGGACCACCGGCGCCGGCGGACAGTACACGCTGATGCTAGGCACGGCTGGGGGTCTGCTGGAGTTCATCCCCGTGGTAGGCCCGCTGGTGGCCGCGGTCCTCATCCTCACTGTCGCACTGCTAGCCGGATCGTCCCACTGGCTGATTGTGCTGGTGTTTCTGAGTGTCTGGCGCCTGGTACAGGATTACGTGGTTTCTCCCCGCATTATGGGCAAAAGCATGGAATT
>WNFI01132156.1_pt1 | contig 18540 bp, 12 predicted proteins | sample 5400471 | NCBI WGS metagenome assembly WNFI01 (sample SAMN13153348, study PRJNA577476) | soil metagenome | isolation source: 100 cm saprolite on Douglas fir-dominated hillslope | place: USA:California | collected 2013-09-17 | reverse complement strand
GGAGCCCGCCGTTGGGCATGGTCCGGCGCACCGCGGAGGGGCCGTCCTTCAGGCAGCGCGTGATGTACGCGCGGATCCACCACACCGCGTAGGTGCTGAACCGGTTTCCCTTCTCCGGGTCGAAGTGCTCGATGGCCTTGAGCAGGCCGTAGTTGCCCTCCTGCACCAGGTCTTCCAGCCTCACCCCGCGGCCCATGAACTTGCGCGCGACCGAGATGACCAAGCTCAGGTTGTGGACGACGAGCTGCTCCTGGGCGCGCTTGTTCCCCTTGCGAGCCTTCCGCGTCACCACCAGCTCGGTCTCGCGATCGAACGGCGGATGCGCGCGGATCAACTTGATCAGCGGCGCCAGATCGTCGAATTCACTGCGGTCGCGCATCTTCCTTCCTTCCTCCGGTCCCTTGCATCAAGAACGCCTCACACCCGACTTCGATCTCCGTCTACTGACTACCGAACGCCCCAACTGTTCACACATTCCTTGGATGCCGAACGCGCTCTTCTGTTGCCAATTTCGGCCCGCGTCGTTATGACGCATGGTTCTCCTTAGCCCAGCTTTGGATGCACGGGGTGCGGATTCGTTGCTGCGAGAGCCACCCGCTTTCCATGAGCCTGTGCGGCGCTGGTTCGAGGCCTCGTTTCCTGGCCCCACACGCGCCCAATCGCTCGGTTGGCCTCCCATCCTCTCCGGGCAGTCCACATTGCTCCTCGCTCCCACGGGCTCGGGCAAGACGCTGGCAGCGTTTCTGACGGCCATCGACCGTCTGATGTTCACACAAGCACCCGACAAGAAGGCGAGATGTCGGGTTGTTTACGTCTCGCCTCTCAAGGCCCTGGCCGTCGACGTCGAGCGCAACCTGCGCGCACCTCTCGCGGGCATCGAGGCACAGGGCGGCGCGCTGCACCTGCCAACGGTTGGCATCCGCACGGGCGACACCCCTGCGAGCGAGCGGGCGCAGATGGTGCGCTCGCCGCCCGACATCCTCATCACCACGCCCGAATCGCTCTACCTCGTGCTCACCTCGCAGGCGCGGGAGATCCTGCGGTCGGTGGAGACGGTGATCGTCGACGAGATCCATTCGCTGGTGCCGACCAAGCGCGGGGCGCATCTATTCCTCTCGCTGGAGCGCCTGCAGCACCTGGCGCGCGCCCCTGTGCAGCGGATCGGGCTGTCGGCGACGCAGCGGCCGCTCGAGGAAGTGGCGCGGCTGCTCGGCGGGGGCGAGCCCGGCGCGTCGGCGAAGAAGTGGAAGGCGCGGCCGGTCGCCATCGTCGACGCGGGGTCGCGCAAGCAGCTGGAGGTGCGCGTCGAAGTGCCGGTGGAAGACCTTTCGAAACTGGGAGAGGAGGAGCCCGCAGGCCGGAGCAATGGTGAGGAGCTGCCTTCGGGAGATGCCTCGCAGGGACCGCGGCGGCGCAGCATCTGGCCGTCGATCCATCCGCGACTGCTGGAGCTGATCCGCTCGCACCGCTCGACGATGATCTTCGTCAACTCACGCCGCCTCGCCGAGCGGCTCGCCGCGGCGCTCAACGAGCTGGCGGGCAGCGAGGTGGCGCTGGCGCACCACGGGTCGGTGGCGCGCGACAAGCGCCAGGAGATGGAGGATCGGCTCAAGCGCGGCGAGCTGCCCGCCATCGTGGCCACCAGCTCGCTGGAGCTCGGCATCGACATGGGCGCGGTCGATCTGGTGGTGCAGATCGAGGCTCCGCCGTCGATCGCCTCGGGGCTGCAGCGCATCGGGCGCGCCAGCCATCGAGTGGGCGGCGTGCCGCGCGGGGTGATCTTTCCCAAGCACCGCGGAGATCTCCTGGTCAGCGCCGCGGCGGCGTCGGGGATGGCGCTCGGGCAGGTGGAGGAGATGTCCTATCCGCGCAATCCGCTCGACGTGCTCGCGCAGCAGCTGGTGGCGCTGGCGTCGGAGGGAGTCTGGAAAGTAGACGACGTCTACAGCCTGGTCCGGCGCGCGGCGCCATTCGCCGATCTGCCGCGCAGCTCGTTCGAGGGCGTGCTCGACATGCTCTCCGGACGCTACCCGTCGGACGAGTTCGCCGAGCTGCGCCCGCGGCTCACCTGGGACCGCATCGCCGGAACGCTGCGCTCGCGGGAAGGGGCCGCGCGGGTCGCCGTCGCCAACGCCGGCACCATCCCGGACCGAGGTCTATACGGAGTGTTCCTTGCCTCCGGCGACGGAAAGCAGCGCCGCGTCGGCGAGCTCGACGAGGAGATGGTCTTCGAATCGCGCCAAGGCGACGTCTTCGTGCTGGGCGCGTCCTCCTGGCGGATCGAGGAGATCACGCAGGACAAGGTGCTGGTGAGCCCCGCGCCGGGCGAGCCCGGCAAGATGCCCTTCTGGCACGGCGACCGGCCCGGCCGGCCGCTGGAGTTCGGCATGCAGGTGGGAAAGCTGTCGCGCGAGCTGGCGCGGGCGCCCAAGGCCAAGGCGCTGCAGCGGCTGCAACAGGAGCACGGCCTCGACGAGCGCGCCGCGCGCAACCTATTGCAGTACCTGCACGACCAGGCCGATGCCACCGGCGAAGTGCCCAGCGACGAGACGGTGGTGGTCGAGCGCTACCTCGACGAAGTGGGCGACTGGCGGGTCTGCGTGCTGACGCCGTTCGGCGCGCGCGTCCATGCGCCCTGGACGACGGCGGTGGTGCGCCGGCTGGAAGAGCGCGGCCTGACGGAGGCCCGGGGCTCCGCTTCTAGCCGGGCGGAGGCCGTGGGCCGCAGCATAGAGACGATGTGGACCGACGACGGGATGGTCTTCCGCCTCCCCGAGACCGATGTGCCGCCCGAGCCGGAGCTGTTCTTTCCCAAGGCGGACGAGGTCGAGGATCTGGTGGTGCAGGCGCTCGGCACTACCTCGCTCTTCTCCGCGCGCTTCCGCGAGAACGCGGCCCGCGCGCTGCTCTTGCCGCGGCGGCATCCGGGGCGGCGCAGTCCATTGTGGTCGCAGCGCAAGCGGGCGCGCGACCTCTTGCAGGTGGCGTCGCGCTACGGCTCGTTTCCGCTCCTGCTCGAGACGTACCGCGAGTGCCTGCGCGACGTCTTCGACCTGCCGGCGCTGCAAGAGGTGCTGAAGCGCGTGCAGGACCGCCGCCTGAGGGTGGTGTCCGTCGAGACGCGGACGCCGTCGCCGTTCGCGTCGTCGCTGCTCTTCTCCTACGTCGCGAACTTCATCTACGACGGCGACGCGCCGCTGGCCGAGCGGCGGGCGCAGGCCCTCAGCGTCGATCAGGGGCAGCTGCGCGAGCTGCTCGGCGAGGCCGAGCTGCGTGAGCTCCTGGACGCTCGCTCGATCGAGCTGCACGAGCGCCACGCCCAGCGCCTCGAGCGCCCGGCGCGCGGCCTCGACGGCCTGCACGACCTGCTGCTGCAGCTCGGCGACCTGAGCGAGGCGGAGATCCGCGCGCGCTTCGATCCCACTGCGCCGGCAGGGGCCGGCGATAGCGAGCCGCCCTTGTCGCAGCTCTTCGAAGAGCGCCGCGCGTTTCCCGTGACCCTCGGCGGTGAGAAGCGCTGGGTCGCCGCCGAGGATGCCGCGCGGGTGCGCGACGGGCTCGGCGCGCCGCCGCCGCCGGGGCTGCCGCGCGAGTTGCTGGCGCCCGTGAAGGACCCGCTCGGCGACCTGGTGTCGCGCTGGGCGCGCACGCACGGGCCCTTTCGCGCCGAGGAGCTGGCGGCGCGCTGGGGCACGGACGTCGCGGTGGTGCGCGAGGCGCTGGAGCGGCTCCTGCAAGAGGAGCGCGTGCTGGAGGGCGAGTTTCTGCCTGGCGGGCGCGGGCGCGAGTGGGTCGACGCGGAGGTGCTCAAGTCGCTGAGGCGCCGCTCCCTGGCGCGGCTGCGCAAACAGGTCGAGCCGGTCGATCCGCCGGCGCTGGCGCGCTTCCTCGCCGACTGGCAGGGCCTTTTGCGGCCGCGGCGCGGGCTCGATGCGCTGCTCGGCGCGGTCGAGCAGCTCCAAGGCGCGCCGCTGGCGGCGAGCGCGCTCGAGCGGGAAGTGCTGCCCGCCCGCATCCAGCCGCTGCGCCCCGGGGACCTCGACGTGCTCTTCTCCGCCGGCGAGCTGATCTGGCGCGGCGTCGAGCCCATCGGCGGCCGCGACGGGCGCATCGCCTTGTATTTGACCGATCACTATCGATTGCTGGCGCCGCCTCCGTCGAAGGCGCCGGGCGACCTCTGCGAAAAGCTGCGCAGCGAGCTTCGCAAACGCGGCGCTTCGTTTTTTGCAGATTTGCAAAACGCCACCGGGACGTTCCCCGCCGATCTGTTGAAAGCGCTCTGGGACCTGGTCTGGTCGGGCGAGGTCACCAACGACACGCTGGCGCCTCTGCGCAGCTATCTCGCCGGCGCGCCGAGGGAGGCGCGGGGCTTCGCCTCGCGCCGGGCGGAGGCCGAAGGCCGGAGCATTGGAGACGCGCGGAGCTTCACCTCGCGCTGGGCGGAGGCCGCAGGCCGGGGCGTCGAAGACGGGCGCCGGCTGCATCTCGGACGGCCATTCCGCTCGCGGCGCGTCGGACCGCCGGGCAGCGAAGGGCGCTGGTCGCTCCTGCCCGAGCCTGCGGGCACGCCGACGGAGCGCGCTGCGGCACTGGCGCAGACGCTGCTCGCGCGGCACGGCGTGGTCACGCGCGAGGCGGTGAATGCGGAGGAGATCGCGGGCGGCTTCTCGGCGGTGTACCCGGTGCTGAAGGCGATGGAGGACGCCGGCCGCGCCCGGCGCGGTTACTTCGTCGCCGGACTGGGCGGCGCGCAGTTCGCGGTGCCCGGCGCCGAGGAGCGGCTGCGCAGCTTCCGCGAGCCGTCGCCGGAGCCTCTGACGCTGGTGCTGGCGGCGACGGACCCGGCCAATCCCTACGGCGCCACGCTGCCGTGGCCGCGCAAGGAAGGCGACGGCGATGCGCGGGCGCAGCGGGCGGCGGGGGCGCAGGTGGTGCTCGCGGACGGCGAGTTGGTCGCGTGGCTGGGGCGCGGCGAGCACAACCTGCACACCTTCCTCCCAGCACAGGAGCCTTTGCGCTCGAGCGCGGCGCGGGCGCTGGCGCAGGCGCTCTCGGCGCTGGTCGACGAAGGGCGGCGCAAAGCGCTGCTCATCGCGCTGGTGGACGGCGGGGAGGTCTCTACCTCGCCGCTGGCCGCGGAGCTGCGAGCGGCTGGGTTTATACCTGGTATCAAGGGCTTTCTTAAACGCGGATCTTCGGCGCCTGGCATGCAGCTGCGACCACCGCGCGGCGCGCCGCGGGGGCCGCTGGGCCCGGACCTCGCCGCGGACGCGTTCGCCGCCGGGGAAGTTTCGCCCGACTCCGGCGAGGCGCTGGAAGGCGAGCCGGATTCCGACGAGGACGACGCAGCCGATGCCTGAGGCCCGAGGCCCGAGGCCCGAGGCCCGAGGCCTGCAGTCAGCCGCACAGCTCGTCGCGCAGCCAAGCGTGGAGCGGCGCATACGCGCGCGCCGCGGCTTCGCTGCGGTCGAGCGCCTCCTTCGAGTGAAGCCAGCGCGCCGGCTTCACCGTCTTGCCGACCACGAGGCCCTTGTACCTCGCCAGATCCGCGAAAGGCCCCTCCGGATTGAACCCGCGCGGCGGCTTCACCAACTTCTCGCCCTCGGGCTTGAGCCCGGCTTTCTTCGCCGCCGCGAGCGCTGCCGTGAGCCGCTCGGCGGATGCTTCGTGGTGCAGCAGCTTGCGGAAGCGATCGAGGCGGTTCTCCTCGAAGACGTAGAGGCCGCCGCCGAAGATCACCTCGGCGGGCGAAATGTGGAGGTAGACGCCGGGCGCGTCGTGCTTCTCGGATGCGCCTTCCCACATCAGCGCGGCGGCGTGCGACTTGTACGGCCGCTTGTCGCGCGAGAAGCGGATGTCGCGGTTGAGCCGGTAGAGGCTGCCGCCCACCCGAGGGACGAAGACGAGCCTGGGCATCACGTCGCGCAGCCGCTCCGCGAGATCGCTGCACCAGGCGAGCATCGACGGCACGATCCCTTCGTCCCAGGCGGAGCGGTGCTCCTCGAACCAGTCGCGGTCGTTGTGCTCTGCGAGGTCGCGCAGGAAGGCGAGGCCGCTCTCCGGAAAACCCTCGAATGCCATTCAAGCCTACCGCGGGCAGTTGCGGAGCTGGTTCAAGTAGTCCTCTTCGCTGCGCGGCTCCTTGGGCTCCTTGACGGTGATGCCCCGCAGCACGCCCTCCTTGTCGATGACGAAGCTGCCGCGCTTCGAGTAGCCGGTCTCGCCCATGAAGACGCCGTACTTCTGCGAGACGTTGCCCTTGGGGTGGAAGTCCGAGAGGAGCGTGGCGGTGAGCGCCTCGTCGCGCTTGAAGGCCTTGAGGCTCCACTTGTTGTCCACCGAGACGCCGATCACCGCGGCGTTCTCGCGCTGGTAGTCGGCGTCATGGGCGGCGATCTGTTTCAGCTCCTGCGTGCAGACGGGCGAGAAGGCCGCCGGAAAGAAGACCAGCACCACGTTGCGCCCGCGGAAGCTGGAGAGACGGGTGGGCTTGCCGTTCTCGTCGAGCAGCTCGAAGTCCGGGGCGACGTCGCCGACCTGCAACATGGGTGCCCTCCGCAGTTTGCCCTGCCTTCGCAGGCTTTTCGGCGCAACGCAAGCGCCAGGTCGCCCGCTCGCGGTGAAGGCGAGGCGGCGAGCGCGCGTCTGCTGCAATTTCCGGGGATCGCCAGAGTCTTAGGGGGTATGAAAACTCTCATAGGCTTGGCGGTAGCGATGGCGTTCGTGGCGTGCGCATCGGCGGACCCGAACAGGCGCGCTGAAATCGGCGCGGGCGCCGGCGTGGTGACGGGCGCGGTGGTGGGCGGCGCGCTCGGCGGAGTCAAAGGAGCGGTGGTGGGCGGCGTGATCGGCGGGGTGGCCGGCGGAGTCGCGGGACATATCCTCGACCGGCAGGTAGCGGAGCTGCGGGCGAAGGACGCCAACGCCTCGCGCACCGCGAACGGCATCCTCGTCAAGCTGAAGGAGGACCTGCTCTTCGAGTTGAACAGCGACGTGCTCAAGCCCGCCGCCCTCGACGAGCTGACCGCGCTCGGCGACGTGCTGGTGAAGTATCCGGAGGATCGGATCCAGGTGCTGGGCTTCACCGACTCGACGGGGCCGCAGGCGTTCAACGCGGAGTTGTCGAAGCGGCGCGCCGAGGCGGTGCGGAAGATCCTGGTCTCGCGCGGGCTCTCCGAGCAGCAGGCGGTGGCGATCGGGATGGGCGAGCAGAGCCCGGTGGCGTCCAACGCGACGGCGGAGGGGCGATCGAAGAACCGGCGCGTGGAGCTGCACATCGCGCTGGCGAAGTAGCCAAGGGCCGCAGTCGTCGACGTCGACTGCAACGTCGACGACAACGTTACGACGATGAGAGCGGTCGCCCTTGTGCCTGAACCCATGTTCAGCTAGATCGAGGGCATGGCCATCCCTTTGCGCCGCGAGCTGCTCGAGCAACTGCTCCGCGACGGGCAGGTGCGGCGCGCTCCCGCTCTCGCGCCCGGGGCACCGCGCCCGCTGCCCACCGGCGTGCCGGCCCTGGACGCCGCGCTGGGAGGAGGGCTCGGGCGCGGGCAGCTCCACGAGCTCGTCGGTCCTCCGGGCGCGGGCGGGACGGCGCTCTTGTGCGCGGCGCTGGCGTCGGCAACCTTTGCGGGCGAGCTCTGCGCGCTCATCGACCCGGGCAACGCCTTCGATCCCGCGCGCCGCGGCATCGATCTCTCGCGCCTGCTCTGGGTGCGGCCGCGCGATCCAGTGCAGGCGCTGCGCGCGGCGGAGATCGCGCTGGAGGCGCGCTTTTCGCTGGTGGCGCTCGACCTGGGCGACGTCAGCGTGCTGCCGCCTCCGCGCCGGCCGCGCGGCGTCGTCGAGGTGGTGCGCTTCGAGAAGCGATCGCCGTCGCCCGGCGCTTCGCCTTGGGCGCGGCTGGCGCGGCGGGCGGAACAGCACGGCGGCGTGCTCTTGCTCCTGGCGCGCGCACCGCAGGCGGGGACCTTCGCGGCGGCGACCATCGAGCTCGAGCGCGGCCGGGCGCAGTGGGAAGGCCGGCAGGGCGCGCCCGGGCGCTTCCTGCGCGGAGCGCAGTCGGTGGGGGCAGTGGCGCGGCACAAGCGCATGCCGCCGTCGTCGCCGCTGCCGTTCACCCTGCCCCTCGAGCCGATGTGACCGCCGATGCCGCGCATCGCCTGCCTGATGGTGCCGGAGCTGTCCCTCGTCGCCGCGTTGCGGGCGGAGCCGCAGCTCGTCGCTCAGCCGCTCGCGGTGGTGCAGGCAGGCGCCGATCTGGGCGGGCGCGCCCACGTCCTCGGCGCGACGCCCGCGGCGTCCGGGGTCGTGCCAGGGCAGACGCTGGCGGAGGCCCGCGCCATCTGTCCGGGCCTCTTCGTGCGGCAAGCGTCGGCCGAGCGCGAGCGGGCGGCGGCGCAGGCGGCGCGCGAAGCGGCGGGCGCGGTTTCGCCCCGCGTGGAGGAGGCGGCGCCCGGGGTCGTCTACCTCGACGCCGCGGGGCTCGAGTCGCTGATCGGCGACGAGCGGGCGGTGGGCCGCGCGCTGGTCCAGGCCGCCGAGCGCGTCGGGCTGCGCGCCGCGGTGGGGCTTTCGTCGAGCAAGCCGGTGGCGCGGCTGGCGGCGCGCGCGGCGGAGGAGGAGCTGTCGCTCGAGGCGACGCGCTGGGGCACGGGCGGAGGCGCGTTCCGCGTGGTGCCGCCCGGCGAGGAGCGCGAGTTTCTCGCAGCGCTCCCGCTGCACGCGCTGGAGCTGCCCTTCGAGCTGCACGATTCGCTGCGAAGGTTCGGGCTGCACACGCTGGGCGAGGTCGCGCGCCTGCCGCCGGGCCCTCTCGCGGCGCGGCTCGGCCCCGACGCTGCGGCGCTGTCCCGGCTGGCGCGCGGCGAAGAAGGCCCTTCGCTGTCGCCGCGCAAGGAGCCCGAGCGCTTCGAGGAGGGCGAGGAGCTGGAGTGGGACGCCGCCTCCGTCGAGCCGCTGCTCTTCGTCTGGAAGGGGCTCCTCGATCGGCTCGCGCAGCGGCTCGCCGCGCGCGGGCTGATGGCGCGCGAGATCCTCTTGCAGCTGCGGCTCGCCGACGCCTCCTGGGACGAGCGCACGCTCGATCTGGCGGCGCCCACCCGCGAGGTGCCGGCGCTGCTGCAGCTCCTGCGGTTGACGGTCGAGGGCAGCCCGCCGCCCGCGGGAGTGCGCGCGGTGCGGCTCTGCGCGGTGCCGGTGCGCGAGGTGCTGGAGCAGATGCCGCTCTTCGGCCGGCGCTCTGCCAGCCCGACGCAGCTGGCGGCGGCGATCGCGCGCCTTTCGGCGCTGGTGGGCCCCGCGCAGGTGGGGCGGCCCGAAGCGCCGGATCGCTGGGCGCCGTTCGCGGCGCAGTCGGGAAAGTTCGCGCCGCCGCCGCCGCCTTCGGTGCCGCTGCAGAAGGAGGCGGAGCTGTCTTTGGCGGCCCGCGCGCTGCGGCCGCCGCGCACGGCGGAAGTGCGCTGCGACGAGGGGGGCACGCCGCTCCTGGTCATCTGCGAGGGCGCGCTGGGCGGCCGCGTGGTGGCGAGCGCGGGACCGTGGCGGACCATCGCCGAGTGGTGGACCGACGCGCCGCTGGCCCTCGACGCGTACGACCTGGAGCTGGCGGGCGGGCTCCTCATCCGCGCCTCGCGCGAGCTGGCCACCGACGCCTGGCGCATCGAGGCGCTCTATGACTGACTGCAAGTTCGCCGGCGGTGCGCCGTGAAGCACGACAGCGCCTGCGACTACGTCGAGCTCCACGCCCGCTCCTCCTTCTCCTTCCTGCGCGCCACCGCCCCCCCCGAAGATCTCGCCGCCGCCGCCGCCGCTGCGGGCCACTCGACCTTCGGCATCGCCGACCTGGGCGGCCTCTACGGCGCCCCTCGCTTCCACACCGCCGCGCGCCGCGCGGGGCTGCGCCCGCTGGTGGGCGCCGAGCTCGACGTCGAGGGGGCCGGCCGCCTCGCGCTGCTCTGCGAGGATCGGCGCGGCTACAAGAACCTCTGCCGCCTGCTCACGCTGGGCCACGCCGCTGCCGGCAAGGAAGGGTGCCGGGTCACTCCCGAACAGCTGGCCGGCTTCCGGCAGGGCCTCGTCGCGCTGAGCTGTGGCAAACCCAAAGAGCTGGTGCTCCTCGCGCAGCATCTCGGCACCGAGCGCCTCTACGCGGAGGTGCAGCGCCACCTCGATCCATGGGAAGCGCGCGAGACCCGCCGCCGCATCGACGCTGCGCGCGCGCGCGGGTTGCGCGTGGTGGCGGGCGGCGGCGTCCGGCACGCGGCGCCCTCGGGCAAGCCGCTCTTCGACGCGCTCACCTGCATCCGCCTGGGCGCGACGCTCGACACCGCCGGCCGCCGCCTCTCCCGCAACGCCGAGCGCCACGTCCGCCCCGCGCGCGAATTGGCCGCCCTCTTCTCGGACTTGCCCGACGCCGTGCGCATGACCCGCGAGATCGCCGAGCGCTGCGCCTTCACCCTCGACGACCTCGGCTACGAATTGCCCGAGCCGCAGTTCCTCCATTCCACCTCGCTCGACGGCGAGTTGTGGCACCGCACCATGGAGGGGGCGCAGAAGCGCTACGGGGGACCTTCGAGCCCGCGCTGGCCGGGAGCGCTGGCGCAGATCGAGCGCGAGCTCGCGCTCATCGCCAAGCTGGGCCTCGCCGGCTACTTCCTCATCGTCCACGACATCGTCCGCTTCTGCGCGGAGGAGAAGATCCTCGTACAAGGCCGCGGCTCGGCGGCCAACAGCGCCGTCTGCTACGCGCTCACCATCACCGCGGTGGACCCGGTCGGCATGGGGCTGCTCTTCGAGCGCTTCCTCTCCGAGGAGCGCACCGACTCGACCGGGCACAAGGCGTGGCCGGACATCGACCTCGATCTGCCCAGCGGAGACCAGCGGGAAAAAGTCATCCAGCACGTCTACCAGCGTCATGGAGCGGCCGGCGCGGCGATGACCGCGAACGTCATCACCTATCGCGCCCGCTCCGCCTCGCGCGAGATCGGCAAGGTATTGGGTTTGCCGCAAGATGAATTGGAACATATTGCAAAGCTGTTGCCGCAATTCGAATTCACCACCGATTTCGATTCATTGAACAATCGCGCGCGCGAGGCCGGCCTTGCCGTGCAGGACCGGCGCGTCGAGCTCTACCTGCAGCTCTGCCAGCAGATCGCCGGCCTGCCGCGGCACCTCGGGCAGCACTCGGGCGGAATGATCATCGCCCGCGGGCGGCTCGACGAGATCGTCCCCATCGAGCCCGCCTCGATGCCGGGCCGCGCGGTGGTGCAATGGGACAAGGACGATTGCGCCGACCTCGGTATCATCAAGATCGATCTGCTGGGATTGGGAATGATGGCGGTATTGGAGCAGGCCATTCCCTTGGTCCGCGCGCACGAGGGCCTTTCGCTCGACCTCGCGCAATTGCCCGCGGACGATCCCGGCGTCTATCGATTGCTGCAGACCGCCGATACCGTCGGCGTCTTCCAGGTGGAGTCGCGCGCGCAGATGGCGACCCTGCCGCGCATGCGTCCCAAGCATTTCTACGACATCGTGGTGGAGGTGGCGATCATCCGCCCCGGTCCCATCGTCGGGCAGATGGTCAATCCCTATCTCGAGCGGCGCGCGGGGCGCGAGAAGGTGAAGTACCCGCATCCGTCGCTTGCGCCGGTGCTGGAGCGCACGCTGGGCGTGCCGCTCTTCCAGGAGCAGTTGATGCGCATGGCGATGGCCGCCGCCAGCTTCACCGGCGGCGAGGCCGACGAACTGCGCCGCGCCATGGGCAACAAGCGCAGCGTCGAGAGGATGAAGCGCATCGAGGAGCGGTTGCGCGCGGGAATGACGGCGAATGGAATCGGGCCCCGGGCGCAGGAAGAGATCGTGCAGGGGATCACTTCATTTGCGCTCTATGGCTTTCCCGAAAGCCACGCGGCGTCGTTTGCATTGCTGGTCTATGCGAGCGCTTACCTCAAAGTCCACCACCCGCATGCGTTCTATACGGCGATGCTCAACTGCTGGCCGATGGGCTTCTACAGCCCCGCCACGCTGGTGAAGGATGCGCAGCGGCGCGGCGTGCGGGTGAGGGCCATCGACGCCGGAAGGAGCGACTGGCTGTGCACGCTGGAGCGGTCCGGGCCAGAGGAGGAGTTGTCGCTGCGGCTCGGGCTGCGCTACGCGCGCGGCCTGCGCGAGCGCCTCGGGCGCAAGATGGTGGAGGAACGCGGGCGGGCGCCGTTCGCCAGCATCGCCGACCTTTCGGCGCGGGTCGGGCTGCGGCGCGACGAATTGGCGCAGCTTGCGGAGATCGGCGCGCTGGCTTCGATTCCGGCGCGCCCCGGTGCCGCACCGGGGACGCGCAGGACTGCGCTCTGGCAGGCGGAGGCCGCCTCGCGCCGCGGCGCCGGCCTCTTCGCCCGCGTCGAGCCGCGCGAAGATGAACCGATGTCGGACCCTCTCGGCAGCATGGCGATCGGTGGAACAGGTGCCGCGCCCCCCCAGAGCCCGCTCCCGGAGATGGACCTGCGCGGCCGCATCGCCGCCGACCTGCGCGGCACCGGGATCACCGTCGGCCCGCACCCCGTCGCGCTGGAGCGAGAGCGCCTGCGCGGCCTCGGGGCCCACCCCGCCGCCGGGCTGAAGAAGCTGCGCCGCGGCCAGCGCGTCCGCACCGGCGGGCTCTGCATCGTCCGCCAGCGCCCCGGGACCGCCAAAGGCTTCGTCTTCCTCTCCCTCGAGGACGAGACCGGCATCTCCAACATCATCATCGACCCCGACACCTTCGAGAAGAACCGCCGGCCCATCCTGGCCAGCTCGCTGCTCGTGGTCGAAGGCCGCCTGGAGAAGTACGACGGCGTCGTCAGCGTCAAGGGCGACCGCTTCTTCGGCCTGCACGAGGCGCTCGCCGGCCACGTGCACTCTCGCGACTTTCATTAGGCCCGGCCGCCGCAGACAGCAGACCGGTCGTGATCGCAGTCGCGGTAGTCGCGGTCGCGGACGCTCATGTAAGCTCCGCACTCACCACCGCGACGCGAGAGTCGTGGACACCCGCGCCAAGGTGCCGTAGCGTCGGCGGCAACTCTTCACCCGAGGTGACTCATGCGCGCCTTGCTCGCCGCCGCTGTTGCCGCCGTCGCTCTTCCCGCCTGGGCCCAGACGCCCTCCGCTGCGCCTGCGAAGGAAACCGCTCCCGCTGCTGCGCCCGCGAAGGCAGCCGCTCCCGCTGCTGCGCCCGCGAAGGAAGCCGTTCCCGCCGCCGCGCCTGCGAAGGAAGCCGCACCCGCAGCCGCTCCAACCGCGACGAAAGAAGCGATCCCGCCGCCGCCGACCGAGGGCGGGCGCCCTTACGTGGACGCCGCGCTCACCTTCCTCAAGTCCTTCACGCACACCAACCGCACCGGCGACGAGGGCGCACAGGCCTGGACCGCCCTGCGAACCGCTTCCGCCGACAAGGTCACCATCAAGATCGGCGGCAAGGAGCTGGTCCTCGACGCGGCCGCCGGAACGACCGACGCACAGCTCGTCCGCTTCGCGAAGCTCTCCACCTGGCGCGACGGCAATGACGTGAAGGGCGTCACGCTGGAGCAGGTGGAATTCCGCATCGGCGCCGACCAGACGAAGGGCAAGGCGAAGGTCGCCATGTCCGAGAAGGACGGGAAGTGGCTGGTCAACTCCATCGAGGTCGAGTGACCGCAGCGCTCGAGGTCGAGTGACCGCAGCGCTCCCGCGGCGGCGATTCGTTTGACCCGCCGCCCGGCGCGGTGCACAACGCCGCGGTGCTGCGAGCGCTTCTCCTCGATCTGGACGGCACCCTCGTCGACACGCCGCAGGCCATCGTCGACGTGACGCAGGCGACGCTCGCCGCACTGGGCCGGCCGCCCGCCGACGCGCAGGCCATCCGGATCGGAATCGGCCTGCCGCTGCCGCTGGCGCTCGCGGGGCTGCTCGGCACCGGCCCCGTCGGCGCCGCCGATGCCGTCGAGATCTACCGCGTCCTCTGGCGCGCGCAGGTCACTCCCCGCCTCGGACAGCTGATCTATCCCGGCGTACACGAAGGCTTGCGGCAGCTCCGGGAGATCGGCGTGCGCCTCGCGGTGGTCACCGGCAAAGGGCAGGAGGGCGCCGACAACACCGTCGACGGCGCCGGCCTGCGCCCGTACCTCGAAGTTGTCCTGGGCTACACCAGCGTGCCCAATCCGAAGCCCGCGCCGGACCTCGCGCTCGAGGCTCTCAAGCGCCTGCGGCTCCCGGCCGCCGGCTGCGCGGTCGTCGGCGACGCTCACCACGACATCGAGATGGCAAAGGCGGCGGGCCTGCGCTCGATCGCCGTCACGTACGGCGCGCAGGCGGAGACTGCGCTGCGCAAAGCCGGACCGACCTGGGTCGCACATTCGTTCCCCGAAGTCGTGCGCATCGCCCGCGACGAAGCTAGCATCCAAAAGCCATGACCATCGCCACGACGAACCCGTTCACGGGCGAGACGGTGAAGACGTTCAGCGCCGACACCGACGCGCTCCTGGAAGAGAAGCTCCACAAGGCCGAGCAGGCCTTCCACGGCTGGCGGCGCAAGAGCTTCGCCGAGCGCGCGAAGCGGATGTCCGCCGCCGCCGCTCTGCTCGAGGAGCGCAAGGATGCGCTGGGCCGCCTGATGACGCTGGAGATGGGCAAGCTGCGCAAGGCCGGCGTGGCGGAGATCGAGAAGTGCGCCAACGGTTGCCGCTACTACGCCGAGAACGCCGAGCGCCACCTCGCGCCGGAGGCGGTGCAGACCGACGCGAAGCGCTCGGGCAAACGCTTCCAGCCGCTCGGCCCGGTGCTGGCGGTGATGCCGTGGAACTTTCCCTTCTGGCAGGTGTTCAGATTTGCCGCGCCCGCGCTGATGGCCGGCAACGTCGGCCTGCTCAAGCACGCGAGCAACGTTCCGCAGTGCGCGCTCGCCATCGAAGAGATCTTCCGCGACGCCGGCTTCCCGGCGGGCGTCTTCCAGACGCTGCTCATCGGCAGCGAGAAGGTGAAGCGCATCATCGACGACCCGCGCATCGCCGCCGCCACCCTCACCGGCAGCGACGGCGCCGGCCGCAGCCTCGGCAGCGCCGCCGGAGCGCAGCTCAAGAAGATGGTGCTGGAGCTGGGCGGGAGCGACCCCTTCCTCGTCCTGCCCAGCTGCGATCTCGACAAGGCGGTGCAAGTGGCCATCGCCGCGCGCGTGCAGAACGCCGGGCAGAGCTGCATCGCCGCCAAGCGGTTCATCGTGCACCAGCAGATCGCCGGCGAGTTCGAGCAGCGCTTCGTCGCGGGCATGGCCGCGCTGCGCGTCGGAGATCCGCAGGACGACGCGACGGAAGTCGGCCCGCTCGCCGGAAGGCAAGTGCTGGACGACATCGAGAAGCAGGTCCGCCGCGCCACGCAGGAGGGAGCGAAAGTGGCCTGCGGCGGGCAGCGCCTGCAGCGGCCCGGCTTCTTCTACGCGCCCACCGTGCTCCTCGACGCGCTGGGCACCGCCGCCTGGAAGGAGGAGGTCTTCGGGCCCGTCGCCGCGGTGGTGCGCGCGCGGGATCTCGACCACGCCATCGCTCTCGCCAACGACACCAAATTTGGCCTCGGCGCCGCCGCCTTCACCCAGGACCCGGCTGAGCAGGAGCGGCTCTGCGACGAGCTGGAGGCAGGCCAGGTCTTCATCAACGGCATGGTGAGGAGCGACCCGCGCCTGCCCTTCGGCGGCATCAAGCAGTCGGGGTACGGCCGCGAGCTCTCGCAGGAGGGCATCCGCGAGTTCACCAACGTCAAGACCTTCTGGATAGCCTGACCGCCGCGCGTCGCGTTATAGATGGAGGGATAAAAGGGGCAAAGCGCTCAAATGGCGACGATGATCACGGAAGAATGCATCAACTGCGGCGCTTGCGAGCCCGAGTGCCCCAACCAGGCCATCAGCCAGGGCGAGGACATCTTCGTCATCGACCCGGCGCTCTGCACCGAGTGCGTCGGATTTCACGACGAGGAAGCCTGCGCGGCCGTCTGCCCGGTCGACTGCTGCATCCCGGATCCCAACCTGCCCGAGTCGGAGAGCGAGCTCCTCCTGCGCGCGCAGAAGCTGCACCCGGAGAAGACCTTTCCGTCGCTCGCCGAGCTTCCCGCGCACCTCTCGCGCTTCCGGCGGCCCGCGGCCTGAACGACTCTCGACGGCCGCCGGCCCGAGCGGTTGGGCCGGACCCGCGATGGTGCTAGCGTCGTCGGTCCCACGAGGTTCCGGAGATGCGGCGCCGCCTTCCCATCCTGCTTGCGCTCGCCTGCGCGCTCTCCGCAGCGGCGAAGGCGGAAATCGAGCGCGACGACCCGACGGAGCGGGCGCGGGCGATGCTCCTGCTGCGCGGCGGGCAGGATTCCGCGGGCCAGTGGCGCGTCCTCGAGGAGGCGCGCAAGCAGCGCGACCGCTACGGCCTGGGCGCGGGGCAGTCCCCGTCCGCACGGCCGTCTTCCTCCCCGCAGCCTTTCCTCTCCGCGCAGCCGCTCCTCTCCACGCAGCGGGTGCAGGGCGGCGGCTTCATCAACATCGGCCCGGTCAGCGCCGGCTACGAGTACAACGGCGCCCGCTACTCGGAGACGGACTCCGGCCGCGCCCGCCAGATCCTCGCCAGCCCGACCGACCCCGGCGTGCTCTACCTGTCGACCTCGGGCGGCGGCGTGTGGAAGACCTGGGACGCGGGCGCGCACTGGGAGCCGATCACCGACCAGCTCGGCACCACCGCGGTCGGCGCGCTGGCGATGGATCCGCTCAATCCCGACATCCTCTATCTCGGCTTCGGCGACCCCTTCGACGTGCACAGCCCGGGCCTCGTCAAGAGCACCGACGGCGGCATCACCTGGTCGGACCCGGTCCAGCTCGTCGGCAGCGCCGGGCGCGTCGCCAGCAGCGTCACTGACCTGAAGGTCGATCCGCAGAACAGCAGCGTGTTCGCCGCCACCAACGTCGGCCTCTTTCACACCGACGCACGCGGCAACTGGCAGCAGGTGGCGCTCTCGGATCCTGCGGGCGACCAATTCTTCTTCATGTGGAGCATAGCCTTCGTCGGCAACGGCACCTGGCTCGCCACCGGCCAGGCCGCCGATCCCACCAAGTTGCCCAGCGCCTCGGCCAACGTGGGCCAGCTCGGCCTCTGGCGCTCCACCGACTACGGCGCCACCTGGAGCTGGAACGCCGCCGCCCTTCCCGGCGGAGACGCGCAGGCGGCGCTCGCCGGGCGCGGCACGCTTGCGGCCGCTGCCTCCACACTGGTCGATCCTGCGACCGCGCGCGTCTTTCTCCTTGCGGCGTCGCTGAAGGGCGACGCTCAGCTCGACCTCTTCCGCAGCGAAGACGGCGGCCGGACCTTCACCGCGCTGGGCCTGAACGCCGGCAGGCAGCCGCTCAATCCCAACGGCGATCAGTCCGACCTGAACCTCGGCCACCAGCAGTCCTGGTACAACCAGGCGCTCACCGTCGATCCTCAGGAGCCCGACCTCGTCTTCGCCGGCGGCGACTACTCGCTTCTGCGCTCCAGCGACGGCGGCAACAGCTGGGAGGTCCTCTCCAACTGGCTGCCCGGGCCGCAGGGACTCTCGCTCGCGTACATCCACGCCGACCTGCACGCGGTGGCGGTGGGGGCCGACGGCGCGGTCTACGTCGGCTCCGACGGCGGAATCTTCGTCTCGCAGGACGCGCGCACCTCGGTGGCCTCCTCGGTCACCTTCTCCAGCACGGCGAACCGCGGGCTGGTCACGCACCTCGTCTACACGGTCGCTTGCGCGCCGGAGACGTGGCCCGCGGCGATGCAGGGCTGGGTCGGCGGCGGCATGCAGGACGACGGCACCCGCATCCGCACAGGCGCGACCACCGAGTTCAACCAGGCGCTGGGCGGCGACGGCATCGGCCTCGCGGTCAGCGCCAGCACGCACCTGGACGCGACGCTGGGCAACGCGCCCGACGTCCTGCTCGCCTCGGCGGAGTTCAAGATCTTCCGCAGCGCCGACGGCGGGCAGAGCTGGGCGAACTTCGTCTCGGGCATGGAGAACGCGCCGCCGCCCTTCTTCGTGCGCATCGCGCGCGACACGGCCGACTCCGATCCGCGGACCTTCGTGACCTTCAGCGGCACGCCCGCGGGCGTCTACCGCTCCACCGCAGTCGGACCCTGGGCGAGCATCTCCGGCATCCTGCACTGGCAGGACAGCGGCGCCGACACCACCGGCTTCGTCACCGTCGACCACGCCGCCATCGCGCTGCGCAACGTCGCCACGCATCCGGGACGGGCCGGGGTCTACGCGGTCAACTCCAACAAGTACGCGTACCGCAGCACCGACGGCGGTGCGCACTGGCTGGTCTCGCTGCAGCCCGCGCCCGCAGGATCGCCGGCGGGCGTGGGCATCTACCTGCTCTCCAGCATCGCCTTCGACCCCGCGGACCTGACCGGCAACAGCTACTACCTGGCCAGCCGCGCGATGCAGCTCGTCGACGCCATGGGCAACACGGCACCTTTGCCCGACACCTTCGGCCATCTCTACAGGACGCGCGACGGCGGCATGACCTGGACT
>WNFI01451057.1_pt1 | contig 18545 bp, 15 predicted proteins | sample 5400471 | NCBI WGS metagenome assembly WNFI01 (sample SAMN13153348, study PRJNA577476) | soil metagenome | isolation source: 100 cm saprolite on Douglas fir-dominated hillslope | place: USA:California | collected 2013-09-17 | reverse complement strand
ATAAGACAAATGTAAGTTGTGCAAAAGCGCGAAGGCTGCGATCCTCGCGGTATGCGATCCACGATGGCATGGGTACTCGGGGCCTGCCTGCTTTCCGCATGCGGTGGTGGTGGCGGCGGCGGTTCGACTGGCCCGGTGGGCTGGCAGTCGGGAGTCTTCCAGCCCTCCACGGCCTACACAGCCAAATGCGTCACGCCGCGCACCGGCATCGACCCGGGCACCAACATGGTTTTTCCCGACCGCGCCGGCACCCTGCTCGATGAAAACAACTGGCTGCGGTCATGGACCAACGAGCTGTATCTCTGGTACAGCGAGGTCGTCGACCAGAATCCGGCCCTGTTCGCGACCACGGACGACTACTTCAAGGTGCTGAAGACGACCGCGATGACCTCCAGCGGCGCCGCGAAGGACAAATTTCACTTCACTTATGCCACCGACCAGTGGGAGGCCCTGTCTTTGAACGGGGTCCAGGCGGGTTATGGCGCGCAATGGGTGATCGTGTCCGGTGTGCCGCCCCGCCAGGTGGTCGTGGCGTACACCGAACCGGGCTCGCCGGCCGCGACTGCGCCGGCCAATCTGTTGCGCGGTGCAGAAGTGCTGACCGTGGACGGCGCTGGTTTCGGCCAGCATCACTTCGCAGCCGGTGCAGAACGTGGGCACGATTGCGGCCAGTGGCGGCAACATCGGCTACATGCTCTTCAATGATCACCTGGCCACCTCGGAGGCGGCTCTGGTGACGGCGTTCACGACGCTGCAGAACGCGGCAGTCAGTGATCTGGTGCTCGACATCCGCTACAACGGTGGCGGCTATCTCGACATCGCCAGCGAGGTGGCCTACATGATCGCCGGACCTGGTCCGACCGCGGGCCAGACCTTTGAGCTCACTCAGTTCAACAGCAAGTACCCGAGCACCGATCCGGTGACGAGACAGCCGATCACGCCGGTGCCCTTTCATTCCACCACCCAGGGGTTCTCCACGACCGCCGGCATGGCGCTTCCCACGCTGAATCTGCCGCGCGTGTTCGTGCTGACCGGCCACAACACCTGTTCGGCCAGCGAGTCGATCATCAACAGCCTGCGCGGCGTCAACGTGCAGGTGATCGAGGTGGGTTCCACCACTTGCGGCAAGCCCTACGGCTTCTATCCGCAGGACAACTGCGGCACCACCTACTTCTCGATCGAATTCCGCGGGGTGAATGCCGCGAACTTCGGCGACTACACCGACGGCTTTTCACCGCAGAATGCGCCTGCTCCGGCTGGTGTCAGCCTGCCCGGATGTTCGGTCGCCGATGACTTCACGCATGCGCTGGGAGACCCGGCGGAAGGGCGCCTCGCAGCGGCCCTGGCGTACCGAAATCTGGGCGCCGGCGCCTGTCCCGTCGCCAGCGGACTCGCCCCGGTCCTGCGGGCACGGCAGATCTCAGCGGTGGATGCGCGCCTGCCCGACTCGCCGCTGCGCAGTCTGCGACTGCTACGGCACTGATCCCCGGCATGGAAGAGCCCGTGCTGCCACGGGGCGCGGCCGCGCCAGTGGCGGCGGGCCGGGCCTGCGCCAACTGCGGCACCATCACGGCGGGCAACTACTGCAGCCACTGCGGCCAGCGGCTCGACACGCAGCTGCACTCGGTCGGACATTTTCTGCGGGATGCCACCGAGGTCATGACGCACGCCGACGCGCGCGTCTGGCGCACTTTGCTGCCGCTGCTGACGCGCCCGGGTTTCCTGACCCGCGAGTATTTCGCCGGCCGCCGCGCCCGCTACCTGCAGCCCTTCCGGCTGTACGTCATCCTGAGCATCGTGTTTTTCCTCATGAACGCCCTGCTGGGCAGTCACCACGAGATCGCCGGTCTGAAGGTGGGCGGGGACGTGCCTCGACCGTGCGCCAATGTGCACACCGACCTGCCCGGAGCCGCCTGGCTCCAGCCCCGCTTCGTCACAACCTGCAAGCGCATCTACGCCGACGGCGGGCGCGCCTTTTCAGAGAGCGTCGTGCATAACCTGGGCCGCGGCATGTTCGTGTTCCTGCCGCTGCTCGCCGGGCTGATGAAGCTGCTGTATTGGCGCCCACCGCGTTTTTACCTCGAGCACCTGCTGCTGCTGATCCACAACCACGCCTTCGTGTTTCTGCTGCTGTCGATGTTCATGCTCGCGACCCACTGGCTGAGCTCGACAGGCTGGAACACCTTCTTCAGCCTGGTGCTGACCGGGTACCTGGGCCGGTACCTGTACCGCTCGATGAAGACCATGTATGGCCAGGCAGGGTGGCTGACCCTCCTGAAATTCAGCGCGCTGGGTTTCGCCTATCTGGTCTGCGGCCTGGTCATGCTGGTGGCGGCCACCCTGATTACGGCTGCGACTCCGTAGCCGGATCATGATCAACCGTTCCGGCGAGCCTGCCGCTGTCTAGAGGCCCAGGGCGTCCAGCAGCCGGGCGTAGGCGACCCGTGTTGTGACGCCGGCACGCCACAGCGCGTGGAACGGTATGTGTGGCACCGGCGTAGCCGGCAGGGCGAGGGTCTCGAGTTCGGCACCCGCGGCCGCAGCGGCCAGTTGGGCGCCGACGGCGGCGCCGAGGGCCACGCCGCGGCCGCTGTAGCCGAGACCGATCAGCAGATTCCTGGCTGGCGCATGCAGGCGCGGATAGAAGTCGGGTGTCAGCGCGAACTGGCCGTTCCACCAGTGCGTCCATTCAATGCCGTCCAGCGACGGCCAGAGCCTGAGCGCGTAGCGCCGCAAGTGTTCGTAATCGGCGCGCCCCGTCAGGCGGCGCTGCGCTCCGCGACCACCCATCAGGAGCCGTCCGTCGCGATCGAGCCGGTAGTAGGTCGTCACTTCGCCGCTCTCGTAGACCACCCCGCCACCGGGAAGTATCGAGGCCCGCAGGGACGCCGGCAGGGGTTGGCTCGCGATGATGGAGCTGTAGACCGGCACGATGCTGGTGCGCAGTCCGGGCCACAGGTCATCGGTGTAACCGTCGGTGGTGAGCAGGACCCTGTCGGCCCGCACGACACCGCCCGGCGTCACCACGCGCCAGCCACTGCCGGCGCGCTCCAGGCGCTGCGCACGGCTCTCGCCATGGATCCTGGCACCAGCGGCGATGGCCGCGGCGGTGAGGCCGCGTGCCAGCCCGAGCGGATTGACGGAGCCGCCGCGCGGATCGAACGATGCCGCGACATAGCGGCGCGTGCCGGTCGCCCCCGCAATCCGCCCGGCGTCCCAGGGCTCGACAATGGTGCCCCGCTGCCGCCACTGATCGACCGACGCGCGCAGATCCGCGGCGTGGCGTGGGTGGTAGGCCGCGCGTATCGTACCCTCGCAGCGCGCCTCGCATTCGATGTCGAGCCGCGCGATGAGTCTGAACAGATACGCCGGCGCCTCGCCCGCGAGTTGCACGAGGCGTGGGCCGTAGATCTTGCCGAGGTGGCGCTCGACCGCATCGGGCTCGTGCTTGAGGCCGGCATTGACCTGCCCGCCATTGCGGCCGGCGGCGCCCCAGCCGGGCGCGTGCGCCTCGAGCAGCGTCACCGCAACGCCGCGCTCGGCGAGGTGCAGTGCTGCAGAGAGGCCCGTGTAGCCCGCGCCGACGACGGCGATCTTGGTGCGTGCATCCGAGCGCAACGGTGGCGTCGGCACAGGCGCCCGCGCGGTGGCCGCGTACAGGCAGAGCGGCGCGTCGCGTTCCAGTGGCGTCGACAAGACTTCGGCCGCTGCTGGCGGGCGCAGTCGCGCGCCGCCGGTCGGCTCAGAATCGATACGTCACGTCGGCGCCGTAAGTACGGGGTTCACCGACGAGTCCGTAGTCGAAGCCAATCGCGCCGGTATCCGCATCGTTCTGGTTCAGGCCGTAGGCGATGTAGCGCCGGTTGGTGAGGTTCTTGACCCAGGCACCGGCGTCGAAGCCGGGTTTGGCGGTACTCTTGAACGACACCCGTGCGTCGGCGATGCCGTAGGTGCCCTGCGCAATGCGCGCCGTGTTGTAGGCGTCGAAGTACTGCTTGGCGTAGTAATTGCCGTCGACCATCAGCCGCAGATCCCCGCCCGCGATGCGGGCGAAGCGCCAGTCGATCCCGAGGCTCCCGTTGTAGTCCGGCGCCTGGATCAGCTGGTTGCCCACGCAGCAGGCCGGCAGTTGGCCTGGACCCCCGCGCGTCGTCGCATGGAGCGAGAGTTCCACGTACTTGCTGCTCATCAGGCCGAGGCCCGCGCGGACCTCGAGATCGTCCCCTGCCTTGGCCCGGAATTCGAACTCGGCACCGTCGACGCGGGACTTCGGTGCGTTGACGGTACGAAAGCCGCTGCCCGAGTTGCCCGGCAGGGTGAAGGAGTCGAGGAACTGCTGGTTCTTGTAGTCGTAGTGGAAGACCGCCGCATTGAATGTGCCCCGGCGGTTCCACAGATCCGCCTTCAAACCGAGCTCGATGGAGGTGAGTTTCTCCGGATCGGCGAAGTTCGCCTCCTGGTAAAAATTGAAGGCCTGGCCGTTGAAGGCAGCACCGCGGTAGCCCTGGCTCACGTTCAGGTAGGCGAGGACACCCTCGGTCGGCTTCCAGTCGACTCCGAGCCTGAAGCTGACGTTGTTGTTGTCCTGGCTCAAATTCCGCAACGGGGCTTGGGGGGCCGTTCCCGTCTGGAAAAAGGAATAGGTCGGGGGTGTGGACGAGGCGCCGATCGTCTGCGTCCAGTAGGACATCACTCCACCATCGGGCGTGAAGCCAGTCGGCCCGGGCGCGAGCGGCCCGCCCTCGAGTGCGTAGAAATTGTTGATGGACACCTGATCCTTGGTGTAGCGCGCGCCAGCATGCAGCGTGAATGCCGGGTTCAGTGCGAAGGTCATATTGAGAAACACGGCCTTGCTGTCCTTGAGCTGGTCAAAACTGTTGTACTCGTCAAAACCGTACAGGGGCGTGCCGTCGGGCAGGGCGAAGTAGCCGAGGGCATAGGAGTCGAAAAAGTGGTACTCCACCGTGGCGTGCGTGCTCTCGCGGCCGTAGTAGAGACCGGCGAGCCAGCCGAAGGCGCCGGTGTCACGCGAGGCGAGGCGCAGCTCCTGCGAGAAGTCGTTGGTGCTCGAGTAATAGGTATTCGGGTCATCCAGACGCGCCGTGATCGGCAGTCCGCCGTCGTCGCTCTTCGTGTACCAGCGCCCGTAGTCGAAGCCGGTCACGGAGGTCAGCGTGACGTGCTCGCTCGCCAGCCACTCGATCTTCAGGGCCACGCTGTCGTTGCGGATGTCCTTGTGCACGGCATATTTGGCGCCGTTGTCGAACCAATCGATGGTGCCGCTGAAATAGGCAGGATCGACGTTGAGCGCGTGCGCGCCGTAAGGCGTGCCGCCGGAGCGGGTCATCGAGAGCTTGAGCGAGGCGGTCAGATTGTCACTGCTCTTGTAGAGGAAGGACAGCCGGCCGGCGAGCGCGTCGACGCCGTTGAGCGGTTCGACTCCGGGCACGACGCTGTGCACCCAGCCGTCGCGCTTTTCGTACAGCAGCGCGGCCCGCACGCCGAGCTGGCTGCCGAGGACCGGGCCGCCGGCGGCGGCCTTCAGCGAGTAGGCGCCGTAGTCGCCAATGCCGAACGTGGCATAGCCGTCGTAATCGGCGAGACTGGGGTTCTTCGTATAGAAACTGACAGCACCACCAGTGGCGTTCTTGCCGTACAGGGTACCCTGCGGGCCACGCAGCACTTCCACGCGATCCAGATCGTAGGTCTGCAGCGCCTGCACGGCACCGACCGCTTTGTAGACTTCATCGACATACATCGCGATCGGGCTGCTCTGGTTCTGGCTGTAATCCTGCGTCGTCACGCCGCGCAGCGTGAAGGTCGGCTGCGCCTCGGGCCCGTAGGGCAGGTTCAGCAGCATGTTGGGGACGCTGGCTGCGATGTCCGCGGCCTGGCGTACGCCGCGATCGGCCAGGTCATCGGCCGACAGCGCGGTGATGGCCAGCGGGACATCCTGCAGGCGCTCGACGCGGCGCTGCGCGGTCACGACGATCTCTTCCAGCGCCGTGTCGGCCTTTGCGATGAGCGGCAGCAGGGCGGTGGCCAGCACGGCGGCCGCGATGCCGGCGGCGCAGGTCCGCTGGAACAGGCGCGTGAGCGGACGGCGGCGGGGCAGTGCCCCGCCCAGGTGTGGATTTCTCATGATCTCTCCCCCGAAAGAAATTTATCGATTATCGAACGATAATAATCGCAACTTTCCCGAGTCTATGCCGCGGCTGGGGGAGCGTCAAACGGGGTGATCCGGGCTCAGCGGCGGCGCGAGGCGGCGACGCTGCCGGCGGCCGCACGCGCGGCCGCCTGCAGGAGCGGTGCGAACTGCGTGCGCAGCTCCTCCAGGGTCGAGCGGCTGGTCGTTCCGGCGATGTTGATGACTGCCACCGGCCGGCCGCGCTCGCCCAGGATCGGTGCCGCGATGACCAGGTCACCGAGGTAATACTCCTGGTTGGCCCAGGCGTAGCCGGACTCGCGCGCCTCGCCGATCATGGCGAGGATGGACGGTACATCGTGCAGGGTGGTGGGCGTAAATGCGCGCAGGGTCGAGCGCTCCAGGATCTCGCGTGCCTCGGACGGCGGCAGCGCAGACAGATAGGCACGGCCGGCCGCCGTGCAGTACATCGGCAGGCGGCGGCCCACCGGCATGTGGATGAAGAAGGGTTTGCGGCTCGGGAAGCGAGCGATGAACACCATGTCCAGGCCGTCGGGCTCCGACAGGCTGACCGATTCGCCGCAGGCCTGGTTCAGGTCGATCAGGTGCGGTGTGGCCTGCTCGATCACCGGGTGCCCGGCCAGGTAGGGATAGCCGATGTCGAGGGTCCGCGGGGTGAGCGCCCAGCCGCGCAGGCGCGCATCGCGCCTTAGATACCCGAGTTGCACGAGCGTGTGCAGCGAGCGCTGTGCCGAACTGAGCGTCATGCGTGCCGCGGCGGCGATCTCGGCGAGTCCGAGCGCGCGCAAATCAGCCGCACTGAACGCGCGCAACACCGCGAAGGCCTTGTCTACCGACTGATTGTAGAGTGGGTCGCTCCCCGCGCGGGTCGTCCGCGGGCGGGCAGCAGTGGAGCCGCCCGTCGCGCGACGCGCGCGGACGCGGCGCGGCTTGCGTGGCGTTCTAATGATCGTTACTCGATTACCGATTCGGCGCGCGGGCACGCTACCGAGCCGCGCCTGCAGCTGTCAAGCGGCGGGGCTCGGTCCGCCGCTTGTTCCCCAGCGCCTGCAGCTGCGCCGGGTCGGGCAAGACGAATATACTGGGCGGATCGCGCGGGTGTAGTTCAATGGTAGAACTGCAGCTTCCCAAGCTGCTAACGTGGGTTCGATTCCCATCACCCGCTCCAGTTCACGCACCGCGGAGATGCCATGCAAGCCAATCGACGGGTTTTCCTCCTCGCCGCTGCCCTGGGTGCTGCCATGACGCAGGCTGCAGAGCCCCCGTCCGCACCCGCGGACGATCAGCCGCTGACGGCGTTTCCCTACACTCCCAGCCTCGATGTGCCCTCGATGGATCGGGGTGCCGATCCCTGTGCGGACTTCTACCAGTATTCCTGCGGGGGCTGGGTGGTGCACAACCCGATTCCCGCCGACCAGGCCAGCTGGAGCGTGTACGGCAAGCTCTACCAGGACAACCAGCGCTACCTGTGGGGCATACTCGACGGCCTGGCGCGCCAGAGCGAGGGGCGCTCGGACAACCAGCAGAAGATCGGCGACTACTTCGCCGCCTGCATGGACGAGGTGGCGGTCGAGAAGCTCGGCCGGCAGCCGCTGGATGCGATGCTCGGGCAGATCGCGGCGCTCCATGGCCGGCACGCACTTCCCGCTCTGCTCGCCCAGCTCCAGTTGCACAGCGCCGATCCGGGATTCCTCTTCAGTTTCGGCTCAAACCAGGATTACGGCGACGCCACGCAGTACATCGCCTATGCCGATGCCGGCGGCCTGGGACTGCCGGAGCGCGATTACTACCTCGACAAGGATGCGCACTCCCTCGAGCTCCGTGCCCAGTATCGCCGGCACGTGGCTCGGGTCTTCGCCCAGCTCGGCGATGCGCCGAATGCGGCCGCGCGAAATGCGGCGACGGTCATGCGCCTGGAGACGCAGCTGGCCCGCGCTTCGCTCAAGCCGGTCGATCGGCGCGACCCCTACAAGCTTTACCACATGTACGAACGGCCGGCGCTGCATCGGCTCACGCCGCACTTTGACTGGTCGGCGTTTCTCCGGCCGCTCGGGCTCGCGGAGATTCATGCAATGAACGTCGCGGAACCGAAATTCTACGCGGCGGTCGATGCGCTGCTCGCCGGCACCAGCCTGGCAGATCTGAAGACCTACCTGCGCTGGCACGCCGCGCACAGCGCGGCGCCCTACCTTTCAAAGTCCTTCGAGGACGAGCGCTTCGCCTTCTTCGATCACACCCTGCGCGGCGTTCCCGTGCAGAAGCCACGCTGGAAGCATTGCGTGGCGCAGGTCGACGGCCTGCTCGGCGAGGCGCTGGGCCGTGAATTCGTTGATCGCGCCTTCGCACCCACCCTGAAGGCCAGCACGCTGAAGATGACGACGCAGATCGAGCAGGCCATGCGCGAAGACATCGAGCAGCTGTCCTGGATGAGTGCCGGCACCAAGCGCCAGGCCGTCGCCAAGCTCGACACCATCGTGAACAAGATCGGTTACCCGGATCGCTGGCGCGATTACAGCGCGGTGGAGGTGAGGCGTGATGATCATTTCGGCAACGTGGGGCGCGCCATGACCTTCGAAGGGCGCCGGCAGCTGGCCAAGATCGGCAAGCCCCTCGATCGTGCCGAATGGGGCATGACGCCGCCCACGGTCAACGCCTACTACAACGCGCAGATGAATGACATCAACTTTCCCGCCGGCGTGCTGCAGCCGCCGCTGTACGACCCAAAGCTGGATGATGCGCCCAACTACGGCAACACCGGCGGCACTATTGGCCACGAGCTGACGCACGCCTTCGACGACGAAGGCCGGCAGTTCGATTCCGCCGGCAACCTGAAGGACTGGTGGACGCCGGCCGACGCCGCCGGATTCCAGGCCCGCTCGCAGTGCATCGTCGATCAATACGCGCAGTACGTGGTCGTCGACGATATCCACATCAACAGCAAACTCACGCTCGGCGAAGACATCGCGGACCTGGGCGGGTTGATCCTGGCGCACATGGCCTGGCGGGCGCAGATTGCCAATGCCCCACCCGCGGATCGTGACGGCCTGTCGCCCGAGCAACGCTTCTTCGTCGGCTATGCGCAATGGGCCTGCAACAACGAGCGCCCGGAAAACCAGCGCCTGCATGCCAAGACGGACCCGCACTCGCCGGGCCGCTACCGCGTGAACGGACTGGTCGTGAACATGCCGGAGTTCGCGCAGGCTTTTGCCTGCAAAGTCGGTCAACCGATGGTGAGCCCGAAGCCCTGCCGGATCTGGTGAGCCGCGTAGCCCGGCAAGTGAACCGCCGCGGGCTGTCGCAATTTGGAGAAACTGTGAGCGCACCGCGCACCGCGCTAGAATTGCGGTTTTAAGCTCGGCTCACGCTCGCACGGGCGAGCGCTCTCGGCGCTTCGATAGTTCGCAACGAGTTGCGGTACGCGACGGGGTTCGCGCGGCCGCTGTGCGCCCTACTCGAGGCGCCTTTCCAATAACAAAGATCCACTGGGTTCGAACACTTTGGGGGGTGTTTGGCAGCTGGCTTTGCTCATTGGCTACACAAGGGAGGTACAGCCATGAAAGCAATTCTCCGGGCCCTCGCCCTGACTCTTATTCCGATCGTCGCCCACGCCGCCACCATTGCGCTCAATCCGCAGGCCGGACATCCGCTGCTGGGCGTATCTTGCGGCGGCATTCACACCTCTACCTACGTGACCGGTTTCGACACCAACGGGAATATCACCGGCGAGGTCTACGCGTGGACGCGCTGCGGTTCTTCGGGCCGCGGCGGCGGATATCACTCCACCCTGTATACCTCATGGCACAGCATCGTGTGGGATCTGACGGGTGCAGCCCTCGCCACGCTCCCCTATGACGGCGTGGTGCCCGATCCGGCATTTACCGCCACTGACTCCAGCGGCGATACGATCAGCACGTCGCCGATTCAGACCGTCTATGGGACGGCCTATCTGGGCATACTGGAGACGCCATAGAACAAGAACTGTGAGCCGGCGGCGGGCGCAGTCCGGGTCCCGCGCCCGCCGCCGAACGGTGGAAATTGCTACTCTGCCGGAATGGCGCCAACGCCCCCGCGGAGTGCGAATCCCACGCGTCCCCATCGATGATTCTGCTGACCCTTATTTCCGGCGAGCTGGCCTACGGGCTCACACCGCTCCTCGACCAGGCCGCGTGCAGCCTGGAGGAGGGCGATCGGATTGGAGCAGGAACCGGAGCTGCCGCCGGCCGACACCCTGTTCGAGAGTCTGCGCCAGCGCGGCGGGCTCGAGGATGTCGAGGATGAGCGGCGGCGGTGGCGCGGCGAGGCGCGGCTGGTGGAGTTCGCCTCGCGTTTTGGGCTGGATGGCACGATCGATCCAGCGCGGGCCTCCGGTGGCGAGCGCAAGCGGGCGGCGCTGGCGCTCGCGCTGTCGCTCGAGCCCGAGCTCCTGCTCCTGGACGAGCCCACCAACCACCTCGATATCTCCGGCATCGAGCAGCTCGAGGAGCTGCTGCTCAAATCCCCGGCGCTGGTGTTCGTGACGCACGATCGCTGGTTTCTTGATCGCGTCGCCACCCGCATCCTCGAACTCGACCGCGGCTGGCTGCGCAGCTATCCGGGCAACTACTCGGCCTATGAGCGCCAGAAGGCCGCCGAGCTCGCGGCGGAGGCGGTCGGCCGGCGCAAGTTCGACCGGTTCTGGGCGCAGGAGGAGGTGTGGATCCGCCGTGGCGTCGAGGCGCGGCGCACGCGCAACGAGGGGCGGGTGCGCCGCCTCGAGGCACTGCGCAACGAGCGGGCCCTGCGGCGCGAACGCATCGGCAATATCCGGCTCGCGATCGACGCCAGCGAGCGCTCCGGAAAACTGGTGGCGGAACTTAGCCAGGTGTCGAAGCGCTATGAGGAGCGGGTGCTGGTGACGGCGCTGGACCTGCGGCTGATGCGCGGCGATCGGCTGGCGCTGCTCGGTCCCAACGGCGCCGGGAAGTCGACCCTCATCAAGCTCATACTCGGACTGGTGGCCCCCGACCAGGGTCAGGTGCAGCTCGGCACCAACCTGCAGATCGCCTACTTCGATCAGCTGCGCGCGCAGCTCGATCTGGACCGGTCGGTGGCCGATACGGTGAGCGATGGCTCGGACTACGTCGAGGTGAACGGCGAGAAGCGCCACATCAGCAGTTACCTCGGCGATTTCCTCTTCTCCGCCAGGCGTGCGGCCACGCCGGTGCGCGCCTTGTCGGGCGGGGAGCGCAACCGGTTGTTGCTCGCGCGCCTGTTCGCCCAGCCGGCCAATCTGCTGGTGCTGGACGAGCCCACCAACGATCTCGACGTCGAGTCGCTGGAACTGCTCGAGGCCGCGCTGCAATGCTGGCACAGCGTCCCGCCCCGCCGCCATCGACTGCGGCCTGGGCGGCGCCGGCGCGGAAATCTGCGGCGGTAGCGCCGCCCGCCGCGCCCACGGCGCGCAGAAAATTGTCCTTCAAGGAAGCGCGCGAACTGGCCGCCCTCCCGGAGGCGATCACGGCGCTGGAGTCCGAGCAGCGCGCACTCACGGCGCGCATGTGCGAGCCGCAGTACTTTCGGGAGGGTGCCGAGCGGATGCGCAGCGACCGGGCGCGCGCCGCCGAGATCGAGACACAGCTGAGCGCCAGGCTGGAGCGCTGGGAATATCTGGAGAGCCAGGCGAGCGCGAGCGCGGACTAGGTCAACGCACCGCGTGCAGGTCGTGGACGCGGTAGGAAATGTAATCGTCGATCAGGGAGCGGTCGGGGCAGTCAAGCAGCAGGCGATTGCATTGGGCCGACACGGCGCTGGCCGCCTGCATGCCGGCATCGAGCGGCACGCCCGAGAAATCGAGCAGCTCGGTCGCCAGGAACGGCACGTCCAGGGCGGCGAGCGAGGTGTCCACAGTGGGCCCGCCGAAGTTGGCGCTGAGCTGGTGGTAGGTCAGAAAGCGCATATGCGGCCCACTGGCGTTGGTCGCGAAACGCGAGCGATCGACGTCCACCATGGTGTTGAGGTAATCCCAGGCGAATTCGGGTTGATGGTCACCGAACCAGCCGACCACCCGTGGCCGCGGCGAGTTTAGCCAGGCGCGGCGCAGCTGGGCCATGTCCTGGGCGGAGTCGTCCAGCCGGCTCAGGTAATCCGCCAACGGCCGCCCGAGCCGGAGCTCAACCTGGTGCACCGCCCGCGGGAGCGGCTCGCGCCCTTCGCCGTGCGGGCCGTGGTTGCGGATCGTGAGGATGAAGACGAACAACGGCCGCGTGTCCTGGCCCTGGGCGAGCAGCTGCAGGGCCTTGTTGAAAATGATGCTGTCCCGCACCGCCTGCCAGTCATCGGAGAGCTTCAGATCCTGTGCGGCATAGAATTCATCGAAGCCGTAGTAGCGATAAGCCGAGCGGGCGCGCAGGAAATCGGCACCCACTCCGGAGAACACCACGGTGTGGTAACCGAGCGAGCGCAGATATTTCGGCAGTGAGAGCTCCAGTCGCGGCGCGAGCGATACCGGCGCGTAGGCGCCGCCGCGCCCAAAGATGCGCCAATCAAATCCGGACAGGAACGCGAATTCCGTCAGCCAGGTGCCACCGCCGGTGGTATGCACCAGCAGCGGGCCCTGCAATGAGCGCCACTGTCCGGCGGGCGCCCGGAACATCGGACTGTCGCAGGGGGCATAGCGGCACCGGGCGATCAAGCGCGGATCGAAGGTACTCTCCTCGAGCACCATCAGGATGTCGGGCAGCTCGTGTGGCGTGAGCGCGGCCGTGGTGCCGGGGGTCCCAGGCTCGGGGAAGCGCGTTTGCGGACGCGGTGGAGGCAGTGTCGCCAGCATGTCGCGGTTATCGAAGAAGACGTTCAGCCGCTCCACCCAGTGATTGGCGAGCTCCAGGCGGCGCATCGCGAGGAAGGCGCTCCAGGCTTCACGATCGTCCACGGCGCCGCCATGAGTCGGCTGAGCTTGATTGCCGTAGGCGCGGCCCAGCAGCAGGAGCAGTACCGCAGGAATCGCCAGGCGCAAGGTGTGCGCCAGCGGTGTCGCCGGGCCGGGCCAGCGTACCCGCTCTAACCGCAGACCGAAAATCAGGAGCGTAAGGCCGCCCCCAAGGATGGTGAGGAAACTCACGCCCAGCGCCGGGTAATTCAGGAACAGCTTCAGATCATCGAGCGGGTCGAGAAAGAAAAACTGCACGTCGGCCAGCGTCAGGGGCATGCCGAGGAAGGATTGCATGACGGCCGAGCTGATCAGCACGGACACCAGCAGGTACAGGCACAGCAGGGCCGACGTGAACGGACGGCGCGTGAGCGCGACCAGGATGCCGAACGCGCCACCGATGGCAATCAGAGTGCTGGCACTGGGCATGCGGCCAGTCTAAGAGAATCACTGCCGGGTCGCACGGACTTGGTGCCGTCGCAACCCCACGGTAGAATCGCCGCACTCAAACCGTTCGGGGGAACGCTCATGCAGCGGGTTCAATTGCGCTCAGGTGCCGGCTTTATTATTGGCGCGGCATTCTTGATGCTCGGATTGCAGACGGCCGGGGCGGAAGACGCGCCAGCGCCCGCCGCGACTGCCGCGACTTCTGCACCCGCCTCGGACTGGGATCTGACCGATCTGTATCCCACGCCCAAGGCCTGGGACGACTCCTATGCCAGGACCCGCGCGGCGGCCGAAAAGCTCGGCGGCTACAAGGGAACGCTCGGCCGGAGCGCGGCTGCCATGCTCAAGGCGCTGGTGGCCATCAGCGACCTGAATCGTGAATCGTTGCGCTTGGGGACCTACGCTTCACTGCTGTCGGACCACGATCTACGGGTTGCCGCGAACCTGGAGCGCTATCAGCAGGCTCAGGGGCTGAACACACATCTGAACGAGAGCACCTCGTGGGTGGCACCCGAGATCGTGAAGGTGGGTGCCGCGAAGGTTAAAGCCTTCAAGGCCGCCAACAAGACACTCGCGGGACGCTTCGGCTATTACCTCGACAACACGTTGCGATCGGCGCCGCACACCCTGGACGACCAAGCGGAGAAGATCCTGGCTTCCGCCGGAAGCCTGCTGGCGCAGCCTGATACGCTCCACAGTCAGCTGGCCAACTCCGAGCTGCCCGTGCCTACCGTCACGCTCAGTGACGGCCAGCAGGCCCGGCTATCGCAGTCGAGCTACGAGAAGTTCCGCCAGTCACAGGTGCGTGCCGATCGCAAGCTGGTGTTTGACGAATATTGGAGCGCCTGGAAGAAATTTGAGGGCACGGCGGGCTCGATGCTCACCACGCAGGTCATGGGCGATCATTTCACCGCCCAGGCGCGCAAGTTCGACACCGCGCTGCAGGCGGCGCAATTTCCGGACAATATGCCCGACAAGGTGTATCGCACGCTGGTTGCCGAGGCCAACGCGGCACTGCCCACCCTGCATCGCTACCTGAAATTGCGCAAGCGCCTGCTCGGCATCACTGACGATCTGCACTACTACGACAACTATCCGTCGATGTTCAAGCTCGACAAGCAGCCGCAGTTCGACGTCGCGGATTCCGAGCGCATCACGCTGGAAGCCTTGCAGCCGCTGGGCGAGGATTACCTCGGCCTCATGCGCAAGGGCTTCGCGTCGAAGTGGATGAGCGTCTACCCCGCGGAGGGCAAGAAGCTGGGCGCCTACATGAATCCCTTTGCGTATGACGTGCATCCTTACCTGCTGCTTAATCACAACAACGACTACCAAGCCTTGACGACGCTGGCGCACGAATGGGGTCATGCGGTTCACTCGCTGCTGGCGAATCGGGTGCAACCATTCGAAAAGTCAAATTACTCCACTTTCATCGCGGAGTCGGCCTCGATCGGCAACGAGATGCTGCTGAACGACTACATGGTCGAACATGCGGCCAATCGCGCCGAAAAACTTTACTACCTGGGTGAAGGTCTGGAAAGAATTCGCGCCACCTATTTCCGCCAGGTGATGTTCGCCGAATTCGAACTGGCGATCCACGAGGAGCTGGAGCAGGGCCGGCCGCTCTCGGGCGCGCGCATGAGTGAGATGTATTGCGGTCTGCTGCGCAAGTACTACGGTGAAGCCGAGGGGGTCATGAAGATCGACCCAGAGTACTGCATCGAATGGGCCGTGATCCCGCATTTCTACTACGATTTCTACGTTTATCAGTACGCCACCTCGATGGCCGGGGCCGCCTGGTTCACCGATGCGATCGTCAGTGAGGGCGCGCCGGCGCGCGAGCGCTTTCTCACCCTGCTGCGTGCGGGGGGCTCGGACTACCCCTACGAGCTGTACAAGCGCGCGGGCGTCGACATGGCGACGCCGGGGCCCTATCGCGCACTGGCGGCGCGCATGAACAGGTTGCTCGATGAGGTCGAGGCGCTGGAGGCGGAGAAATAGAGGGCTGCTAGCGCGGCGCGATGTAGTAAAGGTCGATCGATTTCGGGGTAGACGCTCATCCACTTCGACGCGAAGCCCTTGCGCATGAGGCCGAGGTAATCCTCGCCCAGCGGCTGCAAGGCTTCCAGCGTGATGCGCTCGGGATGCTCGCCACCGAAGGCATTGAAGTAGGCGAGGTAGTCCGGATACGCACTCGCGACCGTGGAGAATTGCCATAGGAGCAGCGCCGCCAGGGCCGCGCGCGCTGCTCGCCCCTGCCACCTTGCCCACAGCGCCGCAGTGGCTGCCGCCGCGCCGATCGCCAGCAGCGGGTAGAGCACCAGCACGTGGCGCACGCCGATATTGATGTGGCTGTAACTGCAGCAGAAGACCAGGATCACCGTGAAACACAGCCGCGCGGCCAGCAGCGGTACCGAGTGTTCACGCCACCCGCGCCACGCCAGCTGGCCCAGGCCCGTCAGGCCCAGCAGCAGCAGCGGCAAGGGTGTCTTCACGGCGAGCGCCACAGGATAGAAATACCACCAGCCCATCAAATCCGTCTGGCCGAGCAGAAAGGCGTGGTGTCCATGACTGTTGTGCCATTCGACACCGAGTATGTTCAGCGGCACTTCCTGTACGCCCAGCGGCACCGGGAACCTGGCCGCCAGGCGGTAGCCGGCGTCGTGCAGCCAGCCGCTGCCCCCGACCAGCAGATCGAGTGCCCGGTTGGGCGCGAAGTCCGGTGTCGTCAGATAGATCAGGTGCGGACCGTAGACGGCGATCACCGTCAGTAGCGCGATCAGCAGCGCCACGGCTGCACCGCCGACCCAGCGGCCCAGCGGTGGTCGCGGGGCGGCGTGCGAAGTGCACAGGACCTGCGCGGCGAGCAGCGCCAGGGCCGCGCAGGCGATGAAGGGCACTGCCGATAGCTTGGTGCTGATGGCCAGGCCGGCGGCCAGGCCCAGCAGGCCGGCGCGCGCCAGGCTTGGTGACTCCAGCCAGCGCAGCAGGCAATAGAAGCTCAGGATGCACAGGGCCGTGACCGGCACGTCCAGTGCGACGACGCCGGCGTGCCCGAGCATGACCGGCGTGCTGAGCAGGAAGGCGCTGGCCAGCCACGCCACGGTTGCACCGTGATAACGCCACGTCCACTGCCAGACGGCCATGATCAGCACCACGAGAAAAGGCAGCATGCCGAGGCGTGCCAGCCGCAGCAGCCGATCGTAGCTGGCGGAGGAGTGGTAGAGGATTTGCCGGCCGGCCTCTTCCCCGTTCATGCCACTGTCCTGGCTCGCATCGCCGGGTGCGCGCGCGCCAGCCAGATGCGGACCGATCGCCGCCGCCAGCCGCGCCAGGGGCGGATGCTGGTCGTCGTAGCGATACACGCTGTGATCGATCAGCGCGAGGCCCACCGCGATATGCTCGGGCTCGTCCCAGATATGGCCGAACACCGGCCAGGTCGAGGCCACCAGCACGCAGGCGAGCAGCGCAAGGAGCAACGGCGCCCAGCGCGGGGCGCGCGCCACGATCGTTGGCGATTGCGACATCGTCGCCTAGACTAGCATGCACATGGACAACACGGCGTTCGTCGCACCCGCGCTGCTCAGGTGGTTTGTGCAGCATGGCCGCCACGATCTGCCCTGGCAGCGCGACCCGACGCCCTACCGGGTGTGGGTGTCGGAAGTCATGTTGCAGCAGACGCAGGTGGCCACCGCGATCAATTATTACGATCGTTTCATGCAGCGTTTCCCCAATGTCGCGACGCTCGCCGCGGCCCCGCTCGATGAAGTGCTGCATCTCTGGTCGGGACTCGGCTACTACTCGCGCGCCCGCAACCTGCATCGCGCCGCCCAGCAGCTGGTCGAGCAGCACGGCGGTGTCCTGCCGGTGACGGCTGCAGAGCTCGTCGAACTGGCGGGGATTGGCCGCTCCACCGCCGCGGCCATCCGTGCGCTCAGCGCCGGCGAGCGCGGTGCCATTCTGGATGGCAACGTCCGCCGGGTGCTGGCGCGCTTTTTCCTGGTGACCGGCGCACTCTCGCCTCGTGCCGCCGAGCGGCGGCTCTGGGAGCTGGCGGAGCAGTGCACGCCCCAGGGGGACGTCGCCGCCTATACGCAGGCCATCATGGATCTGGGCGCCACGATCTGCGTGCGCCGCAGGCCGCTGTGTGCCGCCTGTCCGCTGGAGTCGCATTGCGCCGCCAGGCGCAGCCGGCGCCAGCACGAGATCCCCGCGCCGAGGGCGCGCACGGTGCGCCGCACGCGCGCGGTCGTGATGCTGCTGGCGCAACGGAGCGATGGCAGCGTGCTGCTCGAACGCCGACCAGAGCACGGCGTGTGGGGCGGGTTGTGGTGCCCACCGCAGTTTCCGAGCGTCGAGGCCGCGCAGCTTTACGCCGCAACGCGATTGCTCTCGGCCGTCATCGAGCCGCGTGCTCTCGCCATCGTGCGCCACGCCTTCACGCACTTCGAGCTCGAGATCACCCCGCTGCTGGCGAGCTGCGAGGCCTGGGCCGGCGTGATGGATGAGCCGCCGACGCTCTGGTATAACCCTGCGCAGCCCGAGCGTCTCGGGCTACCGGCCCCCGTCTCGGCGCTGATCCAGAGCATCACATGACCCGCACCGTCCATTGCGTCGTCCTCAAGAGCGAAGCACCTGGCCTCGATCGCGTGCCCTACCCGGGCCCGCTGGGGCAGCGCATCTTCGAGCAGGTTTCGCGCGAAGGCTGGTCCCGGTGGGTCAAGCACCAGGTCATGCTCATCAACGAGAACCGGCTCTCGCCGGTCGAGCCCAAGGCCCGCAAGTTTCTGGAGGGAGAGATGGAGAAGTTCTTCTTCGGGCCGGGTTCCGAGCGCCCGCCCGACTACAAGCCGCCAGAAGCCTGACCTGGAGCGCGGCAGCGGGTGCATTCACAGGCCTCGCCTTGACGCTCAGCACTCCGGCCCGGTCTAATACGCGCCCTTCCATCCGGCGGCCAGGTAGCTCAGTTGGTAGAGCAGCGGACTGAAAATCCGCGTGTCGGTGGTTCAATTCCACCCCTGGCCACCA
>WNFI01035012.1_pt1 | contig 18545 bp, 23 predicted proteins | sample 5400471 | NCBI WGS metagenome assembly WNFI01 (sample SAMN13153348, study PRJNA577476) | soil metagenome | isolation source: 100 cm saprolite on Douglas fir-dominated hillslope | place: USA:California | collected 2013-09-17 | reverse complement strand
GGAGAGCTGGCGGTAGGCCCGCCAGGCCCCCACCACCGCCTCCTGGTAGACCCTCGCGGCCTCCGCGCCCAGCCCCCCCGGCACGAAGGCCCGCACCTCGTCCAGGCGCACGAAGCGCTGGCTGGACTGCTCCGAGTTGTAGAAGGGGTGGGAGTGGAGGAACGACCACACGAACTGTCGGCTCACGTTCTCGAGGCCGAACTCGAAGTGCGCGTGCTGGTAGACGGTGTGGTGGCCGGCGGCGAAGGTCAGGGGCCCGATCGACTCGCGCTGGGCGGGCGTGATCTCATCCACCCCCACCACCCGCGGCGAGTAGCAGGTGCGGGCGGCCGCCACCGCCCCGTCGTAGGGCCGGGCGGAGGCGTTGCGGAGGGTGACGAGAGGGGGGCCGGTGAGGAGCGTCTCGTCCATGGCCCCTTCACGCCTCGTCGGGATCGGGAGCGGCGTAGGTCCGGAACTCCTTGAAGAAGGACAGGCTTCGCAGGTCCTCCATCCGGTCCAGGTAGACGCGGCCGTCCAGGTGATCGCACTCGTGCTGTATCACGCGGGCGACGAAACCCTCGGCCTCGACCGTGTAGGGCCGGCCCTCGCGATCCAGGGCCTCCAGGCGCACGCGCGCGGAGCGGGGGACCAGGCCCCGCAGGTCCGGGATCGAGAGGCATCCTTCCCATCCGGTGAGGGTCTCCGTTCCCAGGCGGGTGAGAACGGGGTTGGCGAGGACGGTGAAGGGCACCGCCTCCTGCGTGCGCTCGTCCGAGGCCTGGACCTCGATCACGGCCAGGCGGAGGCTGCGGTGGACCTGGGGAGCGGCCAGGCCCACCCCCTCGTACTCGTGCATGGTCTCCATCATGTCGTCGATGAGGCGCTGGATCTCCGGCGAACCAAGCTCGTCGGGGAGGAGATCGCGGGCCGGAGTCCGCACCACGGGGTGGCCGAGGCGCGCGACCTTGAGGATGGACACGCTAGTCGTAGAACCCGTTAGAGCTCGGGGGGCCGCCACTACTTGTAAAACTCGTAGCGGTCGCCCGCCACGACCTCGATCACGCGGATCGAGGAGTCCCGCAAGATCTGCAGGCCCAGCGACTCGCCGGGCCCCTTCCGCCAGATGGCGCGGTACAGCTCGCGGAGGTTGGAGACGGGCACGCCGTCCACGGAGAGGATCAAGTCTCCCCGCTGTAGCGGCCGACCGCGGCCAGGCCCAGGGAGACGATGCCGATGACCCGCCCCCCGGGGTCGAAGAGGGGAGCCCCCGCCAACCCCGGGTTGATGGCAGTGGTCATGATGGCCTGGTCCAGCATGTACTCCCAGAAGGCCTCGAAGGGGCCCACCATGGAGATGTGGCCGGTGGCGCCCTTGCGCTCCCGGTCGCTCGTGCAGGTCAACAGGAAGACGGGCAGGCCGGGCGCCAGGGGGCCGCCCTCGCTCAGATGCGCGGGGCGGAGCTCGGGGCCGTCGAGCCGGAGGAGAGCCAGGCCCGTCTCGTGGTTCAGGACCATTCCCCGCACCCCACGCGGCTTTCCGTCCGCTCCCGTCACTTCCGCCTGGGCCGCTCCCAGCACCAGATAGTGCGCGGTCAGGACCTGATCGGGAGCCACCGCCACCCCCGCCCCCAGGCGCTCCTCTCCGAGCACGGCCGCCGAGGGGTGCTGGGCGGGGATCTCGCTGCGCAGGAAGACGATCGAGGAGACCGCGGCACGCGGGATCGATACGGGTGAGTCCAGGGTCTGACCTCCTACTCCGGCGGAGGGATTATAGGCTTTGTCAGGTCGGCAGGAGGTCCAGGAGCTCGAGGAGGCTCCTCACCCGACGGCGGGGGGGGCGGAGGCCCCGGGCGTGCCCGCGACCCCGGTCCATCCAGCAGAAGGCGACACCCGCCCCGGCCGCGGCCCCTCCGTCGGTCCCCAAGTCGTCCCCCACGTAGAGAGCCTGCGCCGCGGAGAGGCCGAGCGCGTCCAGGGCGACGCCCAGGATGCGGGGATCGGGCTTGGCGAAGCCGCAGCCCTCCGAGGTGACCACGACCTCGAAGAATCGCTCCAGCCGCGCCGCCCGGAGACGCGCGCGCTGGACTCGATCGATGCCGTTGGTCACGACCCCCAGCCGGTAGCGGGCCCCGAGGCGGGCCAGAGTGGGCCGGCAGCCGGGCCGGCGGTCACCGCGCTCGGACAGTTGGTCGAGGTAGGCGCGGCCGAGGCGAGCCGCCCGCCCGCGGCCGGCTCCCAGGAAGTCGAGCAGACGAGAGAAGCGCTCCACCGCCAACACCGGCTGGGCGATTCCTCCGTTGCGGTAGAGGGCCCAGAGCTCCTCGTTGATGCGGCGGTACTCGCGCAGGGCGGAGCGGCTCAGGGGCAGGCCCAGCCGGGCGAGGGCGGCGCGGAGCGCCGCTCTTTCGGCCCGGTCGAAATCGAGCAGGGTGTTATCGAGGTCGAAGAGGACGGAGCGGAAACGGGGCAGGGGGGCTACTTAGCGCGGTAAGTGATGAGGCCGCGCTTGAGGTCGTAGGGGGACACGCCCACGGTGACGCGGTCGCCGGCGATCACCCGGATCCGGAACTGCCGCATCTTGCCGTTGAGCCGGGCCAGCACCTCGTGGTTCTCGCCGCATTTCACCTTGTAGTTGCCCCCGGCCAGGACCTCCGTCACCACCCCCTGCAACTCGATCAAGTCTTCCTTGCTCATCCACGCTCCTCAACGCATTATCCCTTCACTTCCCGGTGCGCGTCCAGTCCACGAGCCCGGCCCGGGTCGCGGGCTGGCAGCGCGGGCAGAAGTAGGCGTCCATGCCCTTCACGCCCGCGACCCGGATCTTGCCGCCGCAGCGCGGGCACCGTTCCTTCAATCGGACCTTCAGGAAGTCGCGCACCTTCACGTCGATGGCTTCTCCGCGCCGGGCGACCTCCGCCACCGCCTCCTTCATGACCGTGACGATCGCCTTGTGGAGCCGGACGGCGTCCGCGTGGGAGAGGGAACGGCACCAGGTCTTGGGGTGGATTCCGGCTTCGAAGAGCACCTCGTCGGCGTAGGCGTTGCCCAGGCTGTCCAGGGCCCTCTTGTCGAGGAGAAAGGCCCGCACCTGATCGCGCCGGTGCTTGAGCAGGCTCACGAACCGCTCCCGGGTGAATTCCGGGGACAGGATGTCGACGCCTCCCGTCTGCAGCCCGGGAATGGCTCCCCAGTCGTCGGCCCCGATCAGGTAGGCCTTGCCCATCTTCTTGTCGTCCAGATAGCGAAGCTCCACGTCGCCGAAGCCGAGGGCGAAGGCCAGCGATGCCTCGTCCTTCTGGCCCGGGTCGGCCAGCCGGAAGCGCCCGGCCAGCATGGGGTTCACGGCCAGGTCCAGGCCCTCGAAGCGGAAGGCCAGGAAGTGGGACCTCCGCCCGAGGTCGGCGAGCTTGCGGCCCAGCAGGAGGGACAGGTTCCCGCGCACCGCGTAGCGGAGAACCACCGGCTCCTTGACGCGCTCTGCGGTCACGTGCCGGCCGAGTAGCGCCTCCCGGAGGCTCTTGAGGATGTAGAGCAGATCCGGCAGCTCGGGCATGGGCGCTCATTCTACCTTCCCCCCGCGTCCGCTCCGGGTCGCGCGCAGACCGGGGTGACCGCTCAGGGGGGGCGGTGGTTCTAGCGCGCCCGGGTGCCGTACTGCTCGGCCACGTGGAGGTCGAAGGGCCCGTGTTTCGGGTTCCTCGCGAAGCCGCGGAAGTGGGCCTGGCAACGGTAGCAGACGCTGATCTCGGGCAAGACCATGTAGAGGATGGCGTCGATGAGCGCGGCCACGAAGAGGCTCGAGTAGAAGGGGGTGAAAGGGGCGAGCGCGGCGCCCAGCACCACTATCGCGAGCCCCGCTTTCTGGTTGAAGTCCCGCTGGACGTAGAGCTGCTCCCCGCCGCAAGCGGGGCATCGGTCCACCAGGCCCTGCTCGAGGAGGGAAGAGGAGGGCTCTAGGATCGTCTCCCCCCCGCAGGACGCACAGCGGGCCCGGCCCTCGAGGCCCGCCCTCGCCTCCCCCCCGCATTGCGGGCAGGCGAAGGCGATCTCGGGCGCCCGCCTCACAGCGGGAAGCCCGCGGCCACGCTCAGGTACTGGGCGAGGAGCTCTCCCGCCATGACGAGGAAGAGCTGCACGTAGAGGATTCCGGTGGCGGACTGGGTGGAACGGATCTCCACGGTCTTCCAGATGAACCAGACGAGGCAGAGCGGGCCCGCGATCCCGAAGAGCAAGCGCATCCAAACGAAGATCCCGTCCGGGCTCCACAGACCCCCGGCGATCAGACGGGCCTCCGCGTACCCGGCCCGGCTGGGGCCGGCCAGGGCCACCCCCACCACCCCCGCGCGCAGCCCGAGGGAGGCTACGAGGCCCGCGGTCAGGCGCCTCAGGGCGGTGATCGGCAGGTCCAGGACCACGAGGTAGAAATGGCCCAGGATCATGGCGGAGGCGGCCGTGCCCAGCAGGAGGAGCGAGGTGACGTCGCTGGCGAGGAATACGGGGCCGGGGGCGCCGAGGACAACCGCGGTGAGCCCGGAGGCCAGGGCCACCGCCAAGAACGGCCCCCGCAGCCGCTTCCAGCCAAAGTGCCAGGCGCGGTTGTAGAGGACGGTGAGAAGGACCAGGGCCGCGGTCGCCAGGAGCAGCGCGCGATAGGCGGTGCTCGCGGGCGCTCCCGGCCCGCCCACGAGCCCAAAGCGGCGGTAGAGCAGGCCCAAGGCGGCCGTGGTGAGGGTGGCGGCGGTCGCCGAGCAGAACTTGAAGAATGTCACGCCGGCACGCGCGGGAACGAGGGAGAGGGCGGCAAGGAGGCCGAGGGAGAGGTGCAGCAGGAAGAGGTAGAAGACCGGGGTCACCGGGCCTCGGCCGCGGTCGTGGGCGAGGGGAGCCCGGCCAGGACCGCCTCGATCGCGGTCCGCTCGGGCGACGCCGGGCCGAAGGGGTCGAGGGGGGGGCCGGGGCGCGGGCAACGGCCCAGGCGGAGATGCTCCTCCACGTCGGCCCGGAATCGGGCCAGGAGTCCGGTTGCGGACCCCGCGGCGGTCCGGCTGTGGGCACAGTAGCCGTGGCTGGCCATGAAACCCGACACCTCGCCGAGGTCGGTCAGGTCCCTCGCCCGGGCTTCTCCCGCCTCCACCGCTCGCAGAATCCGGCCCAGGCTCGCCGTGCCCACCGTACAGGGCGGGCATTGGCCGCAGGACTCGCGCTCGAAAAAGGCGGCCAGCGACGCCCCGACGCCGAGCGGGCAGGCGGACACGCCCAGGACCAGGACCGACGCCGTTCCCAGGGCGGAGCCCGCGGCCCGCAGTGCGTCCGGATCGAGGGGCGTGTCGGCCTGGGCGGCGCTCAGGGGAGCGCCGGAGGGTCCGGCCGGGAAGATCATGCCCAAGCCCTCCGCCGCACCCCCGCCCTGCTCCTCGATCAGGCGGCGGAGCGGGGTGCCCAACCGCACCTCGTAGATGCCCGGCCGCCGCACCTGGCCCCAAAGCGAGACGAGGGTCGACTCTTCGCGGCGGAAGCGCTCGGGATCGGCCACCGCCGCGGATACCCGGGCCAAGGTTTCAACGTTCTGGACGAGGGTCGGCCGCCCGCGAAAGCCGACGGCGGCGGGGAGGGGGGGCTTCGGCCGTGGCCAGGGCCGACGGCCCTCGAGCGCCTCCAAGACCGCCGTCTCCTCTCCGCTGATGTAGCCATCGTCGCCGTGGCGGACCTCGACCGTGAGATCGTCGAGCCGAGCCTCCCGGAGGGCCGCTCGCAAAGCCGCGGCCGGCCCCGCAAACGATCGTTTCAAGAAGACGACCGCCTCCCGTGCCCCCACCGCCCGGGCGGCGAGGGCCAGGCCCCGGACGACCTCCCCCGGCCGCGTGGTCATGAGGAACCGGTCCTTCACGGATCCCGGCTCCCCTTCTGCCCCGTTCGCGACCAGGAACGCGTCGCCCTCTTCAGCGCGGACGGCCTGCCATTTGCGACCGGTGGGGAACCAGCCCCCGCCCCGCCCCCTCAGCCCGGATGCGGTGACGCGACGGATCAGCTCCGGTCCGTCCGTGCTGGCCATGAGTGCGCCCAGGAGCCCCTCCCCGCGCCATTTGGAGCGCTTGACCGACGCGACCCCGGCAGCCGGGTTGCGACGACGCAGAGGCTGCCTAGGGCTATCGGACCCGATTCGGCGTCCGGTCACCGTATCGTAGCATCCTGACTCGCGCCCAGGGCGGCATTACGGGCGCGGTAAGCAAGAACCCGGGAGCGGGGAGACCCCGATGCCCAGCATGAAAGTCCGTTGGGGACGCGGTTTAGGCCGTAAATCAATATCAATAATGATGGCCATCCGGAGGCCGACGGATCCAAGCTTCACAAAAAAGTCCAGATGAGGTAGGATGGAGTTGTCGAGGTCGAGCCGGGTTTCCGCTTGCTTGCGGGGGCTTGCGGTCAGATCTCGGGATGAGGAGAGCTGACCGATGATCAACCTCACCGTGAACGCTGCCCAGAAGGTCAAGGGCATCCTGGAGCAGGAGAAGGAGAACATCCCCCAGGGTGGGCTCCGAATCTACGTGCAGGGCGGCGGTTGCTCCGGCTTCTCGTACGGGATGGTGCTGGACGAGGCCGCGGACGGCGACCAGGTCTTCGAGGCGGAGGGCGTGAAGGTCATTGTGGACCCCATGAGCATGCGCTACCTCGAGGGGGCCGAGGTCGACTACAAGGAAGACCTGATGGGCGGCGGCTTCGCCATCAAGAACCCGAACGCCACGTCCACCTGCGGCTGCGGGCACTCCTTCAACGCCGGCGGCGAAGGTGGTGGCGGCGGGGGTCATCACCACTGAGCTGGGCTCCGGGGCGGCCGGCATGAGACCGGCCGCCACGGCGTGCGCGAGGCCGGGGGAGCTTGACGCACCCCGGTAACCTTCGTGAAGCCTCTCCCCGGCCTTCTTCCCCTGTTCCCCCTCCCGAACGTCGTGCTGTTCCCGCAGATGCCGATGCCCCTGCACGTGTTCGAGCCGCGCTATCGAAAGATGGTGGCGGACGCCCTGGACAGCCACCGGACCATCGGGATGACCCTCCTGCAGCCGGGCTGGGAGGCCCACTACCAGGGTCGACCCTCCGTGTACCGGGTGGGCTGCGCGGGGGTCATCGAGCAGAGTGAGCCCCTCGATCAGGGGCGGTACAACATCCTCTTGCGCGGGACCGTGCGCTTCCGGATCCGCGAGGAGCACGAGGGCGAGCCCTACCGCCTGGCCGCGGTGGAGGCCCTGCCCGACGACATGGGAGACGGCGCGTCACTGGAGGCCATGCGCCAGCGCGTCCTGGCCGCGATCGGGAAGGCCTCGGACGGCCCCGTCTCCCTGGTGCTCCAGACCGAGTTGCCCCACGACGTCTTCGTGAACGCCCTCTGCCAGACGCTCACCCTGGCCCCGGTGGAGCGACAGTCGCTCCTCGATTGCGACACCATCCTCGCCCGCTACGCGCGCTTGCTGGAGATCCTGGACTTCCTCCTCCTCCAACAGACCTACGGCCTGGGCAAGACCATCCACTAGGCCCCCGCCGCGGGGGGGAGATCCACGCCCGGCCCTCACTCCTGGCGGGAGCCCTCCAGCCATCCGGCCAGAGCTTCGTGCTTCTTGTCCCGGGCCAGATCGGCCGCGGTGCGGCCATCGTCGGCGCGGGCATCCCGCTGCGCCCCGTGGTCCACCAGCAGGCGCGCGATCGCCTCCTGTCCCGCCGCCGCCGCCTCGTGAAGGGGCGTGATGCCGGCTTCCTGGTGCCGGTTGGGGTCCGCCCCCGCCCGGAGCAGCGCCTCGACGACTTCGGCATCCTGGCGGGCCGTGGCGGCATGGAGGGGAGCCACATGCTGCGCGTTTCTTGAAACCGCGTTCACGTCCGCCCCCTTCTCGATCAGCAGCCGGACGATGTCCCGGTGGGCGAAGAAGCACGCCAAGCCGAGGGGGGTGTGGCCATCCGGAGAGTACGAGCCCGGCGCCCCGCTGTCCTCGGCCAGGATCTGCGCGACCCGATCCCGTTGGCCCAGGGCACAGCTTTCGAAGAGGTCCAGGACGGCGCCCCGGGCCAGGAAGGCCTGGGCGATCTCCGGCTGCCGGTAGTAGACGGCGAGCAGTATGGCGGACACGCCCTCATCCGTCTTCGCCTTCAGGAGGGCCGGGTTGTCGTCCAGTAGCCGGTTGACGGTTGGGGCGTCGCCCTTCTTGACGGCCTCGATGAGCGTTTGCCGGACTTCGGTCATGACTCCGCCTCCCGCGGGGCTCCCACCGGGCCCCGCAACGTCTCCATTCTGGGCCGGGGGATGGGCTGGTTCTTCTCAGCTCTTGCTTTTCTCCGCCTGGGCCGACCGGAACTGGCGGGGGGAGAGGCCAAAGCGGCGCCGGAACAGGGAGCTGAAGGACCCCAGGCTCTCGAACCCCGCGTCGAGGCAGACCGCGGCCACGGGGCGGTCCCACCGGCAGAGCAGGCGCCGCGCGCGCTCCAGCCGCTGACGGACGATGTAGGCGTGGAGGGTCTCACCGAAAGCGGCCGCGAACAGTCGGTGGAAGTGGTAGGGGGAGAGGCAGGCGACCCGGGACACGATGGCCAGGCTGAGCTTCCGGTCGAGGGAGGAATCGACGAAGTCCCGGGCCCGACGCAGCCGGCGGTAAAGCTCGGCCCGCGTGGATGCCCGGAGCGCGGGCAATCGCGCCGCCTCCCGCTCCAAGTCGCGCTCGGCCGCGTGCAGGGCGCGGGCCAGGCCCAGGAAACGCGCCTCCAGCCAGAGCTCGGGGGGGGAGCCCTCCTTGAGCGCCGCGTGCATCCGAAGGAGCTCCGTGGCTACTCCCGCCCGTAGGGGTCGCACGGACTCGAGGAAGCCGCAGGCGGGTGGGAGGTCGGGATCCTCCATGAGGCGCGCGCTGGTGGTCAAGAGGCCGCGGAGCACGTCCTCCACGAAGCCCTCCGCGAAGAAGGCGCAAAGCGTCTCCACCTCCTCCCGGGACTCGACCGTGATCGAATAAGGCTGCCCATGGTTCAGGATCAGGTAACGGCCGGCCTCCACGTGGAAGCGGCCGTCCGCGGTCTCCCACCACGCCTCACCCCGGACCACGGACTTGACGGAAAGCGGTCCCGGGAAGTCGCGCACGTGGTAGGTCCGCGCGCGGCCCTGGAGGAGGACGTTGTGGGTTCCCAGCGCGGTGACGGGGGGATTGACGAGTACGCTCACGGACCGATTGTACGGTTTTCGGGACGGGGCTGAGTGATCCCATAGCGCCCGAGTGTGCAAACGCCTGAACTGCCGCTCGCAAGGAAGTCGCCCCCCACGGCGAGGGCTCAAGAACTCCCCTCGACTTTTTTCGCGGCTCCGCGTCTAAGGGGTTGGAAGGGTAGCTTTTCCGAGGAGGTCGCATGTCACGCTGGATTGGGTTGGCCACAGGCATTTCCGCGCTGCTCGCGGGGGGATTCGCCCTCGCCCCAAAGACGTCCGGGGCGGAGGCACGCCGGGTGGAGATCGTCCGCATGGGCGGGTCGCACCTGGGGGTGCAGCTCGCCGACGTAGGCAAGACGGACATCGCCCGCCTCAAGCTGTCCGAAGAGCGCGGAGCCCTCGTCAAGTCGGTCGATGCCGACACCCCGGCCGAGAAGGCCGGGCTCAAGGAGGGGGACGTCATCCTCCGCTACCAGGGGGAGGTCGTGCAGGGCGCGGCCCAACTGGCCCGCCTCGTCCGGGAGACGCCGCCCGGCCGTACGGTCAGCCTGGAGGTGAGCCGCGGGGGAGCCGGCCACAAGCTCTCCGCCACCCTGGAGGAAGGGAAGGACCGCGCCTTCCGGCTGGGCGACCTCGACGTCCCGATGCCCCCCATGCCCCCCATGCCTCCGATGCCACCCATGCCGCCCGATGCCTTCCGCTTGGACGACGGGCCCTGGGGCAAGGGACGGGCCATGCTGTTCTCCCGCCACGGGCATGGCCCCCGGAGGCTCGGCATCGAGTACCAGGAGGTCTCGGGTCAGCTCGCCCGCTTCTTCCGGCTCCCCGACGACCGCGGTCTCCTCGTGACCAGCGTGGACGAGGACGGGCCCGCGGGCAAGGCGGGGCTCAAGGCCGGAGATGTGATCCTGAAGTTCGGGGGCAAGGACGTGCGGGACGCGGAGGACCTGCGGCACGAGGTCATGCACGCGGCCAGCCAAGAGGTCACGATCACCGTGCAGCGTGACGGCAAACCGCTGGACGTCAAACTCAAGCTGGGCGCGCTCGAACCGCTCCGCGAAGAGGAGACGACCTAGAGCGGCCGAGGGTCGTCAGGGACCGGTCGCTCCCGGCGCGGGGGGTGCCAGCTCCTCCAGGTCGAGCACGAGCAGCGTCCCCCCGATGGCCAGCGCAGGGCCGAGGAGAAGGTTGGCGACGGGCACGACCAGGGTGAGGAGCCCGGCGAGCCCGAAACCGAGGCTCTCCGCCCGCCAGTCCTTGTGCCAAACCTGCCGGGCCTGGAAGCCGAGGCCGCGCTGGCCGAGCGGCCCGGCGGTGAGCCGCACGCTCAGGGCATGGGCGCCCCAGAGCGTGGCTAGAATGGGTCCGGCCAGCGGAACGAGGCCGAGCAGGAAGACCCCCGGGGCCGCGGCCAGGAAGTAGAGCGAGCCCTGAAGGGATGCGAAGGGCTCGGCGCGCGGCCGGGGCGCGCGGTCCTTCCCTCCGTTTCCCGGCGGCGACTCCACCCGACGCGCGAGGCGGTCCAGGAGGGGAGCCGCGGCCAGGAGAGCCACCGAGAGGCCCAGCAACATCCCCGCTTCCAGCATGCCCAGCCAGCGCAAGAGGGTCATGAGGAGGCCGAGGCCGGAGGGAAGCCGCTCCCGCCCGTGAGCCAGCGCACCCTCTACCGAGGGGCCCGCGAACGCGGCCAGCAGGAGACCTCCCGCCAGCGAGAGCACGACGAGCAGGGCGGGGAGCAGGGCGAGGGGCCAGAGGGACGGGTTCCGCAGGAGCAACGCGAAGCCGGCGGGAACGTGCCAGGCTCCGGCCGCCGCCCGGCGGAGGAGGCCAGGTCGTGCGATCCTGGCCGGGCTCTGCTCGGACACAGGTTGAGCCTATCAGAGTTTTCCGGAACGCCCGAGACCCCGCGCGTGCTTGACAGTGCGCCGGCGCGGCGTGGGAGAATGCCGCGCCATGGACGACGTGCTGGCCGTGATCTTGGGCGGCGGACGCGGGTCACGGCTGTTCCCCTTGACCCTGCACCGCTCCAAGCCGGCCGTTCCCATCGCGGGAAAGTATCGGCTCATCGATATCCCCGTCAGTAACTGCTTGAATTCCAACCTCCGTCGGATCTTCGTCCTCACCCAGTACAACTCGGAGAGCCTGAACAAGCACCTGAACTCAACCTATAAGTTCGACATCTTCTCCTCCGGCTTCGTCACCGTGCTCGCGGCGGAGCAGACGGAGGAGAGCCCGGAGTGGTTCCAGGGCACCGCGGACGCGGTACGCCAGAGCCTGCGCCACCTCCGCACCCAGGGCTTTCGGGATGCCCTCATCCTTTCCGGTGACCAGCTCTACCAGATGGACTACCGCAAGATGCTGGAGACCCACCGGCGCCACGTGGCGGACGCCACCGTGGCCGTGACCCCCGTGAGCGCCGAGCAGGCTCCCGCCTACGGGATCCTCAAGATGAACCGCCAGGGACGCATCGTCCACTTCGAGGAGAAGCCGGGGCCGGAGCGCCTTGAGGATCTGGTCTCCCAGCTGCCCAGCGGCCCCGCCTATCTGGCCTCGATGGGGATCTACTTCTTCGGCCGCGAGGCCCTGGAGCGGTCGCTCAAGGATCCCGCCCTGGTGGACTTCGGTCGGCACGTGATCCCGCACGCCCTGGGCGAGATGCGGGTCCACGCCCATCCCTACCGCGGCTATTGGGAGGACGTGGGGACCATTGCCTCCTACTATCAGGCGAACCTGGCCCTCTGCCAACCCGTCCCCCCCTTCGATTTCTACGAGGCTTCTCGTCCCGTCTACACCCACCCGCGCTTCCTCCCCGCCACCAAAGTAGAGCACTGCGTGGTGACGAGCGCGCTCATCTCCGAGGGGAGCATCGTGGTGGGGGCCCAGATAGAGCGGTCGCTGATCGGGATCCGCAGCCGCATCGGCCGGGGAACCCAGGTCCGCGACAGCCTGATCCTGGGGGCCGACTACTATGAAACACTCGACGAGATCGAGCGCGCGAACGCACGGGGTCTGCCCCCCCTCGGAATCGGCGCCGACACCGTGATCGAGAAGGCCATCGTGGACAAGAACGCCCGCATCGGCAAGGGGGTTCGCATCGTGAACCAGGCCCAGGAGCGGGAGCGGGACGGCATCGGCTACTACATCCGGGACGGGATCGTGGTCGTGCCCAAGCAGGCGATCATCCCCGAAGGGACGGTGATATGAGCACCATCGACCTGGGACCCTACCATCCCATCGTCGTCCACTTTGCGATCGGACTCCTCGCGGCAGGCGTGGTCCTGCGCTGGCTCTCTCTGACCGGACGCCTGGCCGGGCGGCGGACGCGGTCGTGGATCACGAGCAGTGGGGCATGCTGACCCGCACCATGTTCCTGTCGGTTGCGGGGGTCGAGATCATCGCCCTCTTCCTCGGCCGCTGGGGCAAGCAGCGCTATGCGTTGCTGGCCTCGGGCATCCTCGGCCTGGGCGCTCTGTTCTGCCTCTATCAGGCGGGGTCTTACGGGGGCCGGCTGGTCTACTCCTACGCGGGCGGGGTGGGCATCCGCACTGGCGACCCCGCGGACGTGGGCCGGCTGCTTCTGGCCGGCTTCTACAACCAGATCCAGGTCGACCGCAAGGCGGGCCGGTCTGCGGATGCGGTCCGCCTGGCCGAAGAAGCCGCGCGGCGCTTCCCCGGCGATCCCGGCGTGCAGATCATGGCCGCCGAGTCCAAGCTCCTCGATGGGCACGACCCCGCGGGCGCCTTGGACCAGCTGGGTCGGCTCGTGGTTCCCTCCTCCAACCGCCGGCTGCGCCTGCAGCAGGGCTTCCTGCTCGCGGACGCGCTGGAGGCGGCCGGCCAGAAGGAGGGCGCCCGGGCCACCCTGCAGTCCCTGCTCGCGGACTTCCCGGACAGCCAGCGCCTCAAGAAGAGGCTGCAGGCTCCGTAGTGTCTCTGACTAACGTCCGGCCGCTTCCCGTTCCGAGTTCGACGTGAGCCGGGTGCGCGCCCGAGGACGCACACCCCCCCAAAAAGAGGGTCCGCTATGACACCCTGTGGCGGCTCGCCCTCGCGTTGCCGGGGGTGGAGGAGGGGACTTCGTACGGTACTCCCGCCTTCAAGGTCCGAGGGAAGCTGCTCGCCCGTCTGCGTGAGGATGGCGAGTCGCTGGTCGTCCGCATCGGCTTCCTCGAGCGGGAGCTCCATATGAAGGCGGACCCGGAGACCTTCTATATCACGGACCACTACCTGAACTATCCGGCCATGCTGGTGCGCCTCCCGAGGGTCCGCGCCGTCCAGCTGCGGGAGCTTCTGGAGCAGGCCTGGCGGCAGGTCGCGCCCAAGCGCCTGCTTGCCTTGGCGGGCGAGACGCGCCGCCCCTGAAGGGCGCGGCGCGGCTCAGGGACGCCGGGCCTCTTCGAGCTTGCGGTCCCGCTCGGCGCTGATCCGCTCCCGATCCCGACGGTACTCCTCTTCCAGGGTGGCGACCGCCTCCGGATCGCGCGTCTTTCGTAGCGACGACTGGTAGAGGATCTCTCGCTCCGCCAGCTTCGCTTCGTACACCTTGCGCACATCGCCTATGGCGGCCCGCTGCTCCGCGCTCAAGGAGCGCTCTTCGACCCCGGCCTCGCGGTCCTTTTTCCGGAGGCGCTCCATGGCCAACTCGATGCTGCTCTTGGGTGCGTCGTCGGGCATGAGACCTCCTCCCGGCCATGGTCCTTCCCGATTCTAGCCTACCGCGGGGCGGGCTCCACCGTGCTCGGGTAGAAGGCTGAGGCCGCGACCCTCCGCGCTCGCTGCGGAGGAGTTAGAGTCCACCGGGGATGGAACCGTCGGGGCCGGGACTCGAGCTCGTTGCCGGCGGAGACCCGCAAGCGAATCTCCACCCCGTGCAGCACGTCCTTGTCCTCGAGGCCACGCTTACGCTCGAGGTGGAGGATGGGAGAGTCGTCGGTGGCGCGGCCGACGAGTCGGCCCTCGCGTAGCGCGATCTCCGTGGTGCCGGGTCCGGCCTCCCACCCCCGGGTCAAGGGAAGCTTTCCCGGCTCGGGCGCGCCGGGTCCGTCGAACCGCCGCTCGGTCCGGGCTCGCGTCACGACGTCCCCCGCTGCGGGACCCTCCACTGGGGTTGGCCGGTAAAGATCGAAGAGGCGGAGGCTCGGGGGAGGCGCGGGCCGGTTGCAGGCGCCGAAGAGAAGGGGGAGGGCGGCGGCCGCGGCCCGGGGCCACCCTTTCGCGAGGGGACGAGATCTGAACACGCTGCCTCCCGCGGCTGGAGTGAACGTGTGTGATTCTAGCCGGTAGGGGAGGCGGCGCCGCCCCGAGAGGCTAGTACGCCAAGAGCTCGCGGAGAGCCCCCAGCAGCCGGCCGTGGGGCGAGAAGATCCTTTCCAGGCTCCGGCTGAAGGGTACGGGGGTGTCGAGAGCGCCCAGCCGCGCCACCGGCGCATCCAGCCACTCGAAAGCTTGCTTGCTCAGGGTCGCAGCGATCTCTCCCCCGAAGCCCCCGGTCAGGGGGGCTTCGTGCAGGACCAAGGCCCGGCTCGTCTTGGCCACCGACCGGATGACGGTCTCGGTGTCCCAGGGCATCAGGGACCTCAGGTCCACGACCTCGATCTCCTTGCCCTCCGTGGCGAGGGCGGAGGCCGCCTCCAGGGCCCAGGTGACCCCGACGCCGTAGGTCACCACCGTGGCGTCGCGGCCCGTCCGGGCGATCCGGGCTTGGCCGATGGGCAAGCTATAAAAGCCCTCGGGAACCGGCCCCCGGGCCGAGCGGTAGAGGGCCTTGTGCTCGAGGAAGAGAACCGGGTTCGCCTCCTCGAAGGCGGCCAGGAGCAGGCCCTTGGCGTCGTAGGGAGTGGCGGGAGCCAGGACCTTGAGTCCAGCCACGGCCGTGAACCAGGACTCCACGTTCTGCGAGTGAAACGGGCCGGCGCCCACGCCCCCGCCCACCGGCGCCCGCACCACCACCGCCACCCGGGCCCCCCAGCGGTAATGGGTCTTGGCCAGGTTGTTCACGATCTGGTTGAAGCCGCAGGTGATGAAATCCCCGAACTGCATCTCCACCATGGGCCGGTAGCCGTCCAAGGCTAGGCCCAGGGCGGCGCCCAGAGCCCCCGATTCGATGATGGGAGTGTTCCGCACCCGCGCCTTGCCGAACTCCTCGACGAAGCCTTCCGTCACCTTGAAGACGCCGCCGTACTCCGCGATGTCCTGCCCGAGGAGGATGACGTCGGCGTTGCGCTGCATGGCCACGCGCAGCCCGTCGCGGATGGCGTCCACGTAGCGGAGCTCGGGGGCTCCCGACTCGTCCTCCGGGCGGGGGGGGCGGGGCTGGAGCAGGCTGGGCGCGAAGACATCCCTCTGCTCCTCCTCCGCAACCGAGGTGGGATCGGGGGCGGACAGGGCCTCCTCCACCGCGGCGTCGATGCGGGCTTTGTGGGCGCTGCGGACGACCTCGACTTCCTCCGTGGCCAGGACGCCGTGCACAACGAGGAACTTCTGGTAGCGGGCCACGGGATCCTTCTGCGCCCACTCCGCGACGAGCTCCGGGGGCACGTAGTCGGTGCCCGAGGCCTCTTCGTGGCCCCGCATGCGGAAGGTCTTGCATTCGATCAGCGTCGGCCCGTCGCCGCGGCGGGCGCGTTCGGCCGCACGCGTCACCGCCCGGTACACGGCCAGGAGATCGTTGCCGTCCACCACGGTGCCCGGCATCCCGTAGCCCAGGCCCCGGTCGGCCAGATGCCGGCCGGCGTATTGCTCGTGGGCGGGAGTGGAGAGACCGTACTGGTTGTTCTCGATGACGAAGAGGACGGGAAGCTTCCAGACCGCGGCCAGGTTCAGCGCCTCGTGGAAGTCCCCCTCACTGGTGCCCCCGTCGCCGCTGAACGCGGCCACCACGCGCTTTTCGCCCCGCAGCTGGGCGGAGAGGGCCAGGCCGTCCGCCACCGGCAGCATGGCCCCCAGGTGGCTGATCATGCCCACGATCCTCTTCTCCAGGTGCCCGAAATGAAACGTGCGGTCGCGGCCCTTGGTGAAGCCGCCCTCCTTGCCCAGGAGCTGGCGGAAGAGCCGGCCCAGCTCCAGGTCGCGCCCGGTGAAGACGCCCAGGTTCCGGTGCAGGGGGAGGATGGTGTCCTGGGGCTCCAGCGCCGTGACCACGCCGGTGGCGATCGCTTCCTGGCCCATTCCCGAGAACCACTTGGAGAGCTTGCCTTGGCGAACGAGGAGCAGCATCTTCTCCTCGATCATGCGGGGCAGGAGGAGCGCGTGGTGGAGCTGCCGGAGGCGGTCGGCGGTGAAACCCTCCACCAGGCTCGCCGCCGCCACCGCCTCCGCCGCGGCCTTCGCCACCGCGGCCGCGGCCGCGCCGCCCAGGGGGAGGGTCTCGTCGATCATGGCGCCATTTTTTCAGGAGACCGCGGCGGAGGCAAATCCTCTAGAAAAGGAAACGCAGGCTGCGGGCGTAGCCGGTGAGCTCCGCATAGCCATGGCCAGTGAGGGGCGCGCCGCCCTGGGATCCCGTGACGCGGACGGCTCCCTCCCAGTACGTGAACGAGGTCCGCATCTCTTGGTCGTCGAGCCACGGCTCGAGCCGGAGGTGCATCCCCGCGGCGGGGATGGTCACGTCCCAGCGCGAGGGATAGACGGCTTTGCTCTCCGGGCTCTGCCACCGGCTCTGCACTTCGACCCGGAAGTCGGCCGCGCCCAGGCGGCGGGTGCGCCCCTCCCGGTCGACGAGGGTTCCCCCCGACCCCGGCTCCGCGGTTCCGTCTTGGCGCCGGATGGAGAACAGCATCACCTCGCGGCCGTCGCTCAGCTGAAGGCTGAACCAGTCCCAGCCCACCGCCTGCGGGCCCAATGCGCTCGTGCTCCACTCGTGGTCAAACCAGCTCTCGCCCTCGACGGCGATGGGGGGCCCGCCGCTGGCGATCGTTCCGCGCGTGCGTAGGCGCGGGTAGCCGACGTAATAGGACGCGTTGCCCGGCTCCGCGCCCTTGGGGGACAACCCGCCGTCGCCATAGGCGACGAGCGGCTTGGCGGCCTTGAGGTCGAGGTCGATGGCCAGGCCCGCGTCGCGCGCCCGGAGGTGAACGTCGCTCCCCGCGGCGTCCACGGCCTCCGCCCGCCAGTCCTCCAGCCACACCTCGAAGGGGGGGCTCCCCGCTCCGGCCAGGCCGGCGGCCCCCCGGCTGAAGCGCTCCCGGAACGCGTGGGTCGCGGCCGCGACGTCCGTGACCGCGAGGTGGGCCAGGTAGAGCTGGTTGGTGGCCAGGCCCGGACCCGGGGGAGGGGCCCCGGGAAGGAGCCCCCGGCGAAAGAACGTGAGCTGATAACCCCAGGGGCGGCCGTCTTCCGACCTCAGGTTGCCGGTGTAGTACCACCACTCCGTCTGATAATCGAAGTGCGGGCCGTGGTCCTGGGGCAGGAGGATCGGGTGCGGGCTTATCGCCCGGGCAAAGGCGGCGGGGGCGGGGTCGGGAGCCATGCGGATGCGGGGACCCTGGCTTCCCGCCGCGGGTCCGCGCCAGACCCAGGCCCAGAGCGCTCCCAGGCCGACCACCGCGAGCGCAGCCGGGAGGGCCCGCCTCATTCCTGCCTCAGGGCGGCGGCCAGGGGAATCCGCCGCAGCCGCCGGAGGGGGTAGACCGCGGCCAGCAGGGCGGCGAGCACGCTCACCGCGATGGCCTCCGCGAAGATGGCGGGCTCGAGCGTGAGCCGCATCGTCCAGCCGAACGAGCGGACGTTGATCACGTCGACCAGGATGAGGGCCAGGAGCGTTCCCGTGGGCAGCGACAACAGCCCCGCCGCCGCGCCCATGAGGCCGGTCTCCAGGAGGGTGAGGCCCCAGAGCTGGCCGGGCGTGAGCCCCAGGACCTGGAGGGTGGCCAGTTCCCTCGTGCGCTCGACCTGGAGGGCCAGCAGCGCGCTCCAAACGCCGATGAAGGCCACGACCACCGCCAGCACCCGCAGGGAGCGGGTGACGGTGAACGTGCGATCGAAGACCTTGAGGGCTTGCGTGCGCAGGGAGCGGTTCGGGGTCACCTGGAGGGCGGTGCCGGCGAGGGCGGCCCGCAGGGCGTCGGCTACCGCGGCCGCCGATCGGCCTTCGCCCACGTACACGGCCAACGAGGAGAGGCTCCGGTCGTCCCAGAAACGCTCGTAGACGGACCGGCTCATGAGCACGGTGCCTCGCTCGGTCGCGTAGTCGTAGTAGATCCCGGCCACCGGGAAGGTGTGAGGGCCTCCGTCCGTGTGGAGGACGAGGCTGCCGCCATGGGGTGGGAGCTGGCGACGGTAGGCGAAGGGCTCGCTCACGATCACCGCCCCCTCCCGCAGCCGAGCCCAGGTGGTGGCGGAGTCGCCCTCCGCGAACCGGTAAAAGGCGCGGTCGCGCTCACGGCGGG
>WNFI01670211.1_pt1 | contig 18547 bp, 12 predicted proteins | sample 5400471 | NCBI WGS metagenome assembly WNFI01 (sample SAMN13153348, study PRJNA577476) | soil metagenome | isolation source: 100 cm saprolite on Douglas fir-dominated hillslope | place: USA:California | collected 2013-09-17 | reverse complement strand
CGCTCGTCGTGAGTTGATCCAAGTTACCCAAATCGGCGTTATAAACACTGACTGGATAGACGGCCCATCCTGCGTAATTGGCTGGATTGTAAGCCTGGAACTGATTGTTCGCACTGACACCGTTTTGATTGGGCGCGAGGCCGGTTGTACCGCCGGCGGGCCAAGGCGTGGCTGGGTTCGGTGCGGAGGTCAGGTAAGTTGCGTTGTAGTAATACCCGCTGCCATTGGTCAATCCCTGCGGTGCCGTGATCGGCGAGATGCGTGCCCCGGAGAGCGTGCCCGCGCTGGCGAGTGAGGGCCCGAGGTAACTCATGGTCGCGATGCGGTGAGCCGTGTCCGTGATATTTCCCGGACCGGTGCCAAAGAGTGATGACGCAAAATCGGGCGCGAGACCAAATTTCGACCAACCCCAGGTTTTCGACGTGACTTTAGTTTCTTCAAGAAGTCCGGTGATGCTATGATGACCAAGTATCTTGGTCACGAAATTGTCGTGCTTGGTGATGTCCTTGAAATCCAGTTCGGCAAAGGGCGTGAAGCGCGCCGTTTGTCTGTCATTCTGGTACTTGGCGTTACCCAGCGAACTACCCGCGATAAACGGACGGCCGAAGTTTGGATTCGGAATTGGAACGAGAAGCCCGGTGCTGGGATCCACCGTGGCGGCGGGGAGATTGGTCCAGATGTCGAGTTGCAGGGTGGGCGAGCCGCCCAACGAGTCTTCGCGACCTGCTTGGTATTTCTGTTGGTCAAAAGCGAGTTGATAGCCGATCCGGTCGCTCAAAAACGTTTGGTCGAGTGCGGCGTTCAAAGCGTGAAACTTCGACCATTCTTTCTTGTTCGGTCCGTCGATCAGCTTGTTATAAAAATCGAAGATCGAAGGATCGGTAATGGTGGTCGCGCGATAGACTCCGGAGCTCTGATAAAGGAATGTGGAGCCGACCGCATAGCTGCCGAAGTCTTGAATCTGCGCAAGCGTCGGGCTGCGAAGTCCGGCGATGGAACCAACCCGTGCTCCGTTGGAGCCGATCGCGTAGTACAAGCTCGGTTGAGTCTGGAGATAAGAAAACTGACCCGAGCCTGGATTGGCGAAGACCGCGCCAAAACCCTGAAAACCGTTGCCTGGGCCCGGCCAGAGCCAGGGTTCCGAGTTTACGTTGTTCGGTTGGTGCGCACCGATGTCTTGCCGATTAGGATTGGCCGTGATCAGACCGGCATTGTTGAGATCGACTACGAAGGGATCGTAGCCGGTATGCGATTTCATCGTGGTGATTGTGCCCAAAACCACGCCACTCGGATCGACCATTTGGCGTGCCGACGTAAGGAACCAAGGCGAAATTTGGTCGACGGGCGGCGTGGTGCGCGGCCGATTTGCGTCGATCTTGCCGTTTTCAAACTTCACGCGGAGCGTCGTGCGAGCGCCGATCTTGTCCATGAACTTTGGTTCCCAGCGCAACGCGACGTATTCGCGCTGATCTTTGTTAAACGCCGGATCTTGCTGGTAATATTTTTTATCATACAAGAGTGCGCCGCGAATCGCCAGCTCTCCGCCGATGCTTTGGTTGAAATTCAACGTGCCGCGATAGCTTCCAAAACTGCCAAAGCGTGTGCCGACTGTCGTTTCGTTGTGGCCAAGGGTGGCGTCGTCGGTTGTGCCATTGATGATGCCGGCGCCGCTGCCGTTGCCGAAGAGAATCGAGTTGGCGCCGCGCTGCACATCGATACGCGACGTGTTGTAGCTGTCCCATGGGATGTCCGTCATGAAGAAGTCGCGTGTGTTGTCCGCCGTGTCGAGACCGCGGACACGCGTTGCGCTCTGAGGGGCGAGCCGCTGCTGGCTGTCGTTAAGAATACTGGCGTCGCCCAGCGCGCCGAAATTGCCGCCCGTCCCGCCGACCTCCGTGCCGGTCATGAATTGCAGCAGGCTCTGACTGTTGGTCGCGCCAATATCGCGCATGAATTCCTTGGTCGCGACGGAAATGGCAGAACCGACGTCTTTGAGATCAGTGCGAATGCGTGTTCCGGCCAAGCTCTCGGTGGCCTGGTATCCGATGTCCCGATCGGCCCGAATTTCGAATGGACTGAGAACCATCGGGGTTTCCTCCCGCTCGGGAGGTTTGACTGCTTCTATCGGAATTTTCTTCTCGGAAGCGGCAGAATCATTTTTTTGGGACGGGGCCGTTTGGGCGACGAGAGATCCTGCCGTGAGGGCAAGCAGGACTACGGTGCTGGGTAGGTAGTGTTTCATGACTCGGTGTAGGTGAGCGCATGCCAAGCGATCTTCTCGCCTAGGCAGGCGGCACTCTGATGACGCAAACTATGAGGGAGGTGTAACTAGAGGAGGGGTATGACCGTCGGCGTGTTTTTCACGATATACCGACGTCTTTTCCATGAGAACGGATATCAGACGGACGTGCAAAAAATTTGGACGTCCAACATTAGACAAACCGCAGCGAAATCAGGAAAAATAAGTCAAAATCAGGACCTGACGGAGAGAACTCGAGCAAAGGCGCCAAGTTTCAGACCGATTTCTATTCTCTGGGTCTCATACTATCTGACCTGGTTTCTGTATTTCTTTTTTGCCGGCGAAATTCTCTCTTCGCCACAAGTGGAAACAGAGTCAAAGGAGCGAGCAAAATTCGCGCGTGTGACCGCAGAGACACAGAGCTAGGGTCGCGGAAACGCGGAACGGCTGACGCGCGAAATTTCCTAACCACAAACCAAGTACCCCACGAACTACACTAAAGACACGAATAACGAGCCCGACGGGTTCTTACCTTTTCGTGACTTCGGTGTTTTCCGGTGGTTCCCTCCATGTACTTTCGTGGGCAAATTAACGATCACAGGGTCGCGTAGTCCGTGTAACCGCTTTTACCGACCGCGTAGAAGGTGGAGGAGTCGGGTGTATTGAGTGACGCGTTTAGCGCGAAGCGGCGGGGTAGATCCGGATTCGCGATGAAGAGCTTGCCGAATGCGACCGCGTCGGCTTCGCCGGTCACGAGGACTTGCTCGGCGGTTTTTTTGGTGAAGTTCTCGTTGGCGATATAGGCTCCGCCGAACGCCGCTTTCAATTGAGGGCCGATGCGTTTATCGCCGAGCGACTCACGCGCGCAAATAAACGCAATCTTCCGCCGCCCCAGTTCCTTGGCCACATATCCGAATGTGGCTAGAGGATTGGAGTCACCGATGTCGTGCGCATCGCCGCGCGGTGCGAGATGCATGCCGACCCGGCCGGGAGACCACACGGACAGCACCGCATCCGTCACTTCGAGCATGAGTCGGGCGCGATTCTCGATTGAGCCGCCGTACGAGTCCGTGCGTCGATTCGATTTATCCTGCAAAAATTGATCGAGCAGATAGCCGTTTGCTCCGTGGATTTCCACACCATCAAAGCCTGCCTCTTTGGCGTTTTCCGCGCCCTTCCGGTAGGCCTCAACGACCTCAGAAATTTCTGAGGTCTCCAAGGCGCGTGGTGTGACAAAGGGTTTCTCCGGGCGGACGAGACTCACATAGCCGGAAGGTGCGATCGCGCTCGGAGCGACCGGTAGAGCGCCGTCGAGAAACAATGGATCGGAAATGCGACCGACGTGCCAGAGTTGTAGAAGAATACGCCCGCCTGCCTGGTGAACTGCCTTGGTTACGAGCTTCCATCCCTCGACTTGTTCCCGCGACCAAATTCCCGGCGTATCGGCATAACCGACGCCCATCGGGGTAACCGCCGTGGCCTCGCTCAAAATAAAACCGGCCGAAGCGCGCTGCATGTAGTACTCGGCCATCAAGGCATTCGGAATCCGTTGATGAGGAGCCCGTGCGCGGGTCAATGGCGCCATGATCACGCGATTGGGAAGATGCAGATCACCGATTTGAATCGGATCGAGAAGCGTAGGCATCATTTTAAAGGATGATTTGAATGAAGACGTAAACGAGGCCGAAGGAGAGCCGTTCGCGTTTAAATATAACAATTAATGTTACAATCAGATAAGAACCTAAAAAGCGCAAATACCGATCTCCAAACTCCGCTCTTTTTAAGCCAACCACTGCGCGCTATTTTTCGCGCTTATTTGCGCTGCGCACGCGCAATGAGGGCCGTTAAGGATAACGGCCTCTACCTAATCCTGACCGGAGCAAGCTCGGGGAAGAGTTCAATTTATAACTTCCAGTTAATCCCCGCGTTGATTTCGTAGCCGGAAAACTGGGTTTCTTTTATGCGGGATGTATCGCCGTCGTACCTGCGGGATGCTGCGTTGGTGAGATTCCTGACGCCGGCGGTGAGACTCACGTTTTTGGTGAGTTTGAACGATCCGCTGAGGTCGACGTTGAACATGCCTTGCTCGTACTGGTCGCGGGCATATGAAATGATGCTGTAGAGCATTTTCGTGTGATAGGTCACACCAAGGTCCATGGAAAATTGCTTCCGCTCGGCATGGAAGGATGCACTGAATTGATTCTGTGCCTGCAGGGGTAGGGGAAAGGTTTCGCCCGGGCGTCCCGGCATGTGCGACGCACTTTTGCTGTAGGTGTACGTGAGTCCGACCGAGACATTGTCTGCGATATCGGGGATTTCCCACGGGCGGCTTTTCCACGACAACTCCGCGCCGCCTACGTGTGCGGTGTCGCCATTGATTCGTTGCGTTTGCAGAAACTGTCCGAGATTTCCGAGTGTAACCAGGGTTTGGTAATCCACCTGAAAATTCTTGATCGTCTTGTAGAAGAGTCCTGCGCTGAAGAGTCCGAGGTCTTCGCGATAATAATCAGCCGAGTAGTCGAAGTTGGTGGCTTCGTAGGGATTGAGCGCTGGATTTCCGATGCGGGTCTCGCGCTGAGTGAAATTGATGTCGAGGTAAGGCGCGAGGTCTCCGTAGTTGGGACGAGTCAGTGTGCGATTGACGGACGCGCGGAAAATCAGCCCGGGCGTCGCGGTGTAGCGAAGGTGAAGTCCGGGCAGCACGTTCACGTAACTTCGGCCGCCCGTGAGCGAGTTGAAACCGAGCAGCGAGCCGGTGCTGCCGAAGATGGGTTGGTTCGCGGTCGTGTCGAACTTCGTGCCTTCGACGCGCACGCCGCCGAGAAGCGACCAATTCTGCCAAGTCACGCGTCCCATGCCGTACGTCGCCCAGATCGTCTCGTGCGCAAGATAATCAGAGGTGGTCGAACCAAGCGATGTGTCGGTTTGGTTGAGCTGAAAAAGCGACGGCTGGCTGCTGAGGAGAGCCGCGACGGCGTGGGGATCCGGGACGGGGCCGAACTGGTAGCCGCCGTTGTGATAGGTCATCATTGGCGTTTGCACGAGTCCCGCAGCGGTGAACGGAGTGACGGCCGCGTTGGGATCGTAGACAGTGCGATCCTGTTCGACGTTCCGATCGAAGCGCAGCACTTTCGCGCCGAACTTGAGATAAGTCGCCTGAGGGTCATTGCTTAAATCGATTTTGATGTCGGCTTGCGCGGTGTAATTGGTATCGACCGCGAGACTCTTGGTGATGATGAACTGATTAAATAAATACTGCGCCGGGTCGTAGATCGCGTTCGCGGCGTTGGCCGAAGCGTTGCCATCTACGTAGGAGATGCGGGGTAGCAGTGAATCAGAACGCGCGTCATAGGTGACGGTGAACGGATCCTGGGTCACGAAACCCGCATCGAGTGAGTTCGGCTCGCGGTCCTCCGTACGTGTAACGCCCACGGTTGCGTTGATATGGATTCGGTCGAGGTCGGTCTTTTCACCGACGGAGAGAGTGCCGACGTCGCGTTTGGCATCACGCTCGATACCATGGCGGTTAAGGTGGACGCCGGAAAATGTAGCGTAGTCGGGCGCCAAGGAGAGCGGCGTTCCCTGGCCGACGTCGAAAATGTTTTGTCCACGCGTGCGATTGATGGCGTCGTGCGTGTAGTTGGACTTGAAATAGAACGAGGAATTGCCGACGCGGGTATCGGCATTGAAAAGCAGACTGCTGCGTTGGCGATGATCGAGCGTGTCTTCCATGTTGACGCTCGTAAAGGCGGGCACAGGTAATCCGGTCCACGGGCTTGGGCCCGGAGAAATCAGCGTCGGCCAGTTGTTTAGGGTTTCGATTCCTTCGCGCGTGCGGAAGACATCGTCGTAGCTGAACGTGAGCAGGATTCCCGTATCCGGTTTGTCGGACCACAGCTTGAATGGGCGTCCGGCCGTGAAGCTGCTGCGAGTGCCGATGTGATGATCGAGTGAACCGGCGACGAGTTGTTCTTTCACCTGCAGCAGCGGTTTTTTGAGATCGGACGCGTTCGCAGTGGAGAGATTGATCACGCCGCCGATCGCGTCGGCGTCCATATCGGGCGTGAGCGACTTGGTGACCTCGATGGATTTCAGAATTTCCGGAGGCAAGCTGTCGAGTGCCGTGCCGGTATTGAACCGTCCCGCATTGCTCTGCCGCTGTCCGTCGACACTGACGCGGTTGAACTGCGGCGCGAGCCCGCGGATGGAAACGTTGCTCGATCCATCTGAGGCGCGCGTGACCGTGACCCCCGAGACTCCCTTCAACGCGTCGCTGGCATCCTGCGCACCGTGTTGAGTGAGCGCAGCGCCGGAAATAGTTTCTTTGACAGAGTCGGACGAGACTTTATCGGCGAAAGCGGAACTCGCGGCGGTGGTTTGCTCGGCCACCGTCATCTTCTCCATGACGACAACGTTTTCAGCATCCAAGGTGACCGCTGGCAGGGTGGTCTTGTCCTCGGTGAGGTCGACCGTGAGCGTGCGCGGCCGATGGCCGGACGCGGAGATCGTGAGCGTGTGCGAACCACCGCTGAGCCCTGATAACGAATAGGAACCGCTCGAGTCGGACTGCGTTTCGGCCGAATCGAGCTGCGCGTGAGCGCCGGAAATCGGTTGCCCGTCGGCTTCGGTGATATGGCCGGAAAGCACGTGGCCCGAGTCGGCCGCGGCGACGCGGCCGACGCCGAAAAAGACGAGTATCGCGACCCAAAACCAGATACGGATCTTGGTTGGTAAAACGATGGTGACATGGGAGTGCGGCGCTAGGCGGAGGCAGGGCGTCATGAATTGCGACAAAGTATCCTAAAGTGCATTACGCGAAGGTGAGGGCGCGCAAGCAGCTGGCGCGCAGATTCAAGAAGGAAGATTCAAGAGGCGGAGGTCCGGCTTAGGCCAGGCCGGTTTTAGGTTAAATGTTACAGGTTCAAGGTGGGAGTCCGGGCAGGCCATTGGCCTGCCCGGGATAAGCGGATGCAGGCCAGCCAGCGGATAAGGCAAATTAGGGCTTGGAGGGCGTGGTCGTCTCGCTTGTTGGTTCGATGCAAACGAGATGTCTGCCCACGTTTTATCAAACGGACAAAACTTGAAAAATAGCCATAATTTCAAGTCATAGCCGATCAAAATACCTCACTCTCAGGTGGCGTCTGATGGCAGGCTTAAAGTTCCAGGCTCAAGGTAGAAGCCCTGCGCGCCAAGGGCCCGATTCTTCAAGATCGGACGGTGGCTACTGAAGGGCTGGGACACCATTGCAAGATTAGCGGTCGGCGTCACGTCGTACTCCGGGCGAACGCGGATCCGACCGCTCATCATCACTCATCCCTTTTACAAATCACACGTCACAGCGGGCGGCGTTCGCCGCCGGGACGTCCTTCTAACTTCTGCGGCAGCGGGAACTGGGCGCGGTGTGATGCGTCTGAAGATAAGGCGACGTGCCTTACCCCCTATGATCCCTTCGAAGAAGAAAAGCGCCGCAATCGACTCTCTGGCAGGTATATTTGCAATCTCGGTCACTGCGTTCGTGGTGGCTCTACTTTATTTTGCCCGCGAAGTCCTCATTCCTCTCGCCCTTGCCGGGCTGCTTACGTTTTTGCTAGCGCCGGTGGTCATGCGCGTCGAACGCTGGCTGGGACGGATTTTCAGTGTTCTGATCATCGTGGCTGTTATCTGTTTGGTCCTCGGGACACTCACATGGATGCTCTCGAAGCAGGTCGTGGATCTCGCGGTCAAGCTTCCCAATTACAAGGTGAACATTCAGGACAAGCTGCGTGCGGTAAAGATGCCGCATGGTGGCGATCTTTCTCGGTTATCCCAGATGATCAATGAGCTGGGGGACGAACTGACAGGAAACCATGGGGTCGCGGAGATCGCGGACCCGGAAAATCCACTGCCACCCCCTTCGGCTAACAAATCCAAGTCCTCACCTACACCTGTGGCGGTGGTTTCTCCGCCCAACGCTAATCCAATCAGCCATGTGCGTTGGATTACGAGTCTGCTGCTGAAAACTTTGGCCACCGGTGGACTCGTCATGCTCTTGTCGGTTTTTATGTTGCTGCAGCGAGAGGATATTCGCTCTCGCCTACTCCGGCTGGCGGGACAAGAGCGGATCGGCACGACCACGCGCGCGATGGACGACGCGGGAAGACGCGTGACTCGCTACCTCGTGATGGAATTTGTAGTTAACGTTGTCTTCGGTGTCTGTGTCGGCGTCGGTCTTTACTTCATCGGTTTGCCCAATGCCACGTTGTGGGGGGCCATGGCGGCCGTGCTTCGGTTCGTGCCCTATGTGGGATCGTGGATTGCTGCCGCTTTTCCAATTATTGTAGCGTTGGCGGTCACCCCCGGCTGGACCGCACCGATGATGGCTTTGTGCCTTTTCGCGGTACTCGAGCTGATCACGGCCAATTTCGTCGAGCCTTTGCTCTACGGGGCCAGTACGGGGGTATCAGCCGTCGCTTTGATCGTGGCTGCCATCTTTTGGACGTGGATCTGGGGACCGGTCGGCCTGATCCTGGCGACGCCGCTAACGGTTTGCTTAGTGGTCATCGGTCGACATGTTCCGCGCCTGGCGTTTTTCAGTATTATGCTCGGCGATGAGGAAGCCTTGAGCCCCGCCGACGAATGCTATCACCGGCTCATAGCCCTAGGTTTAAATGAAGCTGGAAACCTCACGGATTCGTACGTCAGAGAAAACTCGGTCACCGCCTTGTACGACAACGTGTTGATCCATGCCCTGTCTTCTGCCGAATTGGACTTCCGGCGAGGCTCTTTGGAAGAGACGCAGCGCAATGCGGTTCTTCAAGGCGTGCGCGACATCATCGAGGAGCTAGGGACGCGGCCTCTTGAAAAACAAAAAAACGAAACGGGCAAAGCTGGTGTTGAAACGGTTCCTGTTTCTCCTCCTCCTAACTGTCGAGTCCTGTGCCTGGCGGCCCGGGCGGAGCGCGATGAAATTGCCGGAGAAATGCTCACGCAGCTTCTTCGAAAGCAGGGATTCGCGGTGGAGAACGCGTCGTCCAGTCTGCTCGTAGGCGAGCTTCCGGAGCTGGTTGAAAAAATCCAGGCCGACGTGGTTTGCATTTCGGTTATTTCACCGTCCACCGTCGTTCACGCCCGCTATCTCTCCACGAAACTGCGCGAACGTTTCAAGAAATTGAAGATCGTCGTATGTCTCTGGGGCGGTATCGACGACGTCGATCGAGCAAAACAAGGGCTGCTCGCTTCAGGTTCCGATGAAATTGTCGTGTCGATGGCTGAAGCCGTCGTCCAACTCGCCAAGTTCTCCAGTCCGATTCTTGATGATATGTTGGAAGCTCCGATTCCGCGCGACGAGGAGGAGCGCCTCGCCGCATTGTTAAGACTCAATCTTCTCAACAACGAATCGGAACCTGTATTCAATCGACTGACAAAAAGCCTTGCTCATGTTTTTGCCGCGCCCATCGCCTTGGTCAGTCTGATCGATCGCGACCGCCAGATTTTCAAGGCTCAAACAGGCTTGCCCGAAGAACTCGCCGTGGCGGGAGACATGCCGCGAGCGTTTTCGATCTGTGCTCACGTTGTCGGGAACAATGAGACCATGGTAGTCGAAGACATCGCGCGAGACTGTCGATTTGCGAACAATCCCTGGCTGAAGTCGCGCGGCTTCCGTTTTTATGCCGGCATCCCTTTGCGCGCTCCTGGCGGCGAGCCCATCGGTGCAATTTGCATAATGGACACCCAGCCGCGTCCCTTTAGTGATCAAGACAGGCGCTTGCTTGAAACTATGGCCGAAGAAGTGATGATGGAAATAGAGCGAAATTCCGCAACCGAGGTGCCGAGCACGCCCGTCGGGCGTGCGATTTAAGATTCAAAAAGAAGATTCAAGATCGCGCAAAGGCGCCATATCTCTTTGGAGAGAGGTTGAGGTTTCAAGTGCAAGAGGTCGGAATGATGACCTGAAATTTTCGGCAGTTTTATGATGCAGGCCAGCGGCCTGCGCTCCCGGGGCGCCGGAGGCGCCGGTACCCTGTCTCGGTCCTTCCGTAATCTGTCTTCGAGATTCTGAACCTTCCGATGCTCATCATGGATCTCCGTGAGTGAGCACGACGGTGTGGGGCGTGCATTGTGCGGCGTAGTCGAGGAGTTCGGTGCGGTCGGCGTGGCCTGAGAGCTCGAAACGTTCGATGTTCGCTTTGACCTTGGTTCTCACGTGCGCGGTTTCAAAGAGGAAATTGTCGCCAGGCTGGGAAGCCAAGAGTTTGCCGCCAGGAGTATCGGGATCGCAGTAGCCGACAAAGGCCACGGTGTTACGGGCGTGTCCGACAAGTCCGGAGGCGACGTTGTAAGCGGGGGTGCGCTCGACGAGCATGCCAGAGCTCAGGATGTAGATCGCGTTTTCCTGCGGATCGGAGCCGGGCTTGTAATTGCGAGGGAAGGGACGGGTTTTGAGATCTTTGAGGATCGAGCGCTGAAAATTCACCAGCTTGCTCTTGCGTGAAATCTCATCGAAGTAATCGCAGAGATCGATGCCGAGTCCGCCGGTGAACACTGGGCAGTCGACCAATTTGCCGAACTTTCGTGCATCGTGGAGGATCGCGAGGATTTCCTGCATGCGTCCCAGCGCGAAAACGGGAACGATAAAGGAACCGCCGCGTTGAATCGTGGTGTTAATGGAGTTCACCAAACGGACGACTTCGCTCGCACGATCCTTGCCCACCGGGCGCTCCGTCGTACCACGGGTTGTTTCCGTGACGACCACATCGAAATGTCCCATCGGAAACCGAGCCCCTGAAAGCGTGCGTTGGGGTTCGAAGAGGACGTCTCCGGTGAAAAATATTTTTCGGTCCTTGTGATGAAGCTCGACGGCGGCCGCGCCAGCGACGTGACCTGCAGGGTGAAAAATAAAGGTTACTTGATCCTTGCCGGATGAGATGGTTTTGGCGTGTCCAAATGGCAGAGGAGTGAAACGCTTGGCCAGGCGATCGATGTCGCTGTGGGTGAAAAGCGGGTAGTCCGGTATGTTTTCATCCTCGCGCTGCCGGAGCATGACGTTTGCGGAATTGTGCAGCATCCTTTCAACGAGCTTCGCGCTGGGAGGACTCATCACGACCGCGGCCTTCGGGTGTTCGCGCATGATGAGAGGCAGCGAACCCAGGTGGTCGAGATGGCAGTGAGTTAGGATGATCAAATCCAGTTCATGTCCGCGGAGCGGGGAGAAATCGGGAGCGGCGATTCGGCCAACTTTCTTGGGGTGGAGTCCGCAATCGACGAGAATCTTAACGTCGCCGAGTTGCACGAACATCGAATTGGCTCCAATGCCACTGTCGCGGTTTAAATCAATGAGCTTCATTTATTGGCAGAAGGTGAGAAATCACCGTAAAGTCGGAAGGAAGCAAAGGTTATTTTTTGCCAATATGCCGAATGGGCGGAAGATGATGAAGCACAGAGGCACAGAGACACGGAGATAAATCCGGCATTGATTCCGAATAAGACCGCGAATTTCTCACACCTTAAATCCGAGCGATTTTCTTCCCGCCGAATTTGTTTCTGACTTAGGGTGTGTTTTTGAAATAACTCGCGCAAAGGCGCGAAGACCCAAAGCAGGAAGGTTTTTAAGGTAGGGCAGGGCCGCTGGGCCTGCCGTCGCGCGGAAGATGCAGATCCAGTCTAATTTTTTTTGGAACCGGTCATCAAGCGTACCGCCTTTTCACTCCTTTTACTTCTGTTCAAATTTCCTGGCAAAAAAACTTTGCGCCTTCGCATCTTTGCGCGAGTCCTTCAGATTATTCTCCGCTTTGCCTTTTAAAAAAAGGATTTGTAACTCTGCGCCTCCGTGCCTCTGTGGTTCAAAAATGTCTTTTCTTCCTACCTGTCTAAACCGAGTTCGGTGAGGAGGAAGGCGTAGTTGCGGGCGGCTTCGCGGAGGGAATCATAGCGGCCGGAGGAACCGCCATGGCCGGCGTCGAGATTGATGTGGAGTAAGAGTGGATGTGAATCGGTGCGAAGTGTGCGGAGCTTCGCGACATATTTGGTGCCTTCCCAATAGGGAACCTGGCTGTCGTTGAGCGAGGTGTTCACGAGCATCGATGGATAAGCTTTGGCGGCCAGGTTGTCATAGGGCGAATATGCGCGCATCCAATGGTATTCTTTCTCGACGTTGGGGTTGCCCCATTCGATGTACTCGGCGGTGGTGAGCGGGAGCGAGGCGTCGAGCATGGTGTTGAGAACGTCGACAAACGGTACGTCGAGAATTGCGGCGTGGAAGAGATCGGGCCGCAAGTTGAGGACAGCGCCCATCAGAAGACCGCCAGCGCTTCCGCCGGACGTGGAGAGCTGCGCGGGCGTCGTATAGTGCTGGCTGATCAAATGTTCGGCGCACGCGATGAAGTCGGTGAAGGTCGTCATCTTTCGCTCCATTTTGCCGGCATCCCGCCACGGTTCGCCGAGTTCGCCGCCGCCGCGAACGTGAGCGATGACATAAATCATTCCGCGATCGAGCACGCTCAACCGAGCGGACGAGAAACGAACCGGCATGCTCACGCCGTATGAACCATAGCCATACAGCCAAGTGGGTTCGCCATGAGAGCGATCCAAGTCGGCTCGGTATACGACGGACATGGGAATTTTTGTGCCATCGCTGGCGGTGGCGAAGATGCGTTCGGACTTATAACCCACGCGATCATAGCCAGGAACTTCGGTTTGCTTGAGCAGCACGCGTGTGCGGGAAGCCATGTCGTAGGCGTAGACGGAGGGCGGACTGACGAGCGATTCATAACGGTAGCGGAAGACCGTTGTCTTAAATTCCATGTTGCGCTCAGGAGCCACTTCGTAGGTGGGCTCAGGCATAGGGATCAGTTCCTCCTGGTGCGTCTCAAAATCGATCACACGGAGTTGCGGAAGGCCGTTCTCCCGCTCGTAGGTTACGGCGTAGAGGGCGAAGAGCTGGAGGTTCGATAGTTTTATCGAGAGCCGGTGGGGCAGAAATTCGGTCCAATGCGATTCGTCGGGCGTTGAAACCGGTGCGGTGACGATGCGGAAATTCTTAGCGTTCTTGTTCGTGCGAATATAGAAGAGGCCGTTGCGGTGTCCGACGTGATATTCGTGATCGGTCTGACGAGGCATAACGACGCGCCATGGTTCGGCGGGATGGTCTGCTGAAACGAATCGGACTTCGGTCGTCGTTTTGCTTTCGCTCGTGCAAAACACATAGCGGCCGTCGTCGGATCGTGTAACGTCGATATCGAAGATGTCGTCCTTCTCCTCGTAGAGAAGCGTCTTCTGTTTTTTAGATATACTCAGTGACCACAGTTGATACGAACGCTTGCTCGGCTGCTCTTCGACCGCGTAGAACAGCGTATCGCTGTCAGCAGCCCAAGCCACCGAGGACGCGGTTCCTATATCCAAAGTCAGATCCTGGTTCGTCGTGAGATCTTTGACGTAGAGCTGATAGTCGCGATGCCCGTTGTGGTCGACCGAGTAGGCGAGGAATTTGTTATCATCGCTGATCTCGTAAGCAGAGATCGCCATGAACTTCTGTCCTTCAGCGAGTTTATTGAGATCGATGACGACTTCTTCCGGCGCCTCGAGCGCTGCTTTTTTTCGGCAATAGATGGAGTACTGCTTACCTTGCTCGGTGCGACTGTAGTAAAAATAACCGTTCTTAGGTGCAGGTGCACTAGCGTCAGTTTCTTTGATGTGTCCGACCATTTCTTGGTAGAGTTTTTCCTGCAGGGGCTTGGTCGGGCCCATCACGGCGTCGGTGTAGGCGTTTTCGGATTTGAGGTAATTGAGGACGGCCGGATTCTCTTTTTCACGCAGCCAGAAAAAGTCATCGCCGCGATGGTCTCCGTGGACCGTGACGTCCTTTGGTTTCTTTTCAGCGACGGGCGGTGTTGCAACGTGAGGATCAAGCATTGCGTAGGACGGAGTGAGGACGAGCGGGAGCAGATAAAAAGCGGCGAGCGGTTTCATAGAAAAATGAGACTCTGAAAAATTCGCGCAAAGGCACCAAGGCGCACAGTCGTATAGTTCATTTCTTAACTTTGCGCCTCTGCGCCTTTGCGCGAGCTATATAAGCCGGAAGCAAGCAATTGAACCACAGAGGCACAGAGTTCACAGAGGAAGCCAGAACCGGAAAAACATTCTTTGATTCGACGGATTCAATTATTTTCATTTTGTGCATTCGGTCCAAAAATCTGCCTCAGTGTCTCAGTGGTTAAAAATCCGATCCGAACCGACGCGGGCTGAAGCGACGCGCAACTTATTCCATGTTTAGGTTTATTTTGCCGCCGGTGAAAGCGCACATGGCGCTTTTTAATTTCCCCGTCGCTGTGATGAAGCGCAGGCGAATACGGATGGCGTCATTGGCGTGTTGTTGGGGAACGGTAACATAGCGGTATTCGTACTCAGTGAGAGTGTTGATTGTTTGTTCGCTGTAAGGGCGCCCGAGCATCTCTCTTACCCGAGAAAGGTTTGGAAAAAACGTATCCGAAGCCGCGGCGCGAGTCGTGTAGTGCGTGCTGGCGCTTTTGCTGCTCGTTTCGACGGAAGCTTTGCCAAGCGCGCGGAGGGTATCGATCAAGAGTGCTTTCGGGACTAGCCCGAAAAATGATTCGGAGAGCGCGAATTGATCGAGCTTTCCTTCTCGAAAATGCGTGCGAGCGGTGATGGCAAATCCGGGTGGTTCGCTCGCGCCGATTGGCAGCACCTTCACCCAGCGTAAGTCCCAGGTTTCGGTGGGTCCCTCTTTCATGCGGCGTTCGGGAGTAATCCCGAAAAAGCTCATGTCATCGACCAGCAACACCGGGTGAAGGCACGTAAACTCAACGCCGTCGGCGGATTGGATCTGAAAATTCCGATCGAAGTCCGCGAGCTGATGCTTGAGTTCGAGCAGCCGAAGGTAGATGCAGCCGCTCAGGCAAAGCGATAAGGCTGCTAGGGATGCGGCAGCGAAAAACTTTTTATTTAACCACAGAGGCACAGAAAAGTTGTCCACGAATTGCACGAATAGTCACGAATGAGGAAGAATCGAGTGAGGCAGTTTTGGAACCACAGCGAGGCATGGAGACACGGTAAATTCAGGGTTGGATACTGAACCGGCCGCGGATTTCTGATGCGTTAAATCCGGGCTGGTTTTTTCTTTGGAATTCAAAGTCTGGCTCTGTGTCTCCGTGGCTCTGTGGTTCAAAATTCAGATCGAACCAGCGCGGGCTGAAGCACCGCGCTACTTTCGATGCGCCCGCGTTAGCGAGCGAGCGAAGGAGGCGGCGCTTGGAACACCATTCCGCTGACGATATCGATCAGGCGTTGACGGAGTAATTCGTCCTCTTCCTCGGTCGACTTTTGCCATGTGCTGCGTTCGGTCGCACGCTCGGCGAGCTCGGAGCTGATAATGAACACGTGCTCGTTGTGGATGAAGCAGAGGTTGCCGCGTTTGGCCAGGACGGGATCAGATGGAGGCCCTAAAGCACTCTTGGGCTCAAAATAGGAACCGCCAGGGTGCAAGGTGTACACCAGGAGGGCTCCGCCCTGGATTGAGGGAACGAAGCGAGCGCTCTCAATTTTTGAGCCAGGGAAACGATCTTGTAAATCGGGCTGAACGAAATTTTGGAAAAAGAAAATAAGGTAGTCCTTTACACCTCGGGTCTCGAATTCCCAGCGTTGTACCCGGGAAAAAGGAAAAGCCGCGATGCTCAAATGCGTGCGAAAATCATCGTCAAAGGTGACTACGTTTTCGTTGTCCACAATCCGGCCGCCTGCTTCGGGCAGGACGGGCAGGGGTACGCGGAAGACCCCGTGGGCGGAAATGTAGGTCTTATCCTTGATGAGACCGAGCAACGGGGCTGGCTGGGCGCGCAGGGCTGAGGCGGCTAAAAGCGCGAAGAATAAAAACACGGAAATTCTCATGTAAGGATTCTGACTATTGGGCAACGTGCGCAGTTTCAAGAATTCTGGACAAATGAAGCCGTTTTTTAACTCGGACGACCTACGAGCCGAATCCAGGCATCGGTTGGGATTTCTTCAGGCCGGGCACGGGAATCGAGTCGAAAATCAGCCAACTGTTTGATCCACGCATCTCCTTTGTCCGACAGTCTGTCGCGCAAAAGAGAACCGATTTGCTTGCGCCGCTGCTGAAAGCAGGCGCGGATAAGTGCTTTAACCTCGGTGGGAAAAATGAACGGAGCTGGTTTTCTGACGAGATGAAGCAGGACCGATTCAACATCGGGCTTCGGAAAAAAACAGGCCCCCGCCACGCGGTGCCCCGGCGCGAGGTCGAAGGCCGCCCGGAGAAAGACCGTGATGGCGCCGAACTGTTTGGTGTCTGGCTCGGCGGCATAGCGTTGAGCGGCTTCCTGCTGGAGCATGAGAACCATTCGTTGCGGAAGTGGTCCGGAAAGCACGGCGTCCATCCATGGCGTCGAAATGGCGTAGGGAAGGTTCGCGATGATTTTGAAGGCGTTCGTCTTTTCTGGGACGAGCCCAGCCAGCGGATGTTCCACGGCATCGCCTTCGAGGAGATGAAACGTTTGCGAAAATTCTTTCGCGAGGGTGGCTGCGAGGTGCGCGTAAAGGGTACGGTCTTTTTCGACCGCCCACAGGTTCGTTCCGGCACGCAGTAGCGAGGCGGTCAGAGTGCCCAAGCCGGGGCCGATCTCGACTACGACATCACCGGGTGCGATTTCGCCCAGTTCCAAGGACTTGCGAACGATATTGCCATCGACCAAAAAATTCTGCCCGAGAAAGCGCTTGGGTTGATGACCCAGTTGGGCGAGGAGATCGCGAGTGGCGGTGGGAGTGAGCGGCATTCGTTTTTGTGAGCTTCAGCGGTGCGAGCACCTGCGTCAATATGGGCCGCAGTCGGAGAGAGCTCGCGCAAAGATGCGAAAGATCCACAATAAACACGAATCGCTACGAATCCACACGAATGAAATTGATTTAGAAAACCATCGGCCTGAGGACGGGTCCTCGAAATAATACCGAAGCTGCCGCTGCGAGGGTATGAGGCGGGCCGGTGCGTCCCTGCGACGGCCCACCTTCGGATTTTTCGCTTTGCGGGTTGTATGCAAGGGTGCGGCTTGGCGCCGATTTCTGGGACACCTTTCACGAGATGGACTGTCCTTAACCAAGGCATGGGATCATTTGAGGACGTAATTAAGGTGGCCGAAAGCTGGGTCGTTGCGAACGGCCTTACTTACCTGACCCGGTTTATCGGAGCGGCGGTTCTTTTTGTCGCGGGCAGGTGGGGCGCTACTCTTTTGTCCTCGGTTCTAACCAAAGCGATGAGGAGTTCGCATGTGGACGAAACGCTTGTTCGCTTTTTTGGCCATGTTATCTCGATCACGGTCATCGTCGTGGCGGTGTTGGCCTCACTCGACTTGATCGGAGTTCATACCACCTCGCTCGTGGCGATTTTGGGTGCGGCGGGCTTGGCGATCGGTTTGGCCATGCAGGGGTCGCTGTCGAATTTCGCGGCGGGCGTCCTCATTGTCTTGTTCAGGCCATTTAGGGTCGGCGATGTGGTTGATATCGCGGCAAATAGTGGTCGCGTCGCGGAGATCAGTATTTTCACTACGACGCTCCAGACGTTGGACAATCGACAGATCATCATCCCGAATTCGAGCATCACGACGGGCATTATTACCAATCATACCGTCAGCAAAACCCGACGGCTCGAGATATTGCTTTTCGTGGGCTACAAGCAGGACCTGAAAATCGCGCGCGAAGCGGTCATGCGTGTGATCGAAAACGAGAAGCGGGTGTTGACGGAACCCAAGCCCGTAGTGGGAGTGTCCAAGCTCAACGAGACCGGTGTGGATCTCCTGGTGTGGGCGTGGGTGACGTTCGATGACCTCAACGAGTTAACCGAGATCAAACTGAAGCTCAATGAAGCGTTCAAACACGAGCTCGTAGCAGCGGGTAGCTAACTTCCGCGCGACGGCGGGCTCAGCGGTCCCACACCACCTTCGGATCTTTTCGCTTTGCGCCTTTGCGCGAGATTCTAAGACGCGCGGAATTCGGCAATTAGCTTTTTGGGGTCGCCGGATTTCATCAGGGCTTCGCCGACGAGGACGGCATGTGCGCCTGCGGCTTTGGCCCGGGCGGCGTCGGCTGCGGTGGAGATGCCACTTTCGCTTACGGCGATGACGTCCTTGGGAAATTGAGGAATCAATTTTTCAGATAGGGCGAGATCGGTTTTGAAGATAGCGAGATCACGATTATTGACGCCGATGATTTTCGCCTTGTGCGCGAGTGCGCGCTGCAGTTCGGGTTCGTTGTGAATTTCGAAGAGGGCGTCGAGTCCTGCGGTTTGAGCGCTCGTGTAGAGGAGGTTGATTT
>WNFI01701925.1_pt1 | contig 18553 bp, 16 predicted proteins | sample 5400471 | NCBI WGS metagenome assembly WNFI01 (sample SAMN13153348, study PRJNA577476) | soil metagenome | isolation source: 100 cm saprolite on Douglas fir-dominated hillslope | place: USA:California | collected 2013-09-17 | reverse complement strand
CGGGACGCGCAACATCTTCGTGAACAAGCCGGTGCGGAACCTCGCCGAGATGAAGAACCTCAAGGTCCGCGTGCAGGGCGCGCCGATCTGGAGCCGCACTTTCGCCGCGGTCGGCATGTCGCCCACGGTGATCGCGTACAACGAGGTGTACAACGCGATCCAGAACGGCGTCATCTCCGCGGGCGAGAACGAGGCCGCGGGCGTGGAAGCGATGAAGTTCTACGAGGTCGGCCCCAACCTCTCGATGACCGAGCACGCCATCACCATCCGGCCGATCTGCTTCTCCGGCAAGACCTTCCGCAAGCTGCCGCCCGACCTGCAGGCCGCGATCATCCGCGCCGGCAAGGAGGCGGGCGCCTACGGCAGGCAGGTCGAGTCCTCGGAAGACACCGCCAAGCTCGATGCGCTGGAAAAGGCGGGCAAGTTGAAGCGCATCACCTTCACCGACCGCGCGCAGATGAAGAAGCTCGCCGACCCGGTGATGGCGGACTACGCGAAGGAGATCGGCGCCGACAGCATCTTCGCCGCGATCAACAACACCAAGTAACCGATCGCGCTTGAAGAAATTCCTCGACGGCTACCATCGGCTGCTCAGGTGGCTGATGGCGGCCACCGTGGCGATCCTGATCGTCCCGGTCACGCTGCAGATCGTCTCCCGCTACACGGCGCTCATTCCCGCGTGGATCTGGACCGAGGAGCTGTCGCGCTTCCTCTTCATCTGGATGATCATGCTGGGCGCCATGATCGGCGTGCGCGAGGGCTCGCACTTCGTGGTCGACGTCCTGCTGGCCGGTGGCCGGGATCACGTGGGTGCTTTTCCTCGGTGAGGCGTTCGTCGCGAGCTTTCGCGTCCTGAGGGGAAAGACCGCCCGATGATGTCCGCCGCGCTCAGCCCCGGCATGGCGGCGATCGTCCTTTTCGGCACCTTCCTCGTGCTCTTCGTGTTGCGCGTGCCGGTGGCGTTCGCGCTCGGCCTCGCGTGCCTGCCCAGCCTCGTCATCGAATCGCGCCTCTCGCCGATGATGCTCTTCAACGAGACCTTCAAGGCCTACAACTCGTTTATCTTGCTGGCGGTGCCGTTCTATTTGCTGACCGCGAACCTGATGAACGTGGGCGGGGTCACCGACCGGCTGGTACGGCTGTCGCGCTCGATGGTGGGGCATTTCCCGGGCGCGCTCGCGCAGATCAACGTGCTGCTCTCGGTCTTCTTCGCCGGCATCTCGGGCTCTTCGACCGCGGATGCCGCGAGCCAGAGCAAGATCTTTATCGACGCGCAGGTGAAGGAGGGCTACGGCCTTTCATTCTCCATCGCGATCACCGCGGTTTCGGCGGTGCTGGCGGTGATCATCCCGCCGTCGATCCTGATGATCGTCTGGGGCGGGGTGATCTCGACCTCGATCGGCGCCATGTACCTCGCGGGCTTCCTGCCCGGGATCCTCATCGCCGCCGCACAGATGGCCACCGTGCACGTGTACTCGAAGATCTACCATTACCCGGTCTACCCGCGCGCCACGCTGAAGGAGTTCTTCTATTCGGCGTGGATCTCGATCCCCGCGTTGCTCACCGCCTTCATCATCGTGGGCGGCGTGCTGCTGGGCTGGTTCACGCCGACCGAATCGGCCTGCGTTGCGGTTCTCTACACGACCGTGCTGTCGGTCTTCGTCTACCGCGAGATGAACCTGAAGCATCTCTACGAGTCTTTCGTCGAGACCGGGCGGCTGTCTTCGGTGGCGCTCTTCTGCGTGGGAACCGCCTCGGCTTTCGGCTGGCTGCTCGCCTACTACCAGATCCCGAGGGCGCTGCTCGACAACGTTTCCACGTGGGGAATGGGCATCACGCAGGCGGGCTTCTTCATCGCTTTCGTGTTCCTCGTCGTCGGCTGCTTCCTCGACGCGATCCCCGCGATCATCATCTTCGGCACCATCCTGCAGCCGCTCGCGCAATCGGTCGGCATGCACCCGATCCACTTCGCCATCATCGGCATCGTCTCGCTCGCCTTCGGGCTGGTGACGCCACCCTACGGGCTGTGCCTGATGATCTGCTGCGCGGTCGCCAAGGTGCCGGTTCGCTTCGCGTTGAAGGACACGATGATCATGCTGGTGCCGATGCTGCTCATGCTCGCCGCCATCATCATCTGGCCGGAGATCCCGCTCATCGTGCCGAAGCTCGTCGCACCGGAGCTGCTGAAATGAAAACCGGGGACAGACCCCGTTTTATCCTGAGATGACGGACATGGACGAAAAACGGGGTCTGTCCCCGGTTTTCAGCCTCGCCGGCCAGAACGCGCTCGTGATCGGCGGCACCAGCGGCATCGGCAAGGCGATCGCCGCGGGCTTCGCGCAATCGGGCGCGCGGGTGATCGTGGCCGGGCGCGACGCGGGGAAGCTCGAGCGCGCCCTCGGGGAATTGAAATCCCTGGGCGACGCGCACGGCGAGCGCGCCGACGCGTCTGACGACGTGGAACTTCGCGCGCTCGTGGCGAGGACGATCGCCGCGCACGGCCGCATCGATATCCTCGTGAATTCGCAGGGCATGACCACGTTGAAGCCCGCGGAGGAATTCACGGCGGCGGACTGGGACGAGGTCATCGGGACCGACCTGCGCAGCGTCTTCTTCGCTTGCACCGAGGTCGGGCGCCACATGCTGGCGCGCGGAAGCGGAAACATCATCAACATCGCTTCGCTGGCCTCGTATCGCGGCTGGCCGCGCAGCGCGCTCTATGGGATCAGCAAGGCGGGTGTGGTGAACCTGACCGAGACGCTCGCCGCCGAATGGGCCGGGCGCGGCGTGCGCGTGAACGCGATCGCCCCGGGGTTCGTCATGACCGATCTCAACCGCGACAAGATGTCGGCCGAACGCAAGGCGCTGGCGCTTGCGCGCACGCCCATGGGGCGTTTCGGCGAGACCGGCGACCTCGCGGGCGCGGCGATTTACCTCGCATCCGCGGCGGCGGCCTACGTCACGGGCGAGACCATCCGCGTCGACGGAGGATTCCTCGCCACGGGCCTGTAGCGTCTTGCGCTATATTGGGCGCGAGACCACTTGCCAGGGAGGCGAGACCATGGGTGTCGGGGGCTGGATTTTCATCGCGGTCGTGGTGGGGCTCATCGTGTGGGCCATCTCGATCTACAACGGGCTCGTGGCCCTGCGCAACCGCTTCAAGAACGCCTTCGCGCAGATCGACGTGCAGCTAAAGCGCCGCTACGACCTCATCCCCAACCTGGTCGAGACCGCGAAGGGCTACATCAAGCACGAGCGTGAGACGCTCGAGGCGGTGATCAAGGCGCGCAACGTCGCGGTGGGCGCGGCGCAGGCCGCGGGCGCCAGCCCCGGCAACCCGGGTGCGATGCAGGCGCTGGGACAGGCCGAGGGCGCGCTCACCGGCGTGCTCGGCCGGATGTTCGCGCTTGCCGAGTCGTACCCGGACCTGAAGGCGAACCAGAACATGCTGGCGCTGCAGGAAGAGCTGTCCAGCACGGAGAACAAGGTGTCGTTCGCGCGCCAGGCGTTCAACGATTCGGTGATGGAGTACAACACCAAGCGCGAGTCGTTCCCGAGCAACGTCTTCGCGGGCGCGTTTGGATTCACCGCCGCGGAGCTGCTGCAGTCGACCGAATCCGCGGAAGAGCGCAAGGCGCCGCAGGTCAAGTTCTAAGGCGGCGCGGCCGAGCGCTGTCCCATGAACTTCTTCGAGAGCCAGCACCAGGCGCGCCGTAACACGCGCATCATGGTCGTGCTCTTCGTGCTCGCCGTGGTGGCCATCGTCCTGGCCATCGACCTGGTGGCGGCGGCGACGTGGATCTGGACCCACGCCGATGATCGCCCGCGCGGCGCGCCCATGCCGGGCTTGAAGAGCGTGCCCGCCTGGGTGTATGTCATGGGAGCGCTCCTCACCGGCGTCGCGATCCTGCTCGTGAGCCTGTGGAACATCATGATGCTGCGCGCAGGCGGTGGCGCGGCGGTCGCGAAGATGGTGGAAGCGCGCCGCGTTGCGCCGAGCACCAGCGATCCGCTCGAGAGGCGTCTGCTGAACGTGGTCGAGGAGATGGCGATCGCCGCGGGCACGCGCGTGCCGGCCGTCTACATCATGGACCAGGAAGGCGGCATCAACGCCTTCGCCGCGGGCTATGACATCTCCAACACGATCGTCGCGGTGACACGCGGCGCGCTCGAGACCCTGAACCGCGACGAGCTTCAGGGCGTGATCGGGCACGAGTTCAGCCACATCGTGAACGGCGACATGTCGCTCAACGTCCGCATGATCGGTGTCCTCGCGGGGATCGTCTTCGTCGGCGCGGTCGGCGGCTTCATCCTGCGCACCACGGGCAATAGCAAGGAGAAGGAGGCGGGCGCGATCTTCGCGATCGGAATGGCCCTCTTCGTGATCGGCTACATCGGGCTTTTCTTCGCCCGCCTCATCAAGGCGTCGGTGTCGCGGGAGCGCGAATACCTGGCCGACGCCTCGAGCGTGCAGTTCACGCGCAATCCCGACGGGCTTGCGGGCGCGCTGGACCAGATTCGCGCCTCGGGACGCGACTCGCTCGTCGTGAACCGCCACGCCGAGGATGTCTCGCATCTCTTCTTCGGCGAAGCCATCAGCGTGGGATTGGAAGGCCTCTTCGCCACGCATCCGCCGCTCGACGATCGCATCCGGCGCGTGAATCCGCGCTTCCAGCCGCAGGGCTATCGCGGCGCGCGCCCCAAGGCGTCCGACGTGATGCCCGACGTCTCGGCGGCGGCGGTGGGCTTCGTGGGAAGCGCGGCGGGCGATTCGGCCTCGAGTGAGGCGCGCGCGGGCGACAGCGGCCAGGCGTGGGGCCACTCGCCGCACGAGAGCGCGGCACTCGTCGGCGCCGTGGACGACAAGAAGGTCGACATGGCGAAACGCATCCTCGCGGCCATCCCGGCGAGCGTGCGCGAGCGCGTTCGCGAACCCGACGGTGCCTGCGCCACGCTGGTCGCGATGCTGCTCGCCCAGAACGACGCCGTGATGGAAGAGCAGCTCACCGCGACAAAGACCGCCGGCGTGGCGAAGCTGGGTGTGGCCGCCGGGGCGGTCGCGCGCGAGATGCGCGGCATCGGGCCGGCCTACTACCTGCCGCTGATCGACCTGGCGCTCCCGGCGTTGAAGCTCGCGAGCGCGGAGAGCCAGGCGGACCTCCTCACCGGGCTGCAAGCGGTGATCCACGCCGATCGCCGCGTCTCGATGTTCGAATTCGTGGTCTTCACGCTCGTGCGCTCGCAGTTCTCGACGCGCACCGGGCACGCCGCGCCGAAGTACAAGGCGATCGGAGAGGTGCGTGACGAGGTGGTGTTCCTGCTCTCGCTCGTCGCCTACGCGGGATTGCATCGCGGTCCGCAGGCCGACCAGGAGTTCGAGGCGGCCTTCCGCGCCGGGGCGAAGGAGTTGGGGATCGCGGATGCGACCCCCGTCGGGCGCGGCGCGGTCGGGTTGGACGACGCGGGAGAGGTGCTCACGAAGCTGCGCGAGCTCGCCCCGATGCCGAAGGCGGTGCTGGTGAAGGGACTCTTCGCGGCGGTCACCGCCGACGGATCGATTCGCGTGATCGAGGCGGCGCTGATGCGCATGATCGGCGCGGTGCTCGACTGCCCGCTGCCGCCGCTCCTCGAGGATCTCGATCCCGAGACCCTCGAGGCGTAGCAGGCTACTTCACGACCCTCGCATCCGCGTCGCGGTGCTCGATCGCGCCGAGGTTCAGCCTGGCGAGCTCCGCCTCGATCTTCGCGCGGTCTCCCACCGTCACGACCACGAGGCTTTCCGGCGGAATGTATCTCTTCGCCGCGGCCTGCATCGCCGCGGGAGTGACCGCGCCCAGCCGGCCCGGCAGCTTGCGGAAATAATCGAGCCCCAGGCCGTAGACGAAGAGGTCGCGGAAGGTCGCCACCGTGCCGGCGCTGGTCTCGAACTCTCCGGGAAGGGATCGCACCTGCGAATCGCGCGCGCGCATGGCTTCCTCCCTGGCGGCGGGCTTGTCGCGCATGCCCTTTATCTCCTTGAAGATCTCGCGCACGCCGGGCGCGGTGACATCGGTGCGCAGGCTCGTGCGCACGACGAAGGCGCCGGTGTTGCGTCGCATCTGGAATCCCGAGTTGGCGCCATAGGTGAAGCCCTTGTCTTTGTCGACGATCACCAGCCGCGCGTGGGTTGTCGAGGGCGGTGTCGATAGCAGGGCCTGCTGCGAACCCGGTTGCCAGGCGCCGAAGTATTTCTCCGCCAGCGCCTTGAGCTCCTCGGCGCCGATGTTGCCGGAAACGATGAGCGCGGCGTTGCCCGGGACGTAGTGCTGCTTCCAGAATTGCTGCAGGTCCTCGCGCGTGGTCTCCTTCACCGAGTCCTCGGTGCCGATCGCGAGGTAGCCGAACGGGTGCCGATCGCCATAGAGCGCGGCCGCGGTGATGCGCTCGACCAGGGCGTTGGGGTCTTCGCGCACCTGCACGAGGGAAGCCAGCCGGCTCGCCTTGCGCCGCTCGATTTCCTCGGGAGGCATCGACGGGTGGAGCGCCACGTCGGCGAGGATCTCGAGCGCGGCGGCGAAATTCTTTCTCAGCGCCGACACGGCCACGAACGAGGCATCGCCGTTCGAGCTCGTCTCGATGGTGGTGCCGAGCTGCGCGATGTCGTCGGCTAACTGCGTCGAAGAGCGTGTGGCCGTGCCCTCGTCGATCATGTCGGCGGTGAAGCTCGCGAGGCCCGGTTTGGAAAGCGGATTGGCTTCCGTGCCGCTCTTCAGCACCAGGTTGGCCGCGACCACCGGCAGCCCGGGGCGCTCGTGGTGGATCACGGTCAAGCCGTTGGCGAGCTTGAACGAGCGGGGCACCGGGAGCGTGAGCTTACCCAGCTTGCCGCTGTGCGGTTGCTTCCTGCGCCAAGCCTCCTCGGCATTCACCGCTTCCGTGTCGCCCGCCGACTGCGCTTGCGCCGCGGGCGGCGTGGGCACTTCAGGCCCCAGGTCCTGCTTGCCCGCGACGGCGTGAACGACCACGCGAGACTCGTTCTTCAGCTGCTCTGCGGCCGCCTTGCGCACCGCCTCGGCGGTGAGGTTGCGATAGCGATCGATGTCGCGGTTCAGGTATCCAGGGTCGCCGAGATAATGGTTGTAGCGGTTCATGGTATCGGCGAGGCCGGAGCCCCCAAGCTTCTCGGCACGCTGGATCTTGACCGTCTCGATGGTGTTGACCGCGCGCGAGAGCTCTTTCGCATCGGGACCGTCGCGGCGGAACTTCTCGAGCTCGGCGTCGATCGCGGCCTCGATCTCCTTGGCAGTGTGGCCGGGGCGCGCCGTCACCGTGATCTCGAATACGGAGGCCACCTGCAGCGAGCCCTGCGAGGCGTCGACGTCCTGCGCGATCTGCTGCTCATAGACGAGCTTCTTGTAGAGCCGGCTCGCCTTTCCGCCGCCGAGAACCTGTGCCACGACGTCGAGCTCGGCATCTCCCGCCTTGAACGCGGGCGAGGTGAGCCAGCCGATGTACACGCGCGGCAGCTCGATGCGATCCTCGACCACCACGCGCCGCTCCGCCGTGATGGGCGGAGTCGTCACGTTGACGGGGGGCACGTCAGGGCCGCGCTTGAGAGTCCCGAAGTAGCGCGATACCAGCTGCCGCGTCTTCGCCCTGTCGATATCGCCCGCGATGACGAGGCTCGCATTGTTCGGCGAGTAGTAGGACTTGAAGAATTTCTTCACGTCGTCGAGGCGCGCCGCCTGGATGTCGGCGTGCGAACCCATCACGCTCGCATAGTAGGGATGGGTTTTCGGGAAGAGGTTGTGGAAGAGCGCCTCCTCGACGATTCCGTACGGCGCGTTCTCGATGCGCTGGCGGCGCTCGTTGCGCACCACGTCCTGCTGGTTGGCGAGCGCGGTCTGGTTGACGACGTCCAGCAGATAACCCATGCGGTCCGACTGGATCCACAGCCCCAGCTCGAGCTCCGCGGCGGGCCACGTGTCGAAGTAGTTGGTGCGGTCGAAATCGGTGCTGCCGTTGGAGTCGGTGGCGCCCGACGCTTCGGTGAGCTGGTCGGCCATGCCGCGCGGCACGTGCCTGGAGCCCGCGAACATCAGGTGCTCGAAGAGGTGGGCGAAGCCGGTGCGCCCTTGTTCCTCGTTCAATGCGCCGACGTGATACCACATGTTGACCGCCACGAGCGGCAGGCGGTGGTCCTCGACCAGGATCACCTCGAGCCCGTTGGCGAGCTTGTACTTCTCGAACGGGATCTGCGGGACGTCCTGGGCGTTTGCGGCGAACCCGATGACGAGGCTAAAGAGGAATGCGGCGAATTTCATTCAGGACTCCTTGATCGAGTGGCTCATTCTAGAATAGGTCCATGCCCCGCATTCATCCCCTCTCGCCGATCCTGGGCGCCAGCGTCGAAGGGGTCGACCTTTCGCGGCCGCCGGACGCGGCGACCTTCGCCTCCTTGGAGAAGGCGCTGCACGACGTTGGATTCATCGTCGTTCCGGGCCAATCGCTCACCGCCGCCCAGTTCGTCGCCTTCGGCCGGCTTTGGGGCCCGCCCGAGCCGCACGTGATCGACACCTTCCACCACCCCGAGGATCCCAATATCCTGGTGCTCTCCAACGTGGTGCGCGACGGCAAGCCCACCGGCCTCGCCGACGCCGGGAGCTACTTCCACACCGACTATTCCTACCTCGACGTTCCGGCGCGCTGCACCATCCTCTACGCGCTCGAGGTGCCGCGCGCGAAGGGCGGCACCACCTTCGCCAACCAGACGCGGGCGTACGAGGATCTGTCGGAGGAAACCAAGAAGCGCATCGAGCCGCTCGTCGCGCGCCACCACTACGGCAATCGCGACGACCTCGACGAGACCTCACGCACCGCCGCCTCCTACCTCAACGAGGAGCAGAAGAAGAGAATGACCTGGGTGCGCCACAAGCTCGCCCGGCCGCACCCGCACTCCGGCCGCAAGTCGCTCTACGCGGTTTCCGGAAGCTCTTTCGCGATCGAGGGACTGCCCGACAACCGCGCGCTCGAGTTGCTGAACCAATTGAAGACGCATGCGACCCAGCCGCGCTACCAATACACCCACGACTATCGGGTGGGAGACGTGATCGTCTGGGACAACGCGCAGCTTCTGCACAAGGCGCCGCTTACGGACCCGAACGACCCGCGCACGCTGTGGCGCATTACCATCAAAGAGTCGTCATCCCGGCTGCCGCAATAGCAAGGAGTCGTCGCCCCGGCCGCTGCAATCGCAGCGTGGGCCGGGGCCCAATTCCTATTGCGGCGCGCACATCTGCGGTCCTTCGTACAGCCAGCCTCGCGCAACCATCTGGTCGATGATCGCGCGGTTCGTCGAAAACCGATGGTTGCTGTCGATCCCACGCGCGAATCCGTTGTTGTAGACGCGGTAGACGGGAACCGTCGACACCGGACAGTTGCCGCCGGAAGTCGGCGTCGTCGCAAAATCGAGGTCCTCGAAATTCCAGCGGCGCTCGGTCGCCGGCGTCGTTTTCTGCAGGCTCTTGAGGCTGCCGCATTCGCTCGGAGTCACGGTGTAGAAGTGGGAGTTTGGCCCCGGGGACGTGCTGCCGTAGAAGCGGCACACGAAATTCGTGCCACCTCCCTTGAAGCTTTCGCCGGTGCGCACCCAGCCCGGCCCGGCGCTGCCGGCGTCGATTGCCGCCGCTTCACCTGGATTGCCCGTCATGAAATAGTGATCCAGTCCTGCGTGGTAGAACTCGACCACGTTCAAGCGATCGGTGCGGTCTCCCACGAAGCGCGTGATCTCGGCGTTCACGATGCCAAATGGCAATGTTGCCTCGCTGACCATCAACCACCGCTCCTCCAGGTCGCGCAGGAAGCCCACAACCCGCTGCTTCTCGGTGCCTCGCGCGATGCCTAGCGCGCCGAAAGCCGCGTCAACCTCGCCGGCCGCCGTGAGCCGAATCCAAACCGGCGTCTGTGGTTGCTCCTGCGATTGCGACCCGCTTGCCTTTTGCGTGCCCATTCCAACCAAGCCGCCATCGCGAGCGAGTGCGAAATCGAGCGACTGGAAAATAGTTCCGATCGGAACCCCCACCGGAATGAACGCCTTTCCGTCGGTGCCGTACGTGGTATCGAGAGAGAGGTCGGGCAGAAGCCTTGCCACGGCAATTCCGTTGCTCCCGAAGGCTGCCTGGGCCCCGCCTGCAGCCAGCAGTTTTCCGTCGGGCTGCTCGAGAAGCCGTTGAAGATTGAAGTTGACGCCGAGGACTGCCGAGGCGAACCCGGTTGGGTCGGGGTTTCCATTGGGCAAAAGGCGCTCGATGCAAAACGCTGGATTCGCCACGCCAGACACATAGACTTTGTCGCCGCCAACGACGATCTTGCCGTCTCCTTGTACGAGCAGTACGAGCTGCGTGCTGGCGAAGGCGATGCAGCGCGACGTGACGCTCTGGCCCTGATTGAAGCTCGTATCCCGTGAGCCATCGGCATTGAGACGCGTGACGTACCAGGGCAACGGAATGGTCGACACCACAATGATCGAGGGCAGACGGATCGCAGACCCGGCCAGGAGGATCTTTCCATCCTGCTGCACCGCGAGGTCATACGCTCCCATGAAATCGGCGACCTGCGCGATGCCAGTTCCATTGAACGAGGAATCCAACGCTCCATTCGGTGTCAGGCGCACGATGGCGCTGGAGTTACGAAAAGGTGCTTGGACTGCGATTACCTCTACCGCGAGAAGGATCTTTCCATCGGCTTGCAGCGCAATCTTTCGTATCGTGTCCTCACCGCCAATGGAGAAGCCGATCTCACCGTTCTCGCCGAATCCCGTATCGACTGAGCCGTCGGCATTGAAGCGCCGCACCGAAAGGCGATGGATGCCGAAGAAGGGTCCCAGCGTTGCCGTGACGATGACCTTGCCATCCGGTTGCTGGAAAGAAAGCCCAACCTGGGCCGGCTGCACGGCGACTGTGCTGGTTGCCACACCTTGGGAACCATAAGCGGGATCGACGTCGAGCGGAGCGGCGATTCCGCTGGTGCTAGCGAAAGCAATGCCGAGGCATGTAAGCGTGGTTGCGAGTCTCATATCCATCGCCTGGCGGCGGCGACTCCTTGGAAGCCATAGGCCGAATCGACCTCGAGTGGCGCAGCGATTGCGGTAGCAACGGTGAAAGCGGTTAAAGAAGCAGCAAACGCTGGCCAGGGCGTGTTTCATAGCGGTAAGAGCATGCGCATCAAACGTGGTTCCACCGCATCGGTAAGTTTTACAATAGCGTCTCGCTCCCGGGAGTTCACCATGGCCATCGAAGGCATGAATCATTTCAACGTCCTCACCGACGATGTGGACGCAACCCGCCGCTTCTATGTGGGGATTCTGGGCCTCACCGAGGGCAAGCGCCCGCCCTTCAAGTTCGACGGCTTGTGGCTCTATGCGGGCGGCCGGCCGATTCTCCATGTCTCCGCGGCGAAGCTGCCGAAGGATCGCGCCGGCGTGATCGACCATATCGCCTTCACGAGTACCGATCTCAAGGCCACCGTGGCAAGATTGGAAAAAAACGACATCAAGTACACGCTGAACCAGCAGGTGGGAACGGGCTACTGGCAGATCTTCTGTCACGATCCCATGGGCGCGAAAGTCGAGCTCGATTTCGATCCCTCCGAAAAAGCCTAAGAAGACTAATCGGGAGAATAGTCATGTCATTCGCCGCCGCGGCGCCGGGCATCAATGCAGTGGACCTTAAGCCCCTCGTCTACAAACGCGAGGGAACCCTTTTCGCGATCCACGTCGTCATCGCCACGGTCTTCTGGCTGGCGCTGATCGTCGTGACGGTCGGCCTCGCGCTCGTCTGGATTCTCTTCCTCTTCGTCATCTATCTCTTCGTGCACTCCGGACTCATCGCGTGGCTGAGGGGCAACGGCGTGAGGATCACGCCCGAGCAGTTTCCCGATTTGCACGCCAGCTACGTCCACTGCGGCGGTGCGCTCGGCGTGGCGCCCGCGCCGGACGCGTACATCATCAACGGAGGGGGGATTCTCAATGCGTTTGCCACGCGTTTCCTCGGCCGCAACTTCGTCGTTCTCTACTCGAACATCGTCGACGCGATGGCCCAGAAGCCCGAGGCGATCCGCTTCTACATCGGCCACGAGCTGGGACACATTCGCAGGAATCATTTGCTCTGGCACCCGTTCATCTCGCCGGCGAGCATCCTGCCGCTGTTGGGGGCGGGGTACTCGCGGGCGCGCGAGTACACGTGCGATGCGTTCGGGAACGCCTGTTGCGCCGACACCGAGTCGGCGATCCGCGGGCTGGTGGCGCTTGCCGCGGGGGAAAGGCGCTGGCAGGCGCTGGATGTGCCCGCCTATCTCGAACAGACGCGCGAGACCGGCGGATTCTGGATGTCGTTTCACGAGCTCATCGCCGACTATCCGTGGCTTGTGAAGCGCGCGGCGCGCCTCGCCGGTCCCGATACTCGCGTGCCTTCGCGCAACCCTCTCGCCTGGCTGCTGGCGCTTTTCGTTCCGCGCATCGGCGTAGGCGGGGGCGCGGGCGGATTGGTGGTGATTGCGATCATCGGCATCCTCGCGGCGATCGCGATTCCCGCTTATCAGGACTACACCATCCGCGCAAACATGGTGGGCGCCGTCGCCATCGGACGCCAGGCCGCCGACATGGTCGGCGCCTACTACGACCAGAAGAAGGCGATCCCCGCGAGCCTCGCCGAAACCGGGTTTGCCGCCACGTCGCCCGCCGTAAGGCAAATTTCCGTGGACCCGAAGTCCGGTGTCGTGAGGGTGACCATGGCGATTCCCCAGCTGGACGGCAAGTCGTTGCTGTACATGCCGTCGCTGGACGAGAATAAGCGCATCCGGTGGCGGTGCGGTAGCGACGACATTCCGCCCAAGTATTTGCCGGCGGTATGCCGTCCCTAGGAGTAGGCTCGAAGCTCGGGAGGTGATGCCATGAACCTCAAACGCATCTTGTCGATCCTTGCGGTCCTTCTCATCACGGCATCCACCCAGGCGGCCTCGGTGGCGGATCGCTCGCCGTTCGCGCAGGGCTTGTGGTGGGACCCCACAAAGTCCGGCCACGGCTTCCAGATCTTCAACGCCTCCGACCAGGCGATGGTCGTCTGGTACACCTACGACAACATCGGAACGCCCACGTGGTACACCGCGCAGGGCAACACCGCGAGCGTCGGCGACACGTGGCCGCTCTTGCAGCACCGCTGGGCCAACGGCCGCAAGATGGATCCCACACAGGTCGGCACGCTGCGCCTGAACGTGCGCCAACCCGAGGCCGCGGATGTGGTGTGGACCATCGGCACCACGCAGGGAACGTGGTCGATCCAGCCGTTCATCGTCTCGGGCGTCATCAACGAAGTCGACCACAGCGGCCTCTGGTTCGATCCGTCCAATAGCGGCTGGGGCTTCTCGTTGCTCGAGCAGGGCAACGTCATGGGCGGCATCCTGTATGGTTACGATGTCTCCGGCGCGCCGACGTGGGCCGCGGGTTTCGGCCGCACTCCCGGCAGCGTGCAGCTCTACGCAACTTCTCCGCGCAGATGGCCGTCGGCACCAACATCGACGGCGCGAAAACGATCCAGCTGACGCGGCCGGCCTCGTGGCGCCCGGCCGATCGCCAGCTCGCGAGCTTCGACACCGAAGCGAGGCTGAAGGCCTACCTCGACGCCGGAATGCTGGCTGTGCCGCCAATGACCGCCGGGGCGGATTTCTCGGCGCCGCCGCCGTCCGCGGCGCCCTACTCGCCGACGAACCTGCAGGAAGCGGGAGTGGACGAAGCCGATCTGGTCAAGACGGACGGCCGTTTCGTCTACACCTATTCGGCTGACGACTATGGCTCGCGGCAGCCATTCATACGCGTGGCCCAAGTCGGCGATGACGGGGCGACTCTCTCGGTGCAGGGCTCCGTGCCGCTGGCAAGCGGTACGCCAATGGGGAGCGCCGGCCTTTATCTGGATGGCGAAAACCTCGTCTCCGTTTCCAGCACGCAAGGCGGCTCGTGGGACTTTGTCGCGTTGTGGACCCGGGGCACCACGCACATCGAGGTGATGAATACGTCGAGCGGCGGCATTCCCGCGACTCGATGGCGCGCTGACATCGAAGGGATGTTGGTGTCGAGCCGCCGCATCGGGCACCGACTCTAGTCGTTGTCAGGGCTGCTGCCGAAAGTGCGCATCAACGGCGGCGATGGCAGCCCGGCGGTCGGCGCAAGCGAAGTCTACGCACCGCCGCAGGGATCGCGCCCGCCGATGGCCGACATGATTCTCGTCACCGCGGTCGACCTCGCGGGCGGACCGCGCATCGCGCAAACGTTGGCGATCATAGGAACGGCGGACGCGGCCTATGCTTCGACCGGAAATCTCTATGTTGCCAACTCGCGCTCCCGGCTGCGAAACGCAAGCGGCCTCATGCTGCCGGTCGAGACGAGCTTCACGCGGACCGACGTGCACCAGATCCGCCTTGGCGCGACCGCAATGACGATCGTGGGATCGGGATCGCTCGAGGGTTTCCTCGCCACCGACGCCGAACAAGCGGCGTTCCGGCTGAGCGAATACCAGGGACGGCTGCGCGCGGTCACGAGCTCCAACTCGAGCATGTGGGGCGGGGTGCAAAAGAACCGGCTCACCATTCTCGAGCCTTCGACGCAAACGCCGGGCCTGCTCAAGACCGTCTCCTACCTCCCGAACGCGGCACGCCCGCAGACGCTGGGCAAGCCCAACGAGCTTCTCTACAGCACGCGCTTTCTCGGCGATCGCCTCTACGCGGTGACCTTCAAGAAGGTCGATCCCCTATACATCGTCGATATCGCCGACAGCGCGGATCCGAAGATCGCGGGCGCGGTGCAGGTGCCCGGCTTTTCGGATTACCTGCATCCGCTGGCCAACGGGCTGTTGCTCGGCTTCGGAAAGGACGCGCTGCCCGCCGACACGACCGGCGACGCGCAATTCGCGTGGTACCAGGGATTGAAGCTCACGCTTTTCGATGTCTCCGACGCCAACCAGCCGCGCGAGCTCCAGAGCGTGGTCTACGGCAAGCGCGGCAGCGACTCGCCGTTGCTGCGCGATCACCACGCCTTCAGCATCCTGCCCAACGCGGACGGCTCGACGTCGCTCGCCTTTCCCGCCCGGCTGAACGACGGCGTTCCGATCTACAATTCCGGCCCTTCGAGCACCTACCCGTACCAGCAGAGCGGATTGATGCGCATCGAGCTATTTGGCACCGATCCATCGAATGCGCGGCTGGTCCAGACGAAGCCGAACCTGATCACCAACACGCTGGCGAACATTCCGGTCTCGCCGATCTATTTTTCCACCAACATGGATCCCGCCACCAACGGCCGGTCGATTCTTTTTCGTAACGGCGCGCTTTTCACCGGCAACGGCAAGTTCTGGCTGCAGGACGGCGAGGGCAACGCCTCCGGCCCGTACTGAAGAATGCGCTAGCTGCGCACCGAGAACCGGTAGACCGTCTTCCCGCTGTACCACTCGCCTGGGTTGAGCACCGTGCTGGGAAAGGCGGGCTGGTTCACGGAGTCGGGGAAATGCGAGGGCTCGAGGCAGAAGCCGGTACGAAACGCATACACCGCGCCGCCCTTGCCGACGTCGCGCGGCTGCTTTCCCTCGAGGAAATTGCCTGAGTAGACCTGGATGCCGGGCTCGGTGGACCACACCTCCAACACGCGCCCGCTCGTGGGCTCGTACATGCGCGCCGCGAAGCTCAGGCCCTCGCCTTTGCGGTTGAGCACGAAGTGGTGGTCGTAGCCCGGGCCGAGCTTCAGCTGCTCGTCCTCCCGCCCGATGCGCTCTCCCAGCTTGTGCGCCGAGGTGAAATCCATCGGCGTTCCCTTGACGGGGCGCATCTCGCCGGTCGGGATCAAAGTGCCGTTCACCGGAAGGAAGCGATCGCCGTTGACTTCCAGCACGTGCCCCAGGATGTCGCCCTTGTCGTGGCCCGCGAGGTTGAAGAAGGTGTGGGACGTGAAGTTCGCCACCGTCGCCTTGTCGACCGCCACGGCGTCGTATTCGACGACGAGCTCGTTGTTGTCGGTGACGGAGTACTTCACGCGCACGGGAAGCGTGCCCGGGAAGTTTTCCTCGCCGTCCTTGAACGTGTAGCTCATCGCGACCGTCGCGTCGTCGATCTGCTTCGCGTCGAACACCTGGAAGCGCGAGCCCTTGGCGCCGCCGTGCAGCGTGTTCGGCCCGTTGTTGGCCGCAAGCTTGTACTCCTGGCCGTTCAGGGTGAACTTCGCCTGGGCGATCCGGTTGGCGTAGCGGCCGATGAAGGCCCCCATCGAAGCCTGACCGCTCTGCAACTGGTCGATGGAGTCGTAGCCGAGGGCCACGTCGCCCGGCTCTCCGCGGCGGTCGGGCACCAGGATCTGCATCACCTTGGCACCCCAGTTGGTGATCTTCACCACCATGCCCTTGTGGTTGCGAATCGTGTAGAGGTCGACCTTCTTGGCGTCGATCTCCTTCTGGTAATTCTCGCGCTTCAACTCCATGGCGCCCCCTTTCTGCGCCGCTGCGGGAATCGGCGTTCCCAGCACCGTCAGCGGCGCGCACAGAATGACGCACGCCGAGTGAAATGCGTTCATTTCACTCTCCTAGAACTTCAACAAGTGCGGCAGCCACAGGGAGATCGCCGGCACATAGGTCACAAGCGCGAGCGTCACGAGCATGGCGCCATAGAAGGGCCAAATCCCGCGCATCACCTGCTCGATGGTGACCTTGCCCACGGCGCAGCCGACAAAGAGCGTCGTTCCGACGGGCGGGGTCACGAGGCCGATTCCCAGGTTCACCATCATGATCATGCCGAAGTGGACCGGATCGACGCCGAAGGTCTTCACCACGGGCAGAAGGATGGGCGTGCAGATGAGCAGCAGGGGCGCGAGATCCATCAACGTGCCGAGAAAGAGCAGCAACAGGTTGATGAGGAGGAGCACGACGTACTTGTCGTTGGAGACCGTCAGGAAGAAGGCCGTGATCTTCGCCGGAAGCTGCATGATCGCCATCATGTAGCCGAAGGCTGAGGCGAAGCCGATCAGGATCATGACCATCGCCACCGTCTTGACCGTGCGGTGCACCAGCTTCGGCAGGTCCTTCCACTTGTAGTCGCGATAGACGAACATCGTCACGAGAAAAGCGTAGACGCAGGCCACGGCGGCCGATTCCGTGGCGGTGAAGACTCCCGAGAGAATGCCGCCCAGGATGATGATCATGGTGCCCAGGCCCCACAAGGCCTCGATCACCATGCGAACCGCCTGGCGAAAGGGCACCGGCTCGCCTTTCGGGTAGCCCTTGCGATGCGCGATGAACAGGCACAGCGTGATGAGGGACAGGCCCAGCAGCAGCCCCGGGAATACGCCGGCGATGAAGAGCGCTGCGATCGACACTGATCCGCCGGCCGCGAGCGAGTAGATCACTGCGTTGTGCGAAGGCGGGATCAGGATGGCCTGCACCGAGCCGCAGATGGTGACGTTCGTGGCGAACACGCGTGGGTAGCCCGCCTTCACCATCTGCGGAATCATCACCGTGCCGATCGACGCGGTGTCGGCGACCGACGAGCCGGAGATGCAGCCGAAGAAGCTCGAGGCGAGGATATTGACGAGCGAGAGCCCGCCGCGGATCCAGCCCACGAACACGAAGGCGAGGTTGACCAGCCGCCGCGCCATTCCGCCCTCGGCCATGATCGCGCCCGCGAGCACGAAGAACGGGATCGCGAGAAGCGTGAAACGGTTCACGCCTTCCGAAATCTTGATCATCACGCCTTCGAAGGGAATGTCGACCCACCACGCGCCGACGAGGGCCGCGAGCCCCAACGCATACGCGACTGGTACGCCCATCGCGATCAGGAGCAGCAGGCTGCCGATGAGAGTGAAGGCGTCCATCAGTCGACCTCCGCCTGTCCGGCCATCGGGTCCTCCTCGATTTCGACGAGATCCTTCGCCGGCCCGCACCACATGTGCTCGACGATGAACAGCAGCGTCACGATGCTGCCGAGCGGCAGCGGCAAGTAGGTGATCCCGACCGAAAGCCAGGGAAACTCGGCGATCGTCTGGTACCAGGTCGCCCGCACCAGCTGCAGGCCCCAGATCACCATGAACACGGAAAGCAGCGCCATGAGAAGGTCGACACCGACCGCCAGGGCCGCGCGCGGGGTCTTCGGCAACAGGTCCTTGAACAGCGCCACCGCGATGTGCGTGTTGGCGCGGTAGCAGGCCGCGGCGCCGAAAAACGTGAACAGGATCATCAGCAGGACCGCGAGCGGCTCGGGCCACTCGGAGCCGGTGCCGAGCACGTAGCGCGTGAACACGCCCCAGGGGATGATGAGGGTCATGATCGTCATGGAAAGCCCGGCGATCCAGATGCAGCCCCAGTAGAGCCCCGCCATCCAGCGGGCGTAACGCTCCCGCATGCGCTACTTCGTGTCCTGGATGCGCTTCAGCAGCTCCGTATACTTGGAGCCGTACTTGTCGCGAATCGGCTGCGTGGCGACGTAGAACGCCTGCTTGTCGGCCTTGACGAACTGCACCCCTTTCTCCTTCAGCTCCTCGGTCGCCTTC
>WNFI01693312.1_pt1 | contig 18557 bp, 19 predicted proteins | sample 5400471 | NCBI WGS metagenome assembly WNFI01 (sample SAMN13153348, study PRJNA577476) | soil metagenome | isolation source: 100 cm saprolite on Douglas fir-dominated hillslope | place: USA:California | collected 2013-09-17 | reverse complement strand
GGGTTGCCTACCGATGCCAATGGAGTGTATATGGTGTTGACTTCGTCGAATGTCCGTGAGCAGGGATTCTGTACTCAGTTCTGCGGATTCCATACCCATCAAACCCTCAACGGAACGGACATTAAGTGGGCTTTCGTCGGCAACCCGGACCGCTGCCCCAGCGGCTGCGAAGCACAAACCACCGGTCCCAACAGCCCGGCCACGGGCGTAGGCGGCGCGGACGGCATGATCAACATCATTACCCACGAGAGCGAAGAAGCCATTACCGACCCCGACCTGAATGCCTGGTTTGATTCTTCTGGACAAGAAGACGCCGACAAGTGCAACTTCAACTTCGGCGCCACCTCAACTTGTACGGCAACGAGCATCTGCTCGGCTGCCGGCAAGGCAGCGGGGGCCAAATTCAACCAGACCTTCGGCAACAACAATTACCTGATGCAGCAGGAATGGGAAAATGCGGCTGGTGGCAAGTGTGTTCAACATCTCTAATCCTTTGACTGAATGAAGGCCGTCTGCGAGTCAGACGGCCTTTCTTTTATTAGAATCGGATCATTGGGACAGGAGAATGCTCAAGATGACGGTCCGCCTAGCGCAGTGTTTGTTTTCGGTGCTGATTGTGGCCACGATGTTAGCCGAAGGTCAAGAACCCGTGAAGCCTCAGCTCACCCCAAGGATCATGACGGCAACCCGCCAGGTCACCATCTTCACAGCTCTGGAAAAGCAAATGCTCACAGCGCTGCAGAAGAAAGACAAAGCTGCCCTGACAGCGATGCTGGCGGAGGAATTTACCATCGAGATGCCGCATGCTGAGCCTCTTGCCGGCGAAGACTGGGTGGGTTCCGTGCTGGCCAAAGATTTCACTCTGAAGTCGTTTATCATCCGGCAGATGTCAGTAGCGGACCTGGGAGACTCCGCCGTTGTGAAATTCGACCGGATTCAGCAGGCAACATTGAGGGGCAAGAGCGAGAGCGGCGAATTTTTTGTCGTTGATCTGTGGAAGAAAGACGGTGACTCATGGAAGCTGGCCAATCGCTATGTAGTAAAAGTCAGTTCCGTGCCTTGGTCGCCTAAGCTTGCGCCCAAACCGACCGGGAAAGAATAAGTTTTGTCGAATGGAAGGCTGTTTCACCGCTGCGGCGAAGTGAATTAAGAGCGGTTCGCTTCCTGAAACATGGTGACCAATTGTCCGGCTTCGTCCTGGCTCGCATCGGTGACCAAATAGCATTGCCGGCCGCCCGCGGTCCAGGAGCTGACCGTAAAGGAGACATCGTGATTCCAGGCCGGAGTCTTCGCTACCTTGTCGCGTGCTTGGAAGATAAAAATAGAAATCTTGTGCTGGCCCCCCTGATAGAGAAGTTCAGCGCCAGGGTTCTGCCCAACGTAAACAGCCTTGCCGCCGATCAGCGTGTAGGGCGATCCGGCCACCTCGGGCAGATTGAAGGCGAAGGGCAGCTTACCTTGAAACCAGGGCTTGACCGTGTGACGGTCGCTGGTGAGGACATCCACGGGATTTGGGCTGGCCAGGGCAGTGACGTGGTGGTCCACCAGTTCAGCAATCATGGGATCGCTGCCCTTTGGTTTGGGATACATCAGAATCCCAATAATTACCAGCAAGACCAGGCTCAATGGAGCCAACGCCCACTTCCACCATAGGCTCACGCTCTTATGCGGGTGCATCGACCGGTAAACCGACGCGTGCAGCTCCGGCGGGGCGCTGAAGCTCCTGCCTGCAACGCGTAAGGCTTTCTTCAACTCCATCTGTTCGCCCACCGCGGCGGTGCACTCCGGGCAAGTGCGCAGATGGCCGGAGAATTCCTGCTGTGCAGCCGGGTCCAGCTCGTCATCCACGAACAAAGCAACTTTTTCCAGCCATTGGCAACTCATGACTTACCACCTGCAGTCTGCAAAATATATTCCCGAACCTGCTTTCTTGCCCGGGCCAGCCGCGACATGACGGTCCCAATCGGGATGTCCAGCGCGTCCGCGACCTCCTGGTACTTCATCTCTTCGATATCGGCCAGCAGTAGCACCTCCTGAAATGCTGCCGGAAGCTGGGCAATGGCCTTTTGCACCAGCTCGGTATCGGCGCGGTGAATCATGGCCAGTTCTGGAGTGTCATGGCTTACAACAGCCTCATCGAATCCCTCTTCGTCTTGCTGCGTGGTATTGCGCCGCTCCAGGCCGGTCCTGCTGGTTAAAAACGTATTGCGCAAAATCCGGAACATCCATGCGCGAAAGTTAGTTCCTTCCTTAAAGGAACCGAGCCCCTTCAGGGCCTTGGCAAAGGTTTCCTGCACCAGGTCCCGGGCTTCGTCCGCGTCACCACTCAGCCAGCGGGCAAAGTTGTACAGAGGGTCCAGCAGGGGCAAGGCTAATTTTTCAAAATCGCTGTTCTGAAGGCGGCTCACTTCTCCTCAGGATACAACTGGGTCGTCCCTATTTTATTCCCCAGAGTCATGCTGCGGGCTGAAATTTCGGGCTTCACCGTGGAATAAAAACGGGCCGGGTTGGTTCTCATGGACGGAGGAAAACCATGAGTGAGCGGGACAAAGATGAGATTCTGCATGACCACAACAATGATGGAATCAACCGCAGAGGGTTTTTGAAGTGCATGGCCTGGGCCGGCACGGGGGCCTTGTGCGTGATCCACGGCGGAGTCATGAAGTCCTACAGCCTCAGCCGTCTTTCCGAGATCGGAGAAAAGGAGTCCCAAGGAGACCTCAACTTCGTTCAAATCAGCGACAGCCACATGGGGTTCAACAAGCCAGCCAATCCGGACGTGGCTGCCACCTTTAAGGCGGCTATCGACAAGATCAATGTCCTGTCTTCGTCGCCCGAGTTCATGCTCCACACCGGGGACATCAGCCATCTCTCAAAGCCCGAGGAGTTTGACACCGTGGAACAGATCCTGAAATCTGCGAACCCTAAAAATGTGTTCTACGTGCCCGGCGAGCATGACATTTTGAACGACAACGGCAAGCAATACCTGGAGCGCTTCGGCAAAGGAAGCCAGGGCGGAGGCTGGTACAGCTTTGACAAGAAGGGCGTCCACTTTATCGGACTGGTCAACGTGCTGAACCTGAAAGCCGGCGGGCTGGGCAGTCTCGGCGCGGAACAGTTGGAGTGGATGGAAAAAGACGTCAAGCATCTCTCCAAAAGCACGCCCATTATAGTTTTCGCTCACATCCCGCTGTGGAGCGTCTATCCCGAGTGGGGATGGGGGACCGAAGACAGCGCGCAGGCTCTGGCTTACTTAAAGCGCTTTGGTTCAGTCACCGTGCTGAACGGGCACATTCATCAGACCATGCAGAAGGTTGAAGGTAACGTCACTTTCCACACTGCATGCTCGACCGCGTTTCCTCAACCGCACCCGGGAGCTGCGCCCTCGCCTGGGCCCATGAAGGTTCCGGCAGAACAGTTGCGGGGTCTTTTGGGAGTGACGGACGTGAACTACGTTCGGCGGCGGCACGCGCTGGCTGTCATCGACTCCACGTTGGAGTGATCGCCAAGGAGCGTCGAAAGCAAGAAGTATGTGCGGTTTTGTACTATCCACGAAGGGAACAGATGAATATGAGAAGAGTTCTAGTGATTTACAGTGTCACAGCGCTCCTGATTGCATTCGCCATGCTTGCCGGTGGCCAAAGAACACGGGCTGCCGGGCTGGAAGGCAAGTCCACCTCTGGCGTCGAAATCAAGATTGACAACTTTACTTTTGCCCCTGCAACAGTGACTGTTCCCGTGGGAACACAAGTCACCTGGACCAACCGCGACGATATCCCGCACACCGTGGTCAACGACGACCAAACAATTAAATCCAAGGTGCTCGATACCGATGAGAAGTTCACTTTCACTTTTACCAAATCGGGAACGTATGCCTACTTTTGCTCCCTTCATCCCAAAATGACGGCCAAAGTCGTGGTGCAGTGACAGCCATGCCCAACGCGGAGGACGCAAATTGAGCCCCTTTGACATAAAATCGGTGCTGCTGGCCAAGCACGCGCAGCATGTGGTCCTGATTCACTTTCCTATTGCGCTATTTATCGTTGGCGTCGCCTTCGATCTCGTCGCGCAGTGGAAACAAAAAGCGACTCTGGCCGCTGCCGCGTATTACAACCTGCTAGTTGCTGCCGTGTCGACTCTGCCCGTGATGGCCAGCGGCCTCCTGGCCTGGAGATGGCAGCTCGAGGGTGCCAAGCTCAAAGGAAATCTGCTTCTTCATCTAGCGCTGGGAATTGCATCCAGCCTGCTGATTTGGCTGGCGTGGTGGCTTCATAGGCAGGGACGCCGTCAACCTGACCGGCGTTTGCCGGCTCATCGGTTGCCGGTCGAACTGCTGGGCGTTCTCTGCGTTGCTTTCACGGGGCACCTGGGCGGATTCCTAAGCGGCGTCAACGGCTAACGGACGTAGTCCAGCCGCCTTTGACTGCCGTATACAAATCTTTACTGACCGCAAGATGACGAAGGAAAACTTTAGCCCTGAACAAGCATCTGTATTAACAGCGCCCCGGCTGACCTGTTAATATGCTCCGGCAGCAATACGCACACACATGAAGAGTTCGCGAGGGAAAGTCAGCTATCGGGCGGCATGGGTGTTGGCATGGGTGGCCGCAGTCGTGTTCTTTGCCGGCGGGCAGGCGCGGGGACAAAGCATAGAAGACACTCTGGACCCAAGTTCCGGCAAGCCGCGAGTACAGAGCGTAGAAGATATCCTGGACCAAAGTTATCGCGCCATGTACAACCTGCAATTTGATCAAGCTTTCAAGAGGGCTGAAGCAGCCAAGGCGCTTGCCAAAGACGATCCTCTGCCCTGGATGGCGCAGGCGTGCGCCGTGCTTTTTCGTGAGTTTGACCGGCTGCACATTCTGAACAGCGAGATGTTTGCCTCCGACGAAAAGTTTGCCTCCCGCAAGGCCCATACCTGGAATACCTCGGCAAAAAAAGAATTTGAGGATGCGCTTGCGGGCGCGGAAAAATTGGCCCAAGCGCGTCTGGAGCGCAACAAGAACGACGTGAAAGCCTTGTTTGCCATGACCATTATCAACGGCTTGCATGCGGATGATGCCGCGCTGATCGGCAAGAAAAACCTGACCGCCCTTTCCTATACCAAGACAGCCAACGGATATGCTGAGCGGCTGCTGGCGCGCGCACCGGATTATTATGACGCGTATGTCGCCACCGGAGTAGGGAAGTACCTTATCGGCGGCAAGTCAGCGCCGGTGCGCTGGGTGCTGCGACTGGGCGGGCTCAAGGGCGATCAGGAACAAGGTCTCAAGGAGCTTACTCTGGCCGCGGAACACGGCCGCTTTCTGGCGCCGTTTGCGCGCATTCTGCTGGCCTTTGACGATTTGCGCCACAAAAACAAGACTGAAGCGCGCAAGAAGCTGGTCTGGTTGCGGGAACAGTTTCCCAACAATCCGCTCTTTCTTGAGGAGATGGCCAAGCTGGATCATCCTTCACCGGGCAGGGGACAATGACGCTGCCGCAATAGCTGCGGCGCCTTCAATTCTTCCACTGGAAAGTTCCTGGACAAAGATCACAATGCGCAGATCTTCGCGCTTCCAGTCTTTCTGGAGTTTGAGCGGCACGTCAGTTTCAAAGTTACCGCCATGGAGCGTGCCGAGACGCCGAAGGTCGCGCACCACCGCGGCGTGACGGAGTTCACGCCCGCCATTCTCTCCTGCCTTTACCTGGCTTATCAGGTGGTCTTCCGTAAGCGCCAGCATCACTTCGCCGGAGGTTGCCGCCGGAGCTTTTACGCGGACCAGCAGTTTGTCCACCGCCACGGCCGAGATTTCTATTTCCGCCACTTGTGGGCGAAGCGCAGCTTGGGCAATGGCCTGGCGCGCGCGCCTGGCGTCGCTGCCTACAAATTCTGAAGCGCCGTCCACCACCATTTGCGGAGTGTAAGGACCCCGGATGCCGAACCTTCCCGCATACTTCTCCTGCCGCTGGCTGTAGGCAGCAGAAGAGAACCGGTCTGTCCAGCCCTGGAAATTCCAATAGTCCACATGGAGGCCCAGCGGGATCACTTCAACTCCGTCTTGGAAACGCTCTTGGCCGAGACGCCCGAGCAACTCATCAGCGGGCGGGCAACTGGAGCAGCCCTCTGACGTAAACAGCTCCACGACCACTGCTTTGCGGGCCGCGGGCGGTGTGGGTGTGGCGGGCGTTCCACTCGAGGGCAGAAAAAACGGCACAGCCATCGCGGCGAGAAAAAGAAAGCCCCGCATCCAAATGTATTTCACCGTGCCCATGCTGTCACACCTTCAGTAAGCTTCTATCTCGTGCCACTCGCGAGATCCTTCGCATAAACGTCAAACTCAACCTCGATCTCGTCCTTCACCTTGATGGTGCCACCGCCAAGGGAAATAGGCTGGATGCCAAAGTTGGTTTGCTTCAATTTGGTAGAGCCGTGATAGTGCTCCGTATCGCCGTTCACCTCAAAGCTCAAATCCTTGCTGGCGCCGTGCAGTTCCAGCTTGCCCGTGACCCGGTAGCGCTGGGGGCCTATCTGTTCTACGTGTGAGGACTGAAAACGGATGTTGGGAAATTTTTCTGTGTCCAGCACTTTGGGGCCGAGCATGGTCGACTGAATCTCGGCGCGGTCTTTTTCTGAGACGCCATGATCAACCACCTTCATCTGCTTTGCGGCGACGGTAATCTCCACAGTCATGCCCTTGGTGTCCAGTTTGCCCTGGGCAACCGGCGCGGTTATCGTGTGATCGTGGGCGAACCCGGAAAACAGCCCCGATTTGTGAACGTGAATCGTAATGGTTGAGCGTTGCGTGTTTGCCTGGGCCTTGCCCTCAGGTGAAACGGCCAACATGCCTGCCGCCAGAAGAAGCATCCAAGTGAATTGAGGTCGAAACAAGAGGACTCCTTTGCATCCCAAAGCAGGCGCTTTCACTATTGTAAGCAACCGGCGCGTGTCCTGTCTTCCACTCGCCTGCAGAAACGCTCACGCACTAGGAACGTGGTGTTCCGGTTGTCTTGCAATCTCCTTGCAAAGATAGATGATCTGTCCCATATGCTGGGAAGCATGTGCCGCGCAGCGCAGAAACACGGTGAAGCGGTCGCCTGCATCCTCCCAGCCTTTGCTGTTGTAAGCTGTGTCCCAGTCGGCTTCTGACTGTTTCTCCAGCGTGGCTACGACCATGGCGATCGCCGCGTCAAAATTTTTCAACACTACCTCTTTTGCCGGGTAGCTCGGATCGCTGAATTCCAGAGGACGGTTTCGCACATACCCCGTGCGCGCGATCTCTGCGCCGATGTAATAACTTAAATTGCCGGTGAGGTGCAGCAGCAGGTGACCAATGCTGTTGCCGTAAGGATAAGGCCGGCGCCATAGCTGGCTGGTCGAGAGCGGCTCGACTAATTTGTGAATCTGCTCAGCAACCTGCTGGTAGTACCTGCAGAAATCGCATGCGATGGTGGATGAAAGGTTTGCCATTTCATTATGTCTGATTCCACAAGATTCTAGCATCCCGGCAAACTCGCGAGTTTGCAGCCAGCGGGCCAGTGCGGAATATTTCGCAATGAACCTGCCACCGATTTCACCAACCCTGAAAATGCGCGCCGCATGCGCGAGGCGCTGGCCAAAGTTCGCTCCGAGTTGGGCCGCGAGTACGACATGGTCATCGGCGACCGGCTGATCAAGACCCAAGAAAAGATCAAGACCGTGAACCCGGCGCGTCCGTCTGAGGTTGTGGGAGTGTTTCAGAGCGCGGGGCGCGAGCACGTTGCCACCGCAATCCAGGCCGCGGCTGCGGCGTTTGAAACCTGGAAGCGAACCTCCGTTGAAGAGCGGGCGGCCCTGCTGCACGGCGTGGCTGCGATCCTGCGCGAGCGCAAGTTTGAGTTCTGCGCCTGGATGGTCTTCGAAGTGGGAAAGAACTGGGCTGAGGCAGACGCCGATCTGGCTGAGACCATCGATTTTGCCGAACTCTATGCGCGAGAGGCGCTGCGTTTGGCCCAAGCTGAGACTCCGCTGCAATTGCCGGGAGAGCGGGACACGCTCACATATATCCCGCTGGGCGTGGGCGCAGTGATTCCGCCGTGGAATTTCCCCTGTGCCATCATGGCGGGCATGACCATGGCCGCCATCGTCTGCGGCAATACCGTGGTGATGAAGCCTTCCCACGATTCCCCGGCCATCGCGCTCAAGTTTTTTGAGGCCCTGCAGGAAGCGGGCATGCCCGACGGCGTGGTGAACTTCTGCCCCGGCTCGGGAAGCACTTTTGGCGCCGGCTTGGTGGAACATCCGCAGACTCGTTTCATCGCCTTCACCGGATCCAAGGAAGTCGGACTGGATATTCACCAACGCGCGGCAACTCCCCGCCCTGGACAGAGGTGGATCAAGCGCACGGTCCTGGAGATGGGCGGAAAAGATTCCATCATCGTGGACGCCGATGCCAACCTTGATGCGGCGGTGGAAGGCGTGGCCCAGGCCGCGTTTGGATTCCAGGGCCAGAAGTGCTCGGCTTGTTCCCGCGCCATCATCGACGAAAAGATTTATGACGTTTTCCTGGAGCGGCTCAAAGAGCGCGTGAGCAAGATTTCTGTCGGCGATCCGGCTGAGAACAAGGCCATGGGGCCTGTGATCAACGATAAGGCCATGAAGAGCATCCTGGACTACATTGAGATCGGGAAAAAGGAAGGCCGCGTGATCAGCGGAGGCGGAGCTGCCAAGGACGCCGGCGAGGGCTATTTCATCCAGCCCACCGTGATTGCCGACATTGCGCCTACGGCGCGCATTGCTCAGGAAGAGATTTTCGGTCCGGTGTTGGCCGTGATCAAGGCGCGGAATTACGACGACGCGCTCGCGATTGCCAACAACACCGAATTTGGCCTCACCGGAGCGGTCTATTCCTCTTCACGGGAAAAGCTGGAGCGCGCGCGCCACGAGTTCCACGTGGGCAACCTTTATTTCAACCGCAAATGCACGGGGGCCATGGTGGGCGCGCACCCGTTCGGCGGCTTCAACATGTCCGGCACCGACTCCAAGGCGGGCGGTCCGGATTATCTGCTGCTGTTCACGCAAGCCAAGTCCGTGGCGGAAAAAATTGGTGACGCCGGTGCGGTGTAAAAGAAGCACGGAAGCTAAGTCCCAAAAACTGATGGGCCAGGGACCTGCCATAAAGTGTAGTCGTTGGATCGGCGCTACTTCGTTAACGCTGGCTTCCCGCCGCCACCGAGGTAGCCGCAGCCTCGGCCAGGATGCGGTGATGGATGGTGAATAAAGCCAGCTCCAGCCGGTCAGAAACGCCAATCTTGTCGTAGACGTTGCGCAGGTAGTTTTTGATGACCTGTTCGGTCGTGCCCAGTTGTGCCGCGATCTCTTTATTTTTGTATCCCTGCACGATCAAGGCAACGATCTTAAGTTCTTTGGCGGTCAGGCGGTCGCGCACGCGGGCGCCCACCAGATCATTTTCCGCGGTCTCCTTGCTTTCCAGCGTGTCCTGCACCCAGGTTTCACCCTTGCTGACTTTGCGGACGCACTGCACCAGCGCCTCTCCGCTCACGTTGCGGTAGATCACGCCGTTCACGCCGTTGGTCAGGTAATGGCGTGAATCCTGGCCGGTATCGGCAATGATGACCAGTTTGGTTTTGTACTTTCTTGCTGCCTCTACCACCTCCGGCAGGCTGGGATGAATATCGACGCCGAAGATCATGACCGTGGCATGAAATTTTTCCAGGGCCATGGTCATTTTTTCAGTGTTCTCTGCCTGCGCGACAATCCGCAGGTCATCCTCAACCGCCAGGACTTTTGCCGCTCCGGTGCGGAAGATTGCTTGGTTATCGGCCAAAATGATCTTCAGCATTTATTTGTTTCCTTTGCTCTTGCGGATGAATTTGTATTCATCGATCACGCAAGCGACCCCGTTCTTTCTCTTCCTCTTGCCAGTGTTGGAGCCGGATGCCGCCCCTACCTCCTTGCGCACCACGCGTCCGGTGCAATGGACTTCGACATCAGAGGGGGTTCCTAGCACTTTGGCAGGCAGGGTGATTTCAAACTCAATGGGCGAGCCAACGGCAAGGTCCGTATCGGCCATGATATACACGCCTGCGGCGCTCATGTCGGCCGTGGTTGCCTGATCGTCACCGCCTTTACGGTGGATCCGGATGGGCAGTTGCAGCGGAAATCGCTTCCCTGTCCTAGCTTCTGATGACATTTGCCACCTCTGCCTCCTCGCAATCCCCCAACCCGAACGGGGTCACTTCTGGACGGTGGAGAAAGAACGAAGGAGGTTTATATCATGAAATGCCGAAGCGGGACAGATGCTTCACCTACTTAGGCAACAGACCCGGGCCATGGGAGGTGGGAGAGAAGCGGTTGTAAAGCATTGATGGACTAGGGTGTTTCCCTGTCTCGGGCTTGCGCGTAAGTGAAAGACAAAGCCCGCGCCGGGCCCCGGAAAGGCTTACGGCGCGGGCATGAGGGTAGACCCTTAAGGCACGGTTAAGGTGCTGTTCGCGGTGTTGTTGCCTTCGTTGCTTTCGGCCACGGTGTTGGCGGCATCGGCCATGGCGGTGAAGTCATACTTGCCGCTGGCCCACTTCAGCGCCGCCCAGAAGCTCAAGGTATGGCTGAAGCTGGCTCCCGGAGCAAGCGCAGGAGTATTGACTGTTACTTTATCCGGGAATGCGGGGTCGCTGTATGCTGCCATAAGCGTTGGTGGAATCTCGGCGCATCCTCCGCCTCCGGTGCTGACAAGGCCCTCTTTGTGGCAGTCCAGCACCAGTTTGCTCGGCCCGGCCGCGCACGTGCCAATGTTCTTGACCATCACCACGCCATTCATGGGGTTGGGAATTACGGGGATAAGGTCCGGCTTGCCCTGGCAGCCCTCCGTGGTTCCTGGCTTTTTGCATTGGTGCAAAATGTAGCGGATGGAAAACTGATTGTTACCTTCGTTGGATTCTGCCACCACATTCCCGTCGTCGAGTGAAAGCTCAAGGCCATGTCCGCCCAGATTGAGATAAGGCTGAGTAGTGACAGATTTGGTTTCCCCCGCATTGAGATGGCGGGCAGTGTTGATGGCTACGTCGGTCGCGCCATCCAACTTCAGTTTATTTGTGTAGAGCGGGCTGGTGGCTGCGCTGCCGATATTGATTTCAAAATAGGTAGCATTGAAAGCGCAGCGGTCTGCGTTCGCCGTTCCGGGCAAGGGCTCAACATCGTCCAGGTCCGCAACTGTGCCCCAAGGCACAAACTTCCCGCCGGCGCCGCCCACGGCGCCGCCGATGATGATGCCTTTCTTGGCGTCCGTGATGTCCGGTTTGCCTTGGCCTGTAGGCGGAGTGTTGGGGTTTCCTGCCTTGCACTTCAGCGTGTACTTAATGGAAAAGAAATTGTTGCCTTCGTTGGACTCGGCGACAACGTTGCCATCGTCGAGGTAGAGCATGAGCGCGTTGCTGCCTTCGGTCAGGTAGGCCTGCGTGTCCACCTGCTTGGTTTCGCCGGTGTTGAGGTGCCGAGCGGAGTTCACGGACACATCCGTAGGTCCGATCAATTTAAGCTTGTTGATGTAGAGCGGGCTGGTGGCGGCGGTGCCAATGTTGCTTTCATCGTAGGTGATATTGAAGGCGCATCGCCCCGGCTGGGCAACGGTTGCCGGACCGCCAGGCACGATGGTGCCGGGCAGCGGATCAAGGGCAGAAAGGTCGGCGGTCGTGCCCCAGGGGACAAACAGTCCTCCGGCTCCGCCTACGGCGCCGCCAATGATGATGCCTTTCTTAAGATTGGTGATGTCTGGCCTGCCCTGTCCTGGCGGAACACCCGGTGTGTTCGGCGGCGGGGTTTGCGGCCTTTGCGGTGTGGGCTGTTTTTGGGCGGCAAGTACCGTGACGGCCGCTAACAACAGCGTAAGAGTTACAGCTTTCGTTTTCATCTTCATCCTCCAAAGAATTGTTACTTCTGGGCCCAAGATTAGATTGCGTTGGTGTAGACACTTGCGCCTTCGATTTGGTTCAAAGGCCGGCAACGGCGTCTTGCTGAGGATTCCGCGGGCAAAGATGAAATCTTCTATGGTTGTCAGCCCCTGGTCGGACTACCGGGCCCGTTTTTTCGAGACTTGCAATTCCAGATTCATCAAGACAGCTATCTGAACCAGGAAATCGTTTCACTGCCAAACATCTTTCTTTGGCCGTTTCAAAAAGCTCCGCCTCCGCCTCCGCCGAAGCCGCCACCGGAGAAGCCTCCGCCGGAGAACCCACCGCTTCCAAAGCCAGAGGAACTGGAGCTGGCCCGGGGAGCAGAAATGAAAGTTGAGCTAGCCTGCTGAGACATGGCGCTGATGCTGTTCACAAAATATAGCGTGGTAAACATGTTGCCGCCGGACGACTGATACCAGGTTGGCTGGATCTGCGTGATGCCTTCAAAGGCTTTGGCCCAGCGATGTTCCACGCCCAGGGCCATGGCGTAGGGCAAAAACTTTTCAAATGTGTCCGGCGGCATGCGCTTGAGGCGGTCGGCATCCACACGGTTCATGAAGTCCTGGAAGCCCAGGATCTGGACGCGCGTGCGGGCGCCCTTCAGGCTCTTGGCGGTAAGCTGCCGGCCGAAAAGAACGACGATCACCGCCGCAATCACAGCGCAGACGATGGTGGGCGCCATGGAATTCAGGAAGTCGGCCACGTGCAGCCATTGCATCAGCGCATAGGGAACAAAGACTGCCACCGCTCCCAGTCCCCAATATCCAGCGGCTGATCCCGGGTCCACCGTATACATGCCCTTGGTCTTCAAGGCGCCGATGATTTCGTCTTTCATCATAGGGAGAACGGTGTAGAAATGGTTTCGCAGCTCAGACATAAGGCTTGTGGTGCCGCCGGCAAAGACTTTATCCAGCATGGCCCGCTCATAATCCGTCAGGTCGGTCCAGGCGGAGCGTTCTTTCAGCAGTTGAAGCTCGTAATCCTTGCTGTTTATAAGAAGGCCCTTGTGCGTCGTTTCTACGATCTTGATGTAGCCCCGCACCGCCAGGTCCACCAGGACAGAAGTGATGTCACGAGGGTCCACGCTGTCATCAATGAGTGTGCCCACTTCCGCTGGACCCATTTTTTCCGGCGGCTCATACATCGGCGCCACCGACATGCCGGGATCAGGATCACGTCCCTTCACCCACCACAGCGCGAACATCACCGCGAAGGCCCACAGGGGAAGGCTGAGAATCGGGTTGCTGCGGACAAAGCGCATGACTTTCGTCAGCGCTCCCGGCTCTTGCAGCAGGCCCTTGGGGATGTAAACGTCAACCGTCAGCCCGCCGCGCATGGGCAGCGGGCTGGTGGTTTCAAAGCTGGCGGATGGCCCTTCCACTGACGCTCGGGCCCGGTCGGAAGACCCGTAAACTCCGCTGAAAGCCTGGGCGCGCAGCGAGCCACTGGTATTGGCCGGGAAAAACACGATGGCCGATGCATGATGAATGGGGACGGGCCAGTCGTTGCCGGTTACGTTCCAGTAGAACTCGTCGTGATCGTCGAAAAACTTGGTGGCGTCGCTGACGGAGTACTCAATGTTGACCGTCCTGGTGGCATCGGTGGCGCCGGGCACAAAGATTTTGAGCTTAAGAAATCCGCCGGTGGTTTTTTCCTCATACTTCAGCGCCGAGCCGGTGTCGTCAGTGATCGGGCCGAGTTTGATAAACAGAGAATAGTTGGAGCCGCCGGGCCCAGGATAGTCCACGGGAATGTCGCGGTAAATGCCGTGATACTCGCCGGAGAAGACAAAGGTGATCTGCTCGCTGACTCGCGCCGTGCCGTCTTCATCCACATGAATGGTGCTGTTGTACTTGGCAATATAATAGCTGCGCGCCCACGCCGGCGTGCTGAGACTGATCAGAAATAAAATAACTGCAGCGGGGCACAGAATCGTCCGGAAGAAGTTACGGCCACCGGTCATGGCTGCTCCAATCTTCGTCATTGCTCTAGAACTTCACGGCTACGTTTTGGCGGTCCTCAGGGCTATCCACTTCAAAGAACTGCTTGGTCTGGAAGCCGAACATTCCAGCGATGATGTTTACCGGGAACGACTGCACCTTAGTGTTGTAGTCGCGGATCACGGCGTTTTCCGCCACCGCAAACAGGCTCTTCAGCGCGCCCGTGAGCTGGTTCTCCGCCTGGGCTTTGTCGGCCGGCCCGGTGGCCTGCATGGCCTGGGAACGGAACTTGGCGATATTCTCAAAAGTACCCTTTTCGTGCGCGGCGTAGCCTTTCACCGTCTCCACCAGATTCGGGATCAGGTCGTGGCGACGCTTCAGTTGCACGTCGATATCCGACCAGGCCGAGTCCGCCCGCACCCGTAGCTGCACCAGGCTGTTGTACATGCCGGCCAGAATCAGGACCGCGAGCCCCGCCAGCACCAGAATCACAATTAGCCCCATCCCCATGGTTGTTCCCCCTATGAAATCCTGTAAACGAGCAATCCAGCGGAAGGTATCATATCAATCGAGGCGGCGCAAATAGACCTCTGGAATCGGCCATAATCGCGATTGCAAGGGAAGTGACAGAGAAATGTGCCATGGAAGTCATTAAAATAGAAACAGTCTTAAACTCTTATGCGCATCTTTTCCACACTTCTTCTGCTGGCACTGCTTTCGGGTTTGGCGATTGCCCAAGGCAACTCCGCCGGGCAAAGCCCGGTTCCCAGCGGGCGCCAGATCAGCGGTCAGGATGCAATAAGCCCAGCGCCCAAGCCAGCGCGTCATGACGATCTCACACCTGGCGATCCCACTCCAGCCCGCCGGCCGTTGCAGCCGGAGGCCGAACCAGCCATGACCCGTGCGCAAGACCTTCTCTTCCGAAAGAATGATCCTGAAGCCAGCATTGAAGAGTTCAAGAAAGCCCTGAAGATCGATCCCGGGTACGGCCCGGGTTACGTCCTGCTCGGCCTGGCTTATATGCAGATGCAGCGATGGAGCGATGCCCAGCAGGCTTTTGCCGAAGCTTCCAAGGTGGAGCCGGACAACGCCCAGGCATTCCTGGGATTGGGGTCCGCGCTGAACGAGCAGCACGATTACGCGGGAGCGCAGAAAGCCCTGGAACACAGCCTGGACCTGAAGCCCGATTCTGCAGAAGCCCACTACGAGCTGGCCCGGACGCTTGGAGCTTTAGGCAAGTGGGCGGCGGCCGAGCCGCACGCGCGCCGGGCGATCGAGATCAATCGCGATTATGCCGGACCGCACGCCCTCATGGGGAACGTCTATTTGGACCAGCAGGATCCTCAGTCTGCTCTGGCCGAGTTCCGCGAGTATCTGCGCTTGGACCCGCAAGGCAGCCTGGCGCCTTCGGTCAAGCAGACCGTCACTGAAATCGAGAAGGCCCTGCGACCGAACCGAAAGAAAAGCCACTGAGGCCCTGGCAAACCGCTTTTCTCGAGGCTGGCGCTTATTTGGCGGCGGAGGTCAAGATTACCTGTTCGGAATCCCCTGAGGTCACTCCCGCAAAGAACTTTCGCAGTTGATCGTAGTCCCCCTGGCGAAAGGCGATCCCGCCCATAGCAAAATCACGATTGAAAACCAGGAGGTTGCCATTTGCCGTTCGCTTCAAGCTGTAGAACGCGAAATCGGTCTGAACGGGCTGCGTCTGCGGCATGTTCTCCACCCGCAGCACCGGGGGGACGGAAATCTGCACGTCATCCAGGTTGTAGAACGGATAGCTGAAGTACACGGGATTTTTGCGTTCGCCATGGGCAAACGGTTGTCTGCTGTTGGACTGAAACAAGGCCGTGGGAACCAGCATGCGCTTACCCGTGCTGGAGGCGAATGAGGGAATTTCCACGGTGAATGCTGCCGTCAACTGCTTCTCCGGGTCCGCCCAGCCGGTAGCTGAGTCCAAGTGCACGGTGGCGCCGTGGGGCAGTATTGCCTTTAACTCATCCTCAAGGTCTTTTTTTCGTCCGTCTTCGTCCGTCTTAAGGCCGCTCAGCCTTCGCGTGAGCGCCTCTTCTCCGCTCCAGCCAATAATGATTTTTCCCCGCAAGCTGCCGTCTTCCGAAAGCGTCAGCCGTCCAACTCTTTTGCCGATCGCGTCCTTATAGCCGGGAGGCTGGGTCTGGGAGAGTTCAGTGCTGCCCCCAGCGGTCTGACGGATGCCCTGGGTGGCCGTGTGTTGCCATGTCAGCAGTCCGAAAGGGCACAACGGCGTGCCCGGATCAAGAAAGATTTCTTTTCCCTCAAGACCGGCAATGGCAATCTCAGAAGTCAGCTGGAACCGGTTGGGCACATTCGGCTGGAAAAAGACTTCATCCCGGTCCGCCACTCGCATCACGTAGGCAGGAAGGTTCACCGCACGAACCATGGCCACAAACAGCCGGGTAATCTCGTCGCGATACCCCTCATTTTTGCGCAGCACATCGTCCAGAGTGCGTTTTTCTTTGCTCTCCCGGGTCAGGAGTTCGTCAAGGGAGCCTTGCTCGCGCTCATAGGTGAGGTTCTTTATCTTTTGGACCTGAGCGTAGATTTTGCGTACTTTCTGCTCGGAAGTATCGGAAACGCTGATGGCCTGGTTCGCCGCTGCGGCCACGGCGGAAGAATGACCAATGAACTTTTCCGAGTCCTTGCTCCAGTACTTGCCCTCCTCCTTCCAGAATTCTACGGGCTTGCCCATTTTGTCCGTGCCGTAATAAAAGTTCACCCGCATCTTCAAGACCGCGGCTGGAGGCGCATAATCTTCTTCCTCAAACGCCGGAATATCTTTCAGTTCGAGCTCCATCTTGTTGTCAGCGGTTGTCTTGATGGAAGTGTTGGGAGGCAATCCGATCAGGCTGTAATACACGCGATCTTTAATATCGCCGCGCGCGTCTTCAACATAGTGGCCGCTCTTGAATAGCGGGATAAACGCGAATTTAGCGTGTTTTTGGGCGAGGTCCTCCTGCACGGTCCAATGCGGAGCGTACACAAAGTTTTCCCAGTACTCCGTGTACTTCCACTCCACGATGCTTCCCACCTGGACATTCGGCAGCGTGAAGGTTTTGGCCAGATACTTGATTCCATGTCCTTTCACAATCGTGCTATCAAAAACCTTGCCGTTGAAGGGAGTAACGGTCCCATCCGGAGCAATGGTCCGGGCCTTGATATCAGTGATATGGATATCAGTGCCGTTGTAGGGTATCTCCACGTTCCCGCGGTCCTTGCCTTTGTCGGTAAAAATTTTGATCCGCTTGTAGAAGTAAGCGTGGCTTTTGTTATCGTCGGAAGTTTCTTCGTGATAGAGCATGATAGCGTCCGCCGGATGGGCTGGGTCCGCGGTCATTTTCAGTTCTTGCGGCGTGATAGGCTGCCAATCGTCTAACGCCAGCAGCGGACGTGATACGGAAAAAACAAGTGCGGCCGAAATTCCCAGCAAACACCGGGCAAGCGACATGTTGTGACTCCATGATAGGAAAGCGTCGGGGAGTGCGAGGTTTTTATACCTCAGCCGTCCCGTGCGCAGCAAGGACTATTAACGCCGGTCACGGTCAGGCAGGAAAGAGATGAAGGCTGGCCGAATGTATGTAGTTAGGCACAACCTGTTCTCAAAATAGAGGTATCATTGGCTTGCCATGGAAGCTGCAAGTCAAGCTTTGTCTGTTCTTGAAGTTGCGGGATATGCCCCGGACCAGGCACGTTGGTATTGCGATCATCTGGAACAAGGCAAGGTGCTTTTCTTCCGCCACGTGCCATTTGAATTCTTGGAAGAAGACAGAAATTTTCTTCTTTCCCAGAAACAGACCGGCTCGCGTTTTCACAAGAACATTTCCTATCGTCCGGCAACGGACGTCCTGAAGGGCATCGACGGAGGCTCGCCTGACCGCGAGCGTCTGCACCGCGTGATGCGCAGCTTTTCCAGCGAAGCCGCCCGCTTTGTCGCAAAGTTCCTGGCTCCGTATGCGGGCAAGATCAAGGCGGATTTTGCCAGCTTCCGTCCTCTAGAAGAGCAGGGACGCGACCTGCCGCTGCACAAACGCAACGATCTTCTGCACGTTGACGCCTTTCCCACCCGGCCTACGCGCGGCGGGCGCATCCTGCGCGTGTTCATCAACGTCAATCCTTCCGTGCCCCGCGTCTGGAACGTGGGCGAGCCGTTTCACATTTTTCTGCCTAAGCTCATGCAGGCGCAACGCCTGGCTCCGCCCCATCGCGGGCCCGCTGGCAAATTTCTTGCGCATGTCGCCGCCCAGCTTGGTTTGCCGGTGCCCGACCGCTCGCGCTACGACGAGTTCATGCTTTATTTGCACGACTGGCTCAAAGAGAGTAGCGACTTCCAGAAGAACTCGCCCTCGCAGGAGATCGTTTTCCCGCCCGGCTGTTGCTGGATGGTTTACACCGACGGCGTTCCTCATGCCGCCTTGTCCGGCCAGTTCGCCTTGGAACAGACCTTCATTGTCCTGCCGGAAGCGCTGGTCAGCCCGCAGGCGGCTCCGGTGCACGTGCTGGAATCCACGACCGGAATGCGGATGGTGAACTAGAAAAATCAAGGCGGCCCGCAGGCCGCCTTTGTAGTTAACCAACGTCCTTGGGTTGGTCGGGTCAGCGAAGCTCGAAGTGAAAAACGTCGACGATCACGAAGGTCCTGGTGTTCAGCAG
>WNFI01103855.1_pt1 | contig 18558 bp, 13 predicted proteins | sample 5400471 | NCBI WGS metagenome assembly WNFI01 (sample SAMN13153348, study PRJNA577476) | soil metagenome | isolation source: 100 cm saprolite on Douglas fir-dominated hillslope | place: USA:California | collected 2013-09-17 | reverse complement strand
CAGCTGATGAAACAGCGTTCCATGCAGGGCGTCGACCGCGATCTGCAGGCGCTGGACGGAAGAGACGAGCGCCTGGATGGCGGCGCCCTCGGCATGAAAGGTCACGTCTCGACTCGCCAGGTGATACTGGATGAGCTGGGCCAGATCGCCCTGAAAATACTGGTCAGCGATCTGTTGCCAGGGGGCGAGATCGAGCCGCGCCTGGTCGAGCCGACCGCCGAGCCGCTGCACGTATTGCGTGATGAAGCCGGGCACGAGGCCGCCGGTGATGACGGCAGCGAGGAGCAGCAAGCGGTCGATCAAGCCGCGTATGAACATCATGGGAGCGGGGCCTCGGCTACGGTTTCGGACATTACTCCGGCTCCGGATGTTCGTGCCTACCCGGTTCGCAAATCCTGCAAGACAGAGCTAGAAGCGGGCGCTAGACGCTAACGGCGCGGGCTCCGCGCCACCGCTGTAGGCGTCGCCAGGTCGATTGATTATATCTACAGTGGATCAATAGTGCCCTCAGTATGCCCTATTGACCCGAAACATGCCGGCCACAAATGGCGCCAGCCAGGTGGCGATCAACTGCCCCGGGAACCGATGCGCACGCACCCTGCTAATGCACCGGCGCCCCCAGCAGCTCCTGGGTGCGGGCGATGATCTGGCCCTCGGCGCATCCCGGTGCGACCTGTGATTTCCCCACCTCAAAGGTATTGCCACGCCCGAAGCTCGCACCAGGTCCGCCGGGCCAATTCCGAGATACGAAATCCGCAGCCGCCGCATCAACGCCGGATCCGACTTGGCCGGACAGGAGATGACCGTCTGCGCGGCGCGTAGGGCGGTCGGCCCGGATTGCGGCTTTAGCCGGTCGATGACCCGTATGACTTCCAGGGCCAATGCCTGGCCCAGCCGCTGGCTAAGCATGAAACCGGCGGACTTCAAGTCCGAGGTCACGATCGTGCCGTCGCTCTGTGGCTCTGCGTGGAAGGACATCAGGATCGGGTTCTGATCGCCGGCTGCCCCGCTGGTCCAGAAAGTCTCGGTGCGCTGCGCGCCGTAGTGCTCGTCGACGAAGCGATCGACCACGCCGGGTATGTCGGCGCTGACCTGGGCGGTGTGCTCTCCGGCGGTGTCGGAGCTGTAGAGGGACACGGCATGAACCGCGTAGTTGGCGATGATCGCCAGCGGGCTGCCGTCGGCGCGCAGGAATCCGACCACCCGCACCGTCTTGTCGGAGGGTCCCTCCGGATCCTGGCCGAGAATGAAGCCGTTGGCAGTGAGCTCGTCGCGATTCATGTTGATGTAGGCCAGGCCATTGCCAGTGCCGACGCGGACGGCCTCGAGTCGCTTCTGCGCCTGCTCAATCGCCGCCAGCATCCCGGCGATCACCAGTTCGCCGTAGCCATTGCCCATGGTCCAGGGCACGGTATGCGTGTGTGTGGCCGAGATCAGGACATGGTCCCGCGGCACTGCATAGCGCTCGGAGATCCGGCTGACCGCCTGTTCGTAGAATTCGTCCGGGAGGATGATCACGTCGGCCACGACCACGATCGCCATTGATCCTGCGTCCTGCAGGACGAGGGCACGGGCGTAGAGCGAGTCGTGGACGGCGATCAGCGGCGAGTCATTGTTGTTGCGGATTGGAAACTGCGAGGGCGGCGGATCGATCGTGGCCCGGCCAGTGCCGGCCAGGAGGCTCGTTTCCCCGGCAGAGGCGGCGCCCCCTGCTGCGACCACTGCGCCCAAAGCCGCCTGTGCGGTGCAGGCGGCGATCAATGCGATGATGACAGGCCGGAAAGGCGGCCGCCGCATCTCAGCTCACCTTGTTATCGCGGGCAACCTTCCCATACCAATACCCGGATTCCTTGATGGTCCGCTTCTGGTGGTCGTCAAAATCCACATAGGTCAATCCAAAGCGCTCGCTATAGCCCGAGGCCCATTCAAAGTTATCCAGGAGACTCCAGCAGTGGTACGCGCGTACCGGCACGCCATCGGCGATCGCGCGCGACAGGGACAGCAGGTGTGCGCGCAGATAGGCAATGCGCTTCGCGTCGTGGATCTGGCCGGACGCATCCGGCCTATCGTTATAGGCGGCGCCATTCTCGGTGATTTCGATCGGACGCGCGCCGGTCACCTGTTGCATGCGCTTGAGGATGTCATAAAAACCCTGGGGGTAGATGTCCCAGCCAAAGTCGGTCTTTTCATCAGGGCCTACCGCCCAGTCGGCCGTGATGTTCAGGCCGGGAATGCCGGATATCTGGTCGGAGGCGGCGACCCGCGTCAGCGAATAGTAATTAAGCCCGACGAAATCCAGATCGGCGCGCATCAACTGCTCGTCACCGGCTTGCATCCCGAGCAGGGATGCCTGCCGGTCGGCGGGCAGGACGCCTTCCGGGTACTGGCCGGTGAGCACCGGGACCACAAACCAGAGGTTCGAGAGCTTGTCCATCGCCGCAGCGGCGGCCCGGTCGGCATCGGAATCCGTGGCCGGGATCTGGGGCGAAACGTCGTATACGCTGCCGACCTTGATGTGGGAATTGGCGGCCTTGAGCGCGCGAAATCCCATCCCGTGGGCGAGATTGACCGTGTGCGTCGCCTTCAGGAAGGCGAGTGCGTCCTTGCGGCCCGGCGCGAACACGCCGAACCAGTAGCTCAGTTGCGTGAAGGCCTTTGATTCGTTGAACAGGCTCCAGTTTTCAATGCGATCGCCCAGCGCCCGGCCCATGATGGCGGCGTAGTCGGCGAATCGCGCTGCGGTATCGCGGTTGGGCCAGCCGCCGCGATCTTCCAGCTCCTGGGGCAGGTCCCAGTGGTACAGCGTCGGCAAGGGGCGGATGCCGGCCTCGAGTAGCGCATCCGTCAGGCGATCGTAGTAGGCGAGTCCGCGCTGATTCGCCGCACCCGCGCCGCTCGGCTGGATGCGCGTCCAGGCGATGGAGTATCGATAGGACTTCAGATTCAGGGCCCGCAGCAGCGCGATATCCTCGCGATAGCGATGGTAGCTGTCGCAGGCGACATTGCCGGTGTCACCGTTCTTGATCTTGCCCGGCGCAAGCACAAAGCGATCCCACACGGACTCGCCCTTGCCATCCTCGTTGTAGGCGCCTTCAATCTGATAAGCCGCGGTGGCCGCACCCCAGAGAAACCCGGGCGGAAATTCTCCCGCCCTCGTTCCACGGGACGCGGTCGCGGCTGCAGCGAACTGCGGCAGCAGCGAAGCGCCCGCTAGTGCCACGCCGCTCGTGAGCAGGTCGCGACGGCTGATGAGATCAATCTGGCCCGTGGCGCGCGCGGGCTCGCGCATACCCCGCTTATTCATTGCTGGTCGACCTGTACATAGCCGATCTCCCTACACGCCGGAAAATTGCAGTGTCGATGCCGAGTGGACGGCACCGCCGCGTTGCGGGAAACGCCTTACGTCCACAACGCGTGAATTGCGCCCGCACCGCCGGATACTATTTTTGCCGTACCCCGTTTGCAAGCGGTTTCAGGAATTGCCGCGACGGTCGATTAGCGAGCGTTGTGGCCCGCTTCGCGGGGTGCTCGCTCGGCGCGAACAGGCGCCAGAGATATTTCTTGACAGGGCCCGGTTCATCGGAGCAGTATCGGCCCGAACGCGCATGAAAGCGGTTTCAGAAACCGATTACACCGCACCGGATACCAGGGGCGGGAATCCGCCGCTGGCGCGGGGCGTGGCCCTTGCGCTCGGCGTAGCCGCTGCGCCGTTTGCGTACGCGCAGACTGCTGCTGCGCCCGCACCCGGCACGCTCGAGGAAGTGGTCATCACTGGCATCCGCGCCAGTCTGACGTCGTCGGAGAATCTCAAGCGCAACGCTGTCGGTGTCGTGGACGGTATTGTCGCCGAGGATATCGGCAAGTTCCCGGATACGAACCTGGCCGAATCCATGCAGCGAATCACCGGCGTGTCCATTGACCGCGTCAACGGCGAGGGCTCCAAGGTCTCGGTCCGCGGCATCGGCGCCGATTGGAACCTGGTGTTGCTGAACGGCCGGCAGATGCCGGGCGCCAACATCAACGACACCAGCGCCTCCAATTCCCGTGCCTTCGATTTCGCCAATCTGGCCTCTGAAGCCATCGCCGCCGTCGAGGTGCACAAAACCTCCAGCGCCGATCGCGCCACCGGCGGCCTCGGCGCCACGATCGATATCAGGACCACGCGCCCGCTGGACAGCCCGGGGCGCAAGGCTGCGTTCGGCGTCAAGGCCGTTACGGACCGCTCGAACAAGAATCTGCCGGGCAAGTTCAAGGGCAGTACCTTTACACCCGAGCTTTCGGGGATCTACAGCGACACCTTCGCGGATAACACCTTCGGCGTCGCGATCACGGCGAGCTACCAGGATCGTGCCGCCGGCTACAACCAGGCCGGCGTGGCCAGTGGCTATCACTCCATCCTGGGGAGCGATACCAGCTCCTGGGGCACGATCGGGAACAATCCGCCCGGCAACATCACCAATGGGCCAGGACCGAACGACATTTACCAGGTGCCGCAGGACATCCGTTACTTCCTGACCGGTATCGAGCGCAAGCGCACCAACGGCCAGCTGACCCTGCAGTACCGGCCGGTTGACAGCCTTACCGCGACGCTCGACTACACCTACTCCGAGAACAAGATCGCCACCAAGCGCCAGGAAATTTCCGCCTGGTTCAATTTTGGTCCCTCCTTTTCAAGCTGGACCAGCGGCCCCGTGCGGGGCCCGCTCTCCTACGTCGAAACGGTCGCCTGCGCCAACACCCCGGTCGTCACCGCCGGCGTGAGCTCCTTCCCGGGTTGCGCCGATGTGGCCATGGCCCAGTCCGATTACGCGACCAAGGCCGAAAACAATTCCGTGGGCTTCAACCTGAAATGGGAAGCCACTGACAAGCTCAGCTTTGAATTCGATGCCCATGACTCGACCGCGACCAACGGCGAGGACAGTCCGCTGGGCAACAGCAACACGCTCGGTGTCTCCGGATACTTTCGTGGCACGAATGGCGTCGACTTCTCACATGATTTCCCGGTGCTCAGCATTACCCTTCCGACCAGCCTCAACGGCATGATCGATCCCGCCTACATGGAGGTGACCGGCTCGAGCTTCCGCAACAGTTATACGAAGGCGCAGGTGCAGCAGGTACAGCTGGGCGGCGACTGGAAATTCGCTGACCGCCAGAAACTCGATTTCGGCGTCGGCATAACCGACGTCAAGAACCGGTCGGCATTCTCGAACGTGCAGCAGAACGCCTGGGGTGGCCTCGGCAACCCCACCAATTATCCTGACTCAGCTTTCACCGCGGATACGCTCCGGCAATACTTCGGGAACATTGCGGGCAGCTCGAGTCCGGCGCTGTTCAACCAGTTCTTCAACTGGGATTTCAACGCCGTGCGCCAGGCGGCCATCGCATTCTGGGGCCCTGGGGGTGCCGCCGTGTTCTCGGCCAATCCCGTCTATACGGACACCGACCGCATCACCAAGGAAAACTCCAACAGCGCTTACCTGCAGTACAGCAGCGCTTTCGACATGGGGCTTCCGGCTCACTTCGCGGCTGGCCTGCGTTATGAGAAGACGGATGTGACGTCCCCCGCAAAAGTGCAGGTTCCCATCGGCAGCCAATGGGTGGCGGCCAATGAGGTCAACATCAGCTTCAATCAGACGCCGGTCGTCACGAATTCGAAGGGCAATTACAGCTTCGCGCTACCGAATATCGATTTCGATGTCGACCTGATGCCAAACCTCAAGGCCCGATTGAGCTGGGGCAAGAGCATTGGGCGTCCGGACTGGGGCTCCATTCAGGGCGGCTTGACGATTGATTCGCTGGCGCGGCCCGGATTTGCCACGGGCGCGCAGGGCAATCCCGCGCTCAAGCCGCTGGAATCGAAGAACATCGACCTGGCACTCGAGTGGTATTACACCAAGGGCAGCTACCTGTCGTTGGGTTACTTCAAGAAGGATGTCTCGAACTACCCGGGTTTTGCGGTCATCAATGAGACGCCGTACAGCCTTCCGAATCCGGGCCTGGGTCCCTGGGTTGCCGAGGCGATCGCGAGCGGCTGTGCGGCCGCGGACAGCGTCTGCATCCGCAACTACATCTTTGCCAATCACGCTGGTGATCCGGCGGTGACGCAGCCGACTAACACCGCTCAGGGAATCATCGCCGGTCGGCCGGGCATCGATCCCGATACCATTTTCCACATCACCACCCCGGTCAACCAGGGCTCCGCCAGCATCGATGGCTGGGAAATCAACTTGCAGCACATGTTCGGCAACACCGGGTTCGGTGCAATCGTTAATTACACCAAGGTCAAATCCGACCTGAAGTACAACGTTGCGAGCCTGGGTGCGCAATTCCCGTTGCCGGGCCTGAGCGATACCGCGAATTTCGTCGGGTTCTACGAGAACAGCAAATGGGAGGCGAGGGTGGCCTATAACTGGCGCGATCAGTTCTACTCCGGCCTGGACGGCCAGCAGAGCCCCGTATTTATCGAACCGTATGGACAGATCGACGCCAATGTCGGCTTCAAGCTCAACGACCGGCTGAGTTTCCAGCTGGAGGCGATCAACCTGACTGACAAGGGCCAGCGTTCGCACAGCCGCACGCGCCAGGCCGTGGAATTTGCCACTCAGACCGGTGCCCGCTACATGATTGGAGCGCGCTACCAGCTGGGCAAGTAACCGGGCAAAACCTGCCGAGACCCCAGCGCACAAGTGGCGATGGGGTGAAAGAGCCGCTGCCCGCCAGCGGCTTTTTCGTCCGGGTGTAGGATGGCTGAGGTCGCAGATGGAAGTGCCCACCGGTGAGCAGTCAAGTCAAACGCGTGGTGATCGTCGGTGGCGGGTCGGCCGGTTGGCTGACCGCTGGGGTGATCGCCGCGGACCACCGTAGCCCGCAGGGGCCGGGTCTGGAGGTGACTCTGGTGGAGTCCCCCGCCGTCGGTCCGATCGGGGTGGGCGAGGGCACCTGGCCATCGATGCGCGATACGCTGCGGCGCATCGGCGTGTCGGAGACGGATTTCATCCGCGAGTGCGACGCCGCCTTCAAGCAAGGTTCGAAGTTCGTCGGCTGGTCCAGCGGTGAGGCCGAGCATTACTACCATCCCTTCAGCCTGCCGCAGGGCTACACCGAGGCCAACCTGGTCACCGCCTGGCTGCAGCGCCACGCCGCGACCCCCTACGCCGAGCTCGTCAGCTTCCAGCCGCAGCTGTGCGAGCGGGGCCGCGCCCCGAAGCAGGTCACCACGCCGGAATTCGCGGCGGTCGCAAACTATGCCTATCACCTCGACGCCGGAAAATTCGGCCAGTTCCTGCAGCGGCATTGCACCGCGCGGCTGGGCGTGCGGCACGTCGTCGACCACGTCGCCCGGATCGAGTCCGCCGACAACGGCGATATCGCTGCGCTCGTGACGGCCGCGCAGGGCCGGGTCGCCGGCGACCTGTTCATCGACTGCACGGGCTTCGCGTCCCTGCTGCTGGGGCAGCACTACGGGGTGCCGCTGCTCTCGGTGCAGCCGTTGCTGTTTAACGATTCAGCCCTTGCGGTCCAGGTGCCCTATGCCACCGCCGACGCACCGATCGCATCGAACACGATTTCGACCGCCCGCCCGGCGGGCTGGATCTGGGACATCGGGCTGCAGACGCGGCGCGGCGTAGGGCACGTGTACTCCAGTGCCCATATGTCCGACACGGAGGCCGAAACCATCCTGCGCGACTATGTCGCCGCGGGCTCCAATGCGAAGGACGCGGCGTCGCTGGCGCCCCGCAAGCTCTCGTTCCGCCCCGGCTACCGCCAGAGGCTGTGGGAGCGCAATTGCGTCGCGGTAGGCCTGGCCGCGGGCTTCGTGGAGCCGCTGGAGGCCTCGGCACTGGCGCTGGTGGAGTTCTCCGCCGCCATGATCAGCGACCAGTTGCCCGCGACGCGGGCGTCGATGGACATCGTGGCCGCGCGCTTCAACGATGCCTTCCTTTACCGCTGGGAGCGCGCGGTCGAGTTCCTGAAACTGCATTACCTGCTGTCGGCACGCACGGATTCGCCCTATTGGCGGGAGCACCGCACGAGCGCATCGGTGCCGCCCAGGCTGGCGGAGCAGCTGGCGCTGTGGCGGCGGCAGCCGCCCTCCCGCTACGATTTCTTCCGCATCGAGGAGGTCTTCCCCTCGGCAAGCTACCATTACGTGCTGTACGGGATGGGCTTCCGGCCCGAACCGGCGGCGTTCCCTGAGCGGCCGGACAATTCGGCGCTGGCGGAGCGGTATTTCGGCGAGGCGGCGGCACTCGCGAAGTCGATGCTGGCCGGGCTCCCGGCCCATCGTGCGCTGCTCAATCACCTGCAGAGCTACCGGCTGCAGCGCATCTAGCGTTTTAGAGGATCGGATGGCCAGACACGTGCTCCTGAACAACGTAGAACACAAGGCGCTGCGCGTCATCACGACGCGCTCCGCGGCTCTGGGCGATGATGTGATGTCAGCGATCGTCGTACCAGCCGAATTTCGCAGTGTGCAGGGCTGCTATCCGATCGTGTTCCAGAAGCAGCCCGACACGGCTCAGTTCCTGCCGCTGGCCCTGTTCGGATTCGAGGAACGGGAAAACCTGTTCCTGAGCAAGTCGGGCTGGGACGCGAGCTACGTTCCACTCAGCATCGAACGCCTGCCGTTCCTGATCGGCGGCCAGCGCGCGGCGGCGCAGGCTACGCCACCGCAGCTCGTCGTGCACGTCGATCTCGACAGCCCCAGGATCAGCTGGACCGAGGGCGAGCCGGTGTTCCTGGAGTATGGCGGGACCACGGAATTTCTCCAGCGCGCCAGCGCGCTCCTGCATATGCTCAATACAGGACTCGAGGCGACGCGGGCGTTCGTCGACGCCCTCCTCGAACAGGACCTTCTGGAATCCTTCGTCGTCGACATCGAGCTCAAGGACGGGTCGCAGAATCGTCTCGCCGGTTTCTACACCGTGAACGAAGAGCGCGTGCGTGCTCTGGACGGCACTGCCGTCGCATCGCTCCATGCGCGAGGCCTTCTCGAGCCCCTCTACATGGTGGTGGCATCGACGGTGCATTTCCGTGACCTGATCGATCGGCGCAACCGCCGCCTGTGATGCCGACGGCCGCTGCCACTGTTCGCGAACTCAAGGTGACCGACACGCCGGGATGGCGTGCCGAGGTGCTGGGTTCAGCCGAGCCGCTGCTGCTGCGTGGCCTGGTGGCACAGTGGCCGCTGGTGCAGGCGGGCGCTCGGTCAATCGAGGCGGCACTGGCGTACCTGCGCGGTTACTACCGCAATGCCACGGTCGGCGCCTGGTTCGGGCCGCCGCAGATCCGGGGACGTTTCTTCTATAACGAGGACTGCTCGGGTTTCAACTTTCAGGCGTCGATGGTCAAGCTCGATGCCGTATTCGACGAACTCGAGCGCCACCAGCACGAGACCAACCCGCCGGCGGTGTACGTGGGATCGACCACCATCGACACCTGCCTCCCGGGGCTGCGCGCCGAGAACGACGTGACGGACCTGCCGGCCGACGCGCTCGCCAGCATCTGGCTGGGCAATCGCACGCGCATCGCGGCGCACTTCGACATGCCCGACAACCTCGCCTGCGTGGCCGTGGGGCGGCGCCGCTTCACGCTGTTTCCACCGGCCGAATTGCCCAATCTGTACGCCGGTCCGCTCGAGTTCACACCGGCGGGGCAGCAGATCAGCCTGGTCGATGTCGCCAACCCCGACTTCGAGCGCTACCCGCGTTTTGCGGCAGCCCTGCGCAACGCGCGCCTCGCCGAGCTTGCCGCCGGCGACGCGCTGTACATCCCGGGCATGTGGTGGCACCACGTCGAGGCACTCGCGCCCTGCAACGTGTTGATCAACTACTGGTGGCAGCAGACGCCAGCCTACCTTGATGCCCCGGTCAACGCCCTGCTGCATGCGCTCTTGAGCCTGCGCGCGCTTCCGCCTGCACAGCGCGCGGCCTGGCGCGGATTCTTCGACCACTACGTATTTGCCGCGGACGAGGCAGCCACGGCCCACATCCCCGTACGCAGCCGGGGCGCGCTCGGCCCGATAGACGAGACGCGTGCACGCTCGCTGCGGGCGCTGCTGCTCAAACAGTTGAACCGATGATCAGGTGCGGACCAGTCAGGGAGGCGCGGCTTGCAGGCTAAGCAGATCAACAGAGTGGTGATTGCCGGTGGCGGCACGGCAGGCTGGATGATGGCCGCGGCCCTGTCCAAGACCCTGGGACAGGTGCTCGACATCTGCCTGATCGAATCCGATGAGATCGGCACCGTCGGCGTGGGCGAAGCGACCATTCCGCCCATCATTATTTTTCACCGGCTGCTGGACATCAACGAACAGAAGTTCATGGCCGCGATGCAGGCCACCTTCAAGCTCGGCATCGCCTTCGAGAACTGGCGCCAGCTGGGCGAGACCTACATCCATTCCTTTGGCACCTCCGGCACCGATCACTGGACCGCCGGCTTCCAGCATTTCTGGCTGCGGGGGCGGGAACGCGGACTGGCGGGCCCCTACGGGGAGTACTGTCTCGAATTGCAGGCGGCGCTCGCAGGGCGCTTTGCGCACCTGCCGCAGGGCGGCATGAACTATGCGTTCCATCTGGATGCCAGCCTGTACGCCAAGTTCCTCAGGCAGTTCAGCGAACCGTACGGCGTGCGCCGCATCGAAGGCAAGATCGTGGACGTGCGCCTGGACGCCGACAGCGGCGCCATCGCCTCGCTGCGCCTCGATTCCGGGCTCGAAGTCGCCGGTGACCTGTTCATCGATTGCAGCGGTTTTCGCGGCCTGCTGATCGAGCAGGCGCTGCACGCGGGCTACGAGGACTGGACCCACTGGCTGCCGTGCGACAGCGCCGTGGCGGTGCAGACGCGCTCGACCGGTGACCCGCTGCCCTACACGCGCTCGATTGCCCGCGATGCCGGCTGGCAATGGCGAATTCCCCTGCAGCATCGGGTCGGCAACGGCCTGGTGTACTGCAGCCGTTACCAGAGCGACGCGGATGCGAAACAGACGCTGCTGGCCAATGTCGAGGGGGAGCTGCTGACCGAACCGCGGGTCCTGAAATTCCGTGCCGGACGGCGGTTGCGGCACTGGGTGAAAAACTGCGTGGCGATCGGACTGTCGAGCGGCTTCATCGAACCGCTGGAGTCGACCAGCATTCACCTGATCCAGCGCGGCATCATCCGCCTGATGCAGATGTTCCCCTTTGCCGGCATCGCCGCTTCGGACGTCGAGGAATTCAACCAGCAGACCAGGGTCGAGTGGGAGCATATCCGCGACTTCATCGTGCTGCATTACCACCTGACCGCCCGGCAGGACACGCCGTTCTGGCGGCACTGCCGCGGCATGGAGATCCCCGCCACGCTTGCGCACCGCATCCGGCTGTTTCGCGAAACCGGGCGGGTGTTCCGCATCCCGAACGAGCTGTTCGCCGAAAACTCCTGGATCCAGGTGATGCTCGGCCAGGGCATCGTGCCGGAGCAGCACCACCCGGTCGCGGGGGTGATGAGCGATGCGGAACTGCAGGCCTTCCTGGCCGGCATCAAGTCGCGGGTCGACAAGACCGTGGCACAGCTGCCCGGACACCAGCTGTACATCAAGCAATATTGCGATGCCGCCGAGAAAGCTTGACACGCTCGGAGCAAACAGGGCAGCATCCCTGAAACCGGTTGCAGAACAGCCTGCCGGGACCGATTTACAGAAAAAAATGCTCCTGTAGCGCCAAGCGGTCAATCATGAAGTCCGGGAAAACCAATCTCACCGGCCTGGCCCTGGCCGTGGCCATGGGCGGCTTCCTGCTGGGCTTTGACGCGACCGTCATCTCCGGCGTCGTGCCCTTCATACAGCAGTACTTTGCCCTGAATGGGGTCGCGGGCAGCCTGCGGCTGGGCTGGGCGGTCAGTTGCCTGGGCTGGGGAGCCATGGCGGGGAATCTTGCGGCCGGATTCCTCAGCGATCGCTACGGGCGCCGCGCGGTCCTGCGCCTGACGGCCGTGCTGTTCATGGCATCGGCGCTGCTGGCCTCGACCGCAACGAGTTTTACCGTATTCGTGATGGCCCGCATCTGCGGTGGGCTCGGTGTCGGTGCGGCGATACTCACGGCGCCGGTTTACATCGCCGAGATTGCGCCCGCGAATCGCCGCGGCGGCCTGGTTTCGCTCAACCAGCTGATGATCGTGATTGGCATTTCCGTTTCGTTCTTTTCCAATTATTTGCTCGTGGGCCTGGGCGCGGACAGCTGGCGCTGGATGCTGGGCGTGCAGGCCGTGCCGGCGTCGCTGTTTCTCGTGCTATTGAGCACCGTGCCCGAGAGCCCGCGCTGGCTGCTCGACAAGGGCCGCAGTTCACAGGCGCTGTCGGTGCTGACCTCGCTCCATGGCGCGAGTGCCGCCCAGCAGGTGCTGGCGGAAATCCAGCAAAGCCTTAGGGCTGCAGCGAGCACAGTCCGCATCCGCAATGTCTTCACCGCACGCCTCAGGTTCGTGCTGCTGTTTGGCGTCGGCATCGCCTTCTTCCAGCAGATCACCGGCATCAACGCCATCTTCTACTACCTGCCGACCATCTTTGCGCAAGCCGGCGGCGGCCTGGCGACGGCCTTAGGACGAGCGGCGCTGGTCGGCCTGGTCAACGTCGCCATGACCCTGGTCGCGATCCGGCTCATCGACCGCCTCGGCCGCCGGCCGTTGCTGCTGGTCGGTGTTTCGGGCATGGCCATCGCGCTGCTGACCATCAGCTGGGCCTTCCATGCCGCGCCGGCGACGCCGGGCACCGTGCCGCTCGTCAACGCGCAGCTGGTGCTGTTCGCCATCATCACCTTCGTGGCCTGCTTTGCCATCTCGCTCGGTCCGGTCATGTGGGTGATGCTGGCGGAGATCTTCCCGAACGAGGAGCGCGCCGCGGCCATTTCGGTGGTCGGATTCTGGAATTCCCTGGTCAGCGCCAGTGTCACCCTGATTTTCCCGTCGGAACTCACCCGCTTTGGACCGGCAGTCACTTTCCTGGGCTACGGCCTCATGGCGGTCGCCGGCCTGCTGTTCCTCGCGTTCCATGCTCCCGAAACCAAGGGCAGGACGCTCGAGGAGCTGGAGCGCACGCTGCTGCGGACCAGTCCGGGATGACGCGATGAAGCAGAAGTCGAAGACCGTCCCACACCGGGTTCGGGGCAAGCGTGGCCCCCGTCCGCGCAATTCAGTCACTCTGAAGATGGTGGCCCGCGAGGCGGGCGTCTCGGCCAGCACGGCGTCGCGCATCATCAATCGCACCGTGAACGTCAGCGACGAGCTGCGCCTGGCGGTCGAAGCCGCCATCGCCAAGTTCAAATTCCGGCCCAACGCCGCGGCGCGGGGCCTGGCACTGGGCCGGACACTGACGATCGGCGTCGTCAGCCAGGCGATGGACAGTCCTTTCTACGGCGAGGCTCTCGTCGCCATCGAGCGCCGGCTGCAGCCGCTGGGCTACGCGCCACTGTTCATGAGCGGCAACTGGCAGGAGCAGGAAGAAGTCCGCTGCATGGAAGAGCTGGTCAATCGTGGCGTCGACGGCATCATCATGTTTGCCGGTTGCCTGGGTGACGCGGCGCTCAAGGCCTATGCGCGGAAGGTACCCATCGTCGTGACCGGCCGGCTGCTGCGCACCAAAGGGCTGTTCAGCATGCAGGTGGACGATCGCAATGGAGCCATGCTGGCCATGCGACATCTGCTGGAGCTCGGGCACAAGCGCATCGCCTTTGTGACCGGCTTCGTGAACCATCCGGATGCCAACGAACGCCTGCTGGGCTACAAGAACGCGTTGGCAGCGGCCGGTATCGGATTCGACCCGCAACTGGTCGTGCCCGGCGATTTTCACGAAGAGGGGGGGATGCGCGCCGTGTACCAGCTCATGGATTCGGGCGTGAAGTTCACGGCGATGTTCTGCGTCAATGACCAGACGGCCTACGGTGCCTGCCTGGCACTGTTCCGCCGAGGTCTGGGCGTGCCGAAGGACGTATCGGTGGTCGGATTTGACGACCTGCCGGCCTCGACCTATCGCATACCGCCGCTCACCTGCGTACGGCAGTCGGTGCAGCAGCTGGGGGAATGCTCGGCGGAGGCGATTTTGCAGCTCATTGCCGGGCGCCGGCCGCAGATTACCGTGCCGGCCGTCGAGCTCGTGGTGCGTGAGTCCACGGGCGGCGTTTCCCGATAGCTTAAGCATGGCACCGGCATGAGCGACACAACGTCGATGGAATCCCTGCGCCGTCGTTTTCCGCCCGGCTTCATCTGGGGCGCAGCGAGCAGCGCCTACCAGATCGAAGGCGCGGCAGCCGCGGACGGCAAGGGCGAATCGATCTGGGACGAATTCTGCCGTCGCCCGGGCGTGATCGCCGACGGCTCGACCGGCGAGGTGGCCTGTGATCATTATCACCGCCTGGAGAGCGATCTCGACCTGCTGTCCGAGCTGGCGGTCGATGCGTACCGGTTCTCCATTTCGTGGCCACGCGTTCAGCCGACCGGTTCTGGTGCGCTGAATGAAGCGGGCCTGTCCTTCTACGAGCGGCTCGTCGACGGGTTGTTGCGGCGGAATATCAAGCCTTATGCGACCCTTTATCATTGGGACCTGCCGGCTGCGCTGCAGCGCGAACAAGGCGGCTGGGCCTCGCGGGACACCGCCTATCGATTCATGGAATACGCCGCCATCGTGGCGCGCCGGCTCGGCGATCGGGTGTCTTCATTCGCGACGCATAATGAGCCCTGGGTCACCGCGACCCTCGGACACCAGATCGGCCTGTTTGCACCCGGCCTGAAGGACCGGGCCGTTGCAGCCCAGGTGTCGCATCATTGCCTGCTGAGCCACGGTCTTGCCTCAAATGCCGTGCGCAGTATGTGCGGCACGGCCTCAGTAGGCATCGTGCTCAATCTCTCGCCGATCACACAAGCGACCCAGTCCACGCACGACGTGGCCCAGGCGGCACTCGAAGACGGCCTGCTGGTGCGCTGGTACATGGACGCGCTGTGCAAGGGCAGCTATCCGGCGGACGTGCTCGAGCATCTGGGACCGGACGCACCGCGGATCGCGCCGGGAGACCTGCAGCTGATCGCGCAGCCGCTCGACTTCCTTGGGGTCAACTATTACTACCCGACCATTGCGCACGCCGGCAAGCCGGCCGCGCCGGCCGCGCCGGGTGCGCCAGTCACGGACATGGGTTGGGAAGTATCGCCGGCCAGCCTTACCGACCTGCTCTCACGCCTGCATCGCGACTACCGCCTGCCGCCACTGTTCATCACTGAAAACGGCGCTGCCTACCGCGATCGGGTGGTCAATGGCCGCGTCGAGGACGAGGCGCGGCGTCAGTACCTCGAGACCCACGTGCGCGCCGCGGCGGACGCGATCGAGTGCGGGGTCGATCTGCGTGGCTATTTCGTCTGGTCGCTGCTCGACAATTTCGAATGGACCTCCGGGTACGACAAGCGCTTCGGCCTCTATTATGTGGATTATGCGACTCAGGCCAGGATCGCCAAGAGCAGCGCCGCCTGGTATGCGCAACTCACGCGCGCCTGCCATCGCCCGCACGAATCCACATCGGCGCCAAACCCGGCGACGATGGCGGTGAGCGCGGAGCGCCCCTGACGTGCCGGAATTCTGGGGTGGAACCGCCCGGTCGTGAACGGCCAGCGCTGCCCTTGCTGATACAGGCCCCGCTGTCTCAGGGCAACGTGGCCTCTTTACTCGGCGCCGATACGCTCCACCAGCGATGCCACGATCGCACGCGGGCTGAGACTGATGTCATAGGTCCAGGCCCCCTCATCGGGCGTGGGCGGTTCGAGCGCGGCGAGTTGGCTCTCCAGCAGTGAGGCGGGCATGAAGTGCTGGTGGCGTTGGGCGAGCCGCCTGGCCAGGAGCTCGCGATCGCCGTGCAGGTAGATGAACGTGACGCCGGCCGCCCCGCCACGCAGCTGCTCCCGGTAGGCGCGCTTGAGCGCGGAACACGCCATCACCAGTCCGGTGCCGGCGTGCTCGGCTTCCTGCAAGCGCGCGGCCAGGGCGTTGAGCCAAGGGGAACGATCCGCGTCAGTGAGGGGAATGCCGGCCGCCATGCGCTGCACGTTCCTCGCCGGGTGATAGGCATCGCCTTCCACAAAGGCAAGACCGAGCGCAAGCGCGAGGGCGGAACCGACCGTACTCTTGCCGGTGCCCGCAACGCCCATGACCACATACGAGCGCGCGCCGAGGATGCCGGACTCAGTCAACTGGTCTTCACCGAAACGAGATCTGGTTCATGTGCGGACCGGCTACGCCAGTGGCTGGCTGCATTGATAAGTGGCGCGCTCCAGCCACGCCGGATTGATCTCGACTCCCCAGCCGGGCGCCGACGGAATGCTTACGGAACCGTCTTTAATGGCGTAGGGGTCGCCGAGAAACAACCCATCCTGCCATGGGTAATAGTCCGCGCCTTCGATCGAGAACTCGAGATACTTGCCGGCATTCGGGATTGCACCCAGCAGATGCATGGTGCAGATCGTGACCAGCGACAGATTGGCGCTGTGGGGCGTAACCGGCAGCCCGGCGCTGGCAGCCATGGCCGCGACCTGCAGCGTCCTCGACATCCCGCCCATGTACATCACGTCCGGCTGCACGATATCGACCGCGCGCATACCGATCATCCGCGCCCAGGTAGCCAGATCCCAGTCCTGCTCGCCGCCGGCGACGTCAAGTTCGAGTGATTCGCTCACCAGCCTGGTCTGCTCCAGCTTCCAGTACGGACAGGGCTCCTCGAAATGGCCGATCCCCTCGGCCTCGAGCAGCCGGCCGACCTCGATGGCCCGTGCCGGAGAGAACCCGCTGTTGGCGTCGACGAGCTTCGCGACGCCGGAGCCGAGCGCGCGCGCCACGCGCGGGACGATCGCTTCGGTGCGGCCCGGCCATTCATCGATGTCACGGCCGCACTCTGCTGCAACCCGCCATTTGAAGGCATCAAATCCCATTTCGTCCCGCAGCCGCACCAGTCGCACCGCCTCCTCGTCGGGCGAGATATCGCGCTTCATCGATGAGGCGTAGGCGCGGAGCCGTCGCGGTCTGCCGCCGAGCAGCTCAACCACCGGCTTGCCAGCGAGTTTCCCGTGCAGGTCCCACAGTGCGGTGTCGAGACCGGCCAAGGCGCGACAGCGATAGCTGCCCGGGAACTTGTGCTCGCGCTCCTCGATGCGTTCGACCAGCGCACCGATATCACCTGCATCGGCGCCGAGCGCCCAGGGCGCAACCTGCCGGTGAAAGATTAGCGCCGTGATGTCGGCGTTGTAGGTCGAGGTCTGCCCCCAGCCGACGTCTCCGGCATCGGTCGTCAGCCGCACGAAGCAGACGAACTGGTCGGCAAAAGTCTCGAGCCTGGCAATCCTGATCATGCTTTGAGCGGGCCCTGCGTATGCGCCTGGAACCGCAACGTCCCCGCGTCTCACCGATGGGAGAGTCTCATTGTAGCCTTTTCAGTAAGCGCCGATCTCCTCGGAGACGCCCGACCGATGGGTTCTCTTGGACGCATGCGGTCTGAACGGCGTAAAGTCCGATGCGGTAGCACACATTCCATAGTGATCGAGGGTGCAAGTGAATCCCAGGCTACGAGCCGTTCTCGCCTCAGCACTGGCCATGGGCCCTGTCCTGGCCGTCGCCGTCCTGCCGGCGATGAGCGCCCCGGGTCCCGCGCGGCCAAAAATCGTGGAGCTTTACACTTCCGAGGGCTGCAGCTCCTGTCCGCCCGCCGAGGCGCTGCTGGGTGAGCTGGCTGCGCGGCCCGATGTGCTGCCGCTCGGCTTTCACGTCGATTATTGGGATGAGCTGGGCTGGCGCGATCGCTTCTCGCTGGCCGCCGCGACCGAGCGCCAGCAGTGGTGGGGCGGGGTGCTCGGGCTGGCGACTATCTACACACCGCAGATGATCATCGAGGGGCGCCGCAGTGTGCTGGGTTCGGATCGTGCCGCAGTCGATGCGGCGCTGGCTGAGCCGGCCGTCACCATTCCCGTCGACGCGCAGCTCGTCGCCGGCCAGATCACCGTAAAGGTTGGTGCCTACCCGGGCGCACTGAAGTACGACGTGTACGCGATCGCTTTTCTGCCGCACGCGATCACCGCAATCGGTCGCGGTGAGAATGCCGGACGCTCGCTGACCGAATGGAACATCGTCCGCTCATGGCGCAAGCTCGGTACCGCGGACGGACACGCGCTGCAGCTCAGCGTCGCAGCGAATGCATTTCCTGCCGATGCGCAGCGCGTGCTCATCGTCTTGCAGCAGGTCGCGCGGGGCGCGGTCGCGGGCGCCGCCGTTCTGGAGTTACGTAGCCCGACCTGATTTCGTGGTGCGTGGCGCAATGTGCGAGCGTGCGTGAACGCGCGGCCGCGCACACCCCGGGCGCGACAATCGCGCTCCTGCCAGATCGCCGTCACGCGACAAAACACAGTAAATTCCCTGTTCGCGCGACTTATTGCCGGTGCACAAATAATTGCGTCGCGCTTCGCATTGAATGCTGCGCCGCGCTTTGTGCTGATTGCTGCGCCGCTCTCAGTGCTGCAGTAAGTCAAATCATTGTCGGACGGGCGCGACACGCTGCTGTTCAA
>WNFI01314296.1_pt2 | contig 18561 bp, 16 predicted proteins | sample 5400471 | NCBI WGS metagenome assembly WNFI01 (sample SAMN13153348, study PRJNA577476) | soil metagenome | isolation source: 100 cm saprolite on Douglas fir-dominated hillslope | place: USA:California | collected 2013-09-17 | reverse complement strand
CGTGAGGTTATTGTGCGGGGAAAAATCGAGGGAAAAGTCACTGGGCGAGACAAGGTTCAACTGTGGAGCACGGGGCAGGTTACGGGAGAAGTGCAGACGGATCGCCTGGCGATTGAGGACGGTGCGCTGTTGCGCGGAAGGGTCGAAGCGGGCAGGCAGCCGCAGCCGAGCAAGACTCCGGAGATCAAGGCGTCAGCGGCGACGGCATCAGCAACGAGCAAGGCGGCTGACACGACATCGACAGCATTGAACTCCGGAACGGCGGCGGCAAACTGAAAATGATTTTTCTGAACAAACTGGGGCTCGGAATGGGGAACGGGACGAGCCGTGGTATTTCCTTGCCGCTCCATTCAGGCTCGCGTTCGCGCACTCCAGGCGGGCCGGTTTCCGCCGCGGGCGCCACTCGCGCGCCGGAATCGCCCGAACCAACGCGCGTCTCGAACGGATTGAAGGAATTCTTGTGGAATCTGGACGGTCTCGGACGGGGAACGCTGCTTGACTTGGGGCCCGCCTGGCAGACGACTTTGAGCTTTTTCATCGAGCGCGGTTTCCGCGTCTCATCGGAAGACTTCCTTCGCGGGTGGAAAGCATTTCTAACCGAAGAAGAGAAGCGCCTGCGCGAAGACATCGAGGCCCGTGAAAAGATGGACATGACCGCGAATGGGCGCGCGGTGCGCTTCCTGGCCGAAAACCTTCAATACCCGCGAGCATCGTTCGATGCCATACTGCTGTGGGACTTGCTGGACTATCTTGAACCGGCGCTGGTGAAACAAATGGTCCCGAATTTGACGGAACTCTTGCGGCCTGGCGGAGTGATTTTAGCGATGTTTCACAGCAAGAAGCCGGAAGGCTTTCAGCGCTATCGAGTGGCTGATTCGAACACGCTTCAGGTGATATCGACTGCGCTCGTCTGCCCGGCGCAAAAAGTCTATCAGAACCGTGAGATTCAGGACCTCTTCTCCCGCTTCCGAACGATGAAATCATTTGTCGGGCGCGACCAGCTGCGCGAAACGCTCTTCATCAAGTCCGTGAGATTCAGGACCTCTTCTCCCGCTTCCGAACGATGAAATCGTTTGTGGGGCGCGACCAGCTGCGCGAAACGCTCTTCATCAAGTAGCCGCTGCAGATTTTCGACTTACATGGCTTTGTGGAAATTGTGCGTTCACTCTCTATTCGCTTGCGCTCCGCGAATCAGGGGAGTACAAGCGAGGCGTGAGCTCAAGTAGCTCCGGAGGGACGGACGATGACTCCACCGGGCTTAGAGCTGCACTACACCTGATCACACCGCTCTTGCGGTGCGCGTCGCTCGCGAAACATACGTGCTTTTAGCGCGCTTCCGAGACGACACAGTCAAGAAGAGAAAGGGGGAGCCGCCTGGCTTCCCCTTTTGTTTGTGTGCCGAGCATGTCCGCTAGCTTCGAGGTGACCCCTCTTGCATGGCGGAAGCCTGCTGCACCGAACCAATGAACGCCACAGCCGACGCCACCAAGAGGAATAGAGCAAAACGTTTCACGGCGATTCTCCTGAAGTGAAATCCCCCGTGGTGCCATTGAATCACAGGTTGCCGGGAAAGTCTCCGTGATTTGAGAACCGAAGAGTACCCGGAATCAACTTGGGGTAGCACCGTTCGCGCAGCGTAATTCTTTTTCAGTGGCAGGGGAGTCGTGGGAGATCGCGCGGGTCGACGGAGAAGGCGCGATTAGCCCCCGAACTTGAAGCTTTGGAGCCATTGGATGGCCTCGCGTTGACTGGCAATGATCTGCGCCTGCCAGACTAAGGCAACCGACATCATGCTCAGCGAAACAACGCAAAGCATGAGAACGAGGGTAACTTTGGATTCGTGGACCGGAAGCGTGAAGGCACGCCGAAGCCAAGACATGGTTAGGTATCTCCTAGTACTCGGTTCGATCTCCCCACTCTTGCCAGCGAATCCGAGTCGGTAGCGCGAGAGGCGCCTCGCTTGCCGGGCAATCTGAGGGCAATCAAGGGGCCAAGTCAGGGCGCAAGAGCGCAACCTGTTATCTCACGGAAAGTAGATGGTTTGTGAAGCAGTGTCGGGAATCTCCTCTAAGGTCCGAGGTGAGAGTGTGTAAATCCACGCGCTTTTGCGCAACATTTTTTCCGAAGCCTCTAACTGTTTGAAGTGACCGCCGAGAGCAGTTGCTCCCAAACATCGGGCGCCTGAAGTGGCAAATGACGCGAGTGGGGGGGCTCGGGCCGGTCTTGGTAAGCCCCTTCAGCCTTGCGGTCGTTCAGAAGGATGGTGCGCTCGCAAAAAGGAAATAGTCCGGCGGCTAAATCAGGTGTGGCGATTCCAAGAGTGTGGGCATGGTAACGGAGTGCCCGGTCGTAAAGCCTCGCAAGTTCTCGGATGCAGCGCTGGACACTGGGGCCGATGGCAGCCGACCAGAGAACGCCTTGCTGGCGAAATTGCAGGTTCCGGTTGCGTCCCTCTCCCAGGAATTTCTGGACCTCCGCATCCGAAGCACCGGCAAAGAAGAAGATATCGTCAAAGTCGCGTTGCCGGGCAAGTTCGGCCTCTCTTTGTGGCAGACCCAAGTTCTGCACGAGTTCGCGTGGAGAGAGGGAGCGCAGAGTTACAACGGGCACGCCGGTGTCATGGGAAAGGGCTTGCAAGGCATCAGAAGCCGCCGGCAGGGCTTCCGCGACGGGAATGCACGTGAAGCGCCCTAGTCGCACCGTGGCGGCCTTCCTGGTCCGACTGGGATCGGACTCGGGCCGTAGATGGAAATAGCCTTCCGGAAGATAAACCGCGCAGCCGTCTTCCGCGATAAAGGGCTGGGTGTGGCCGTGTTTCCGGCGGGCATCGTCGAATTGGAGACGGGAGCGGCTAGTAAGCCAGACGGCGGGAATGGCTTCGTGATCGAGTGCCGCGGTGAATTCATCCAAGCCATGGAAACTGTGTCCGCGGAGGGGAATCAGCGTATCGACAGCGATGTAAAGCACACTGGATGTTTGGCGCAAGCATGGCTCCGAACAAGCGGAGTCCATTCTATCGGAATATGTAAAGGCGCTGGTTTCGGGAAAATAAAAAAGGCGGGCAGATTGCTCTGCCCGCCTGATGGGATACGGCGATTGACGCCGGGGTTCTGCCTAGGGAACTTAGCTGCCCGACTTTGTGGCTGCCGCAGCCGTCTGCGAATTCGCCTTCGGGATGCTGAGGTAGCCGCTGATCGAGTTCTTGCCAATCTTGTTGATTACGATTTCTTCGGGAATATGCGTACCCGAGAGGTAGAAGAAGATTGGCTCGTTCATGGCACGATTCTTCTTTTCGAAGCGCTTGTCTTCGATGGTCACGGCAGCGCTAAACTGGTTGTGCTTTTCGTTCACGCCCCGGAGTTCGACGGTGACATTCCCAACCTTCTCAGGCTTGCCCCTGCCGGCGATCGTGAATTCAACGTAGTCCCGTTCGCCAAGGCGGCGGAGCTGGTCGATTTCATCATGGTTGCGGGCGATGAGTGTACCCATTTCACTGCGCGCCATCTTCAAGTCCTCGCGGGTCGCATCCAAGTCCGTCTTGACGCCGACAACCTTGGTGTCCACGGTTTTCACGTCATCGCTAGTGGCTTTGGTAGCGAGTTCCGAGTGGACCGAGGTGTCTAGCGCAGCCACCTTTTCGGTCGTCGCGTCATTGAGTTTTACTGCTTCCTGGCGAGTCTTCTTCAACTGGCCTTGGGTAATCTTGAGTTTATCGGTGACAACCTTCAGGTCGCCCTGCAGATCCGTGTTAGCCTTTTCGTCTTGCGCAAGACGATCCTTCAACGAGGACATGTCCTGCTGAACAGCCTGCTGCGTGGACTTCAGTTGCGTCGCAACTGCCTGCTGCGTGCCATCCAACTTTGAAGAAGCACTCCAGCCAAATGCCAACCCGGCAATAGCGATCAAGCCCAAAACAACCACCGCTGGTAGTGTCCAAGCTGGTGATTCCGTGTGCGTTTCAATTCTATCGTCCGACATAGTCAATCTTTCTCCTCACCCCGTTCGGGGAATGCCGCTTTACTCGGCCTGTAACCAGGAGGTTGCATGCAAACAGCCAAAGAAAGTAACGCTAGGCTGGCCGTAAGTACAGGAAGAATGGACGGTTGCGGGAAACTGAAAAACAATGGGACAGTACTAGTCCTGGCAAAGTTTACGCGAAAAGTGAGCGAACAGCGGATTTTTTGCTTAAAGAAGCATCAGTCAAATTGGATTCCGAGGGTTCGGAGGTCGGATTGCAGCTGTTCGGGCGACTGGAAGACAATTCCTGTCATCCCGAGTCGTTGGGCCGCCTCCGCGTAGGCGGCAACGTCGTCAATGTAAACGGCTTCCGCGGCCGGGACTCTGCAGGCGCGAAGAGCCTCGCCATAGATAACCGGGTCGGGCTTGCTGGCGCCAACGCGGTAGGAATAGATGCGGTTGGGAAAGAACCGGAAAAAGGGAAAACGCGCCTCCGCATGAGACATGTGGATGGCGTCGGTGTTGGAAAGCAAGACGAGGCGGTAGTTCTTCGAAAGTTTCTCCAGGAAAGACTCTGAATGGATCGGGTTGGGATCAAGGGCCAGATTCCAGACTTCGCAGAATTGCTCGAACGTAAGCGAGGCGCCAAGACGCTTGCTTAGGTGAATGTGCCAATCGTGAGCAGAAATGCGTCCCTCCTGCCAATCCATCCAATGGGGATCTTTTTCGATGGCGGACCAAACTTCTTGAGGCGTTAGCGGCAGTCCGGAAGCGAAACCAGCCATGGCGCAAGAAATGTCAACGCGGACCAGCACGCGGCCAATATCGAAAATGATGGCGCGGAACTTGGGGGAAGACACGGCCTACTTTTCCTCGGCCCTCGGCGCAGCCGTGGCGCCCCGGGCGCGCAGCAGACTGACTATCACGGGAAGGATAGAAAGAAGAATCACCACCGCAATTACGTAATGGATGCGCTGAGCGATGTTGGGGATTAAATGCCCGAGAGAATAGCTGCCCAGGATCATGGTGCCGACCCAGAAGATGCCGCCAAAAACGTCAAAGAGCAGATAGCGGGGATAAGGCATTTTCGCAGCGCCAGCTACGGGCGGGCAGAACGTGCGAACGATCGGTACAAAACGGGCGAGGATGACGGCGCGGCCGCCATATTCTTCGTAGAAGTCATGAGCGCGCTGGAGATGGCTTCGCCGAAAAAACAAAGAATCTTCGCGGCGATACAAAGCGGCACCTGCCGAGCGGCCGATCCAATAGCCAATCTGATCGCCTACGATAGCGCAGAGCATCACCGGGATAAGCAACCATCGCAGGGGGATGACGCCGCCGGCAGAAAGAATGCCCGCGGTGACCAGGAGGGAATCTCCGGGAAGGAAAAACCCGACAAAGAAACCGGTCTCGATAAAGACGATGGTGCAAATGAGCGGGGCGCCCCCCGCGCGGATTAGTTCCCGGAGTCCTTCGGGGTCAAAAAGCGCGTGGAAGAAGTGAAAGATGGCGTCGAGCACTCGGCGTTGTTCCTCGCGGTGGATGGATAAACTGAATTTCTTACGGGCACGGGAACGAGCGCGCGTGAGCGCAAATTCGTAAAGGCACCCAGACCTATACGGTAGCAGAAAACGCCAATGTCCTCCCCACATTCATGCCAGAGAAGGAGTGGAACGGTAAAAGCCGCCAGCCAGATGCCGATGCGAGTCATCAATGCGCCTCCGCAAGCCAGAGATAACTTTTGTCTTCAGCTTCGAGCCGGGCCTGGAGATGCTGAGCAGCATTTTCTTGCTGCCCCAACAACTTTTCGATACGAGGGAGTGCGCGGAGCGCCGCAGAGGCGCCCGCCGCGATAGCTTCTTCAGCGCGGTGAAAGTCATCCCAGGCCAGTGACTGCACGTCGGGCCGGAGGACGAGATCGGCATGGCGCTCCCAGATTTCGAGCTGGTGTTTTTGCGCCGCGTTTACCGCCCTACTGACGACTTGAAAGATATTCGTGGCGGATGGCATCCACGAGATTGCCTTGCGTAAACACAACAGGTTCGCCGGAGGTCAGGTCCGTGGCCACAACTGCCAGAGGAATGCGCAGGTTCTCGAACTGTCGCGACTCGAACACGCGCTCGATCAGATTCTCCAGGCGTTGATTGCTGGCCAAGCCGAGGCGCGAAACGCGCCAACGGGCGATGTCCCGGAAGCGGAGCTTGCGGCAAGTCTCAATAATGTGCGTGAGTGGTGCACCACTGGCGTAGGCAGCGCCCAGGATGCTCCCCACACTGGTTCCTGCGATGTGAGAGATGGGAATGTGGTTCTGCTCGAGGACTTGCAGAACACCCAGGTGGGCGAAGCCACGCGCGAAACCTCCGCCAAGAGCAAGGCCGATGCCTGCCTGCCTGGACACAGGGGCTGCACTTTCGTTCAGTGTTTTGCGCACCGCATGCCCGTGCCTCGTCATGCCCGCATGATCGCAGGATCGGCATCCTTAATCCTATGGGTCGCGCGTCCCGAAAGAGCGGTACTTCTGTACTGGGGTGGAAACTCGGCCTGCTTTCCTGCCGCGAGCCTAAACAGTACGAACTTACTAGTCCGGTGCCCTCTCTGTACCATTGTCGGCAGCGGCGCGCTGCGCGATTCTCTCTTTCGTCAGATTGCTGAATCATTGAGGGAGCCAACAAGAATGGACAGTGCGTTCAAGGCTTGGGTTGGGCAGCCGGTGGTCCTGCAAGTGGCGCTCGGAGATATCAAAGTGCCGCTGCGCGGGAAGCTCCTGAAAGACGGCGACGACACTGTTAGGATGCGCATCGGCGATGGCTGGGACGTGGATATCTATAAGTTCTGCTCGGTCTGTCGGAAATGGAATTGAGCCGCATCTCGAGCGAGTCGGGATTCGGACACAAAGAAGTCGCAGGCGAACAGGAAGAGACGTATTTTACCTACGAAGAGCTGCGACAGATTTGCATGCTAGCCGTGCACGAGGTGCACTAGGCAAAAAACGAGTTTCCTCCGGCCCCCCCCTCAGCAATACCCCCACCCCGGGTCGCTGCCCCCAGCGATCCGGGGTTTTTCTTTCTGCCCGAAAGTTTCGCTTTAGCGATTCGCGTTTATTGAATCAATCCAGAAAACCTTTGACAGACTGAGTCTGCGCGAAGAGACTTAGCGCCGCATGGGAGGGACGCCGGTCAAATGTCACGTTCATTCGTTCGTCGATGCTGGAAGTGGGCTGCGGCAGTGCTGTTACTTGGTGCCGCATTCGGAATGTCGGCAAGAACCAGCGCAACCAACGGCGCCGAAATCTATGACTTGGTTATTGCCAACGGGCGAGCAATGGATCCGGAATCGGGGTTGGACGCAGTGCGAAATCTGGGGATTCGCAGCGGGAAAATCGCGTTGATTTCGAGCGAAGCGCTCCAAGGGAAGCAGACCATCGAGGCCAAGGGGCTGGTGGTTGCACCGGGATTCATCGATTTGCACCAGCACGGGCAGGATGCGGAGAATTATGCACCGGGTAGCGACAGCTGCAGAACTACAAGAGATCAGCTCTCTACTCGAGAAAGGATTGAAGCGTGGCGCGGTTGCCGTGGGGCTTGGGCCGGCCTACACCGAGGCGGCCACCAATCAGGAAATCGTGGATGTGTTTCGCGTGGCGGCGAAGTACAACGCATCGTGCCACGTGCACATTCGCGCGCCACTTACGCAGGTGGCGGGAGATTTCAGCGGGTTTGAAGAGGTGCTGGCGGCCGCGGCGATCACCGGAGCCCCGCTCCACGTCGTACACATTCAAAGCACCGGCGGACCCAACGTGATGCAGGAACTGCAGATGATTGCGGATGCGCGATCCCACGGCTTGGACGTGACCACGGAGAGCTACCCTTACACGATGGGGATGACCAGCATCCAGGCCGCCATGTTCGATCACAAGGAAGAAGAGCCCGCAACTTACTATGCGTCACTTCTGTGGCCCGCCACGGGGGAGCACCTAACGAAGGAATCATTTTTGCGCTACCGCAAGCAAGGTGGAATGGTGATTGTTCCCGGGAATACACCGGAAAACGTTCATGCCGCCATCATAAACCCGCTGACAATGATCGCCAGCGACGGGCACCTTGCCAATGGCAAGGGGCACCCGCGAACTGCGGGTACGTATGCGCTGGTGCTGGGCCGCTACGTGCGGGAAGAAAAGGCGCTGGATTTGATGACCGCGCTAAAAAAGATGACGCTAATGCCTGCACAGCGACTGGAGAAGCGCGCGCCGATGTTCAAGGACAAGGGTCGGATTCGCGCGGGAGCGGACGCGGACATTACGGTGTTCGACGCGAATCGCGTCATCGACAAAGCCACCTATGAAAAGCCCTTGCAATACTCCGAGGGGATTCAGTTTGTGCTCGTGAACGGCGTCCCCGTCGTCAAGGATGGGAAGCTGGTTGAGGGAGTATTTCCCGGACGGGCAGCGCGCGCCCCCATTTCTCAGTGACCTTCCTGAATTGCACGACGTGCTTCTATGGAACCGCCTGGAAAGAAGAAAGGACCATGATGCTAATCGCCCGGAAGTGCTATATAGTACAGCGCACAGTCGCCTTCTTGAGAAAGGACTCCCTTTGACACTCGCCGCCTCCGATTGGGCCGCCATCGTCGGCTATCTGGTCATTACTTTAATTCTGGGCTTGTACTTCCGCGGCCGCTCCGGCAAGAGCACCGAAGACTATTTCGTGTCCGGCCGGAACGTATCCTGGTGGCTCGCGGGAACCTCGATGGTGGCGACGACCTTTGCCGCGGACACGCCTCTGGTGGTCACCGGCCTGGTCTACGCCAACGGCGTCGCCGGCAACTGGCTATGGTGGAGTTTTCTGCCCTCGGGAATGATGACGGTATTTCTGTTCGCGCGTTTGTGGCGCCGCTCGGGACTGATCACCGACGTTCAATTTGCAGAGATGCGGTACTCTGGCAAGCCCGCCGCGTTCCTCCGCGGTTTCCGCGCCGTCTATCTCGGGTTGCTGATGAATTGCCTGATCCTCGGCTGGGTTACCAAGGCCATGGTCAACATCATCAGCACGTCGATGGGCATCAGTGATTTCAAAGCCTTGTTGATATGTGTTTTCTTTCTGATGCCTTTCACCGGCATTTATGTTTCGCTCGGCGGTTTGTGGGGCGTTCTCTGGACCGATTTATTTCAATTCGTTTTGAAAATGGCCATCGTGATTTCGGTGGCTTGGTATGGCGTCCGCGCCGTTGGCGGAATGCCCCAGCTTCTAGCGAAGCTCGCGGAACGCCGCGCAGCCGTTGGGTCTGGCGCCAGCGACATCACCGCGCTGCTGCCCGATTTTTCGCGCGGACTCACCGGCGAGGCCCTTTGGACGCTGCCGGTGATTACCTTCGTCGTGCACCTGGCCGTGCAGTGGTGGGCCTTCTGGTATCCGGGAGCGGAACCGGGCGGCGGCGGCTACATCGCGCAGCGCATTTTCAGCGCGAAAGACGAGCGCAACGGTTTGCTCTCCGTCCTGTGGTTCAACCTTGCGCACTACGCGCTGCGCCCCTGGCCCTGGATTCTCACCGCTCTCGTCGCGGTTGTTCTGTATCCGAATCTGGCGCAACCCGAGCGCGGCTTCATGCTGGTGGCCATCCACCAGACACCGCACGCACTGTTGGGAATCCTGCTTGCCGGATTCATGGCCGCCTTCATGTCTACGGTAGCCACACAGCTCAATTGGGGTAGCTCCTACCTGATCGAAGATTTCTACCGCCGCTTTCTGAAGAAAGAGGGAAGCGAATCGCATTTCGTCAACGCTTCACGGCTGGCGACTGCGTTTCTGGTGTTGGCGGCGGCAGCCGTGGCATGGGAGCTGACGTCGGTCTCCGCCGGCTGGAAGATCGTACTCGAGCTCGGAGCAGGAACAGGCGGCGTGTATCTACTCCGTTGGTATTGGTGGCGCGTAAATGCGTGGAGCGAAATCTCCGCCATGCTCGCTGCGATGATTACGACACTCGCGCTCCATTCCAGCACGCTTTGGAACGCGCTCATTGGCCGTCCGCAGCCCTTCAGCGGCTCTGACCCAGTGATATTTGCCAAAACGACGCTGTGCACGACAGGCATCACCACGCTGGTGTGGATCGCCGTCACCCTCCTCACCGCGGCCGAGCCCAATGACACGCTCGTCAGGTTTTACACCAAGGTGCGGCCGCAAATCACGGGATGGCAACCGGTCGCCAAGCTGGCCGGCGAAGTGCCGGTCACGCGCGACCTTGGTAGAAATCTTCTCAGCTGGATCCTTGGCTGCGTGCTCATTTATTCCGCTCTCTTCAGCATCGGGAAGCTCTGTTTTGGTTTCTATCTGGAGGGGCTGGTGCTTGCCGTTCTCGCCATCGCGAGCGCTCTCATCATCTCGCGCCTGATGCCCAAGCCAGCGGAGTGGCAAGCCAACTGAAATGGCCGAGGCGGCGCAGCCGGTTCGTTCAGGTGCCCATCATGCAGTGCTCGCCGGGTTCCTGGGCTGGACGCTCGACGCGTTCGATTTCTTCATCGTAGTTTTTCTCTTCGATACGCTTGCGCATCAGTTCGGCGTAACCAAGAAAGAAATCGTCCTCACCATCACGGCGACGCTGGCCATGCGGCCTGTCGGTGCGCTGCTCTTCGGCCTGCTTGCGGACCGCTACGGGCGCCGTATCCCGCTGATGGCCAACGTGATCTATTTTTCCATCATCGAGGTTTTGTGCGGCTTTTCTCCCAACTTCACGATTTTCATTATCCTGCGCGCGCTCTTCGGCATTGGAATGGGCGGCGAATGGGGAGTCGGCGCATCGCTAGCGATGGAAGCTGCGCCGGTACGCTGGCGTGGAATCCTTAGCGGCATTCTGCAAAGCGGCTATTCGATCGGATATCTGCTGGCGGCGATGGCCGCGAGATTTCTCTTACCGGTGTGGGGGTGGCGTCCGATGTTTTGGATCGGCGCGCTGCCCGCGCTACTCGCGCTGTACATCCGGAGGAAAGTGCCGGAATCAGAAGCCTGGAAGCAACACCGCGTAGCAAGTACGGGACAAGTTTTGCGCATTGTGGCGGGAGAGTGGAAGCGCTTCGCCTATCTCGTTGTGCTCATGACCTTCATGATGTTCCTCTCGCACGGGACGCAGGATCTTTATCCGGACTATCTGAAAGAAGTGCACAAGATTTCCGTCGCGATGGTAGCCAATATCGCGATGATTTATAACGCCGGTGCCGTAGTGGGCGCAATCATCTTTGGACACATCTCGCAGGTGGCTGGGCGCCGCAAAGGCATGATCGCGGCTTTGGGATTGTCGCTGGTGATGATTCCGCTGTGGGCTTTTGGCGGTGGCCTCGTTGTGATTATCTCAGCTGCGTTTTTGATGCAAGCGGGAGTACAGGGGGCCTGGGGCGTGATCCCCGTGCATTTGAGTGAGCTTTCCGCGGACTCCGCGCGGGGCTTGATGCCCGGCTTGACCTATCAATTGGGAATTTTGCTGGCCTCGCCTACAAACTCGATTCAATATGCGCTCCACGAACGCTTTGGATATCAATGGGCCATGGCTGGATTTGAGATTGTGACGATTCTGACGCTGGCGATTCTACTCTGGCGTGGCTCAGAATCTCACAGCCGAAGTTTCGTGCGTGACGCACACGCGCCGCCGGGCGAATCTTCGCCGTGATTGGACCTGGCCGTGTACCCGCCAACTGTTGGCAAACTTCCGGTAACGGCGTTTTATCAGGCAAGTCAAATCAAGTCGCCAACGCCGAGATTTGACATTGCCACCGTGGTTATGGAAGATATCGCCGTCCCCCATATGGCGCAACGAGTGAACCAGGCGCGTGGCCCAGCTGGTTTTTTCGTTCAGGCGCGACGAGCGCGAAGCGTCTTTCTTAAGACAGGCGAGTGGCGGTCTTCAACAAATCTACAGAGTTTTAGAGTCGACTATGGAAGCGGTTGCCCAACCAAAATCGAGTGCGATTCCGCGTCAGTCTCTCGCTGCCGCTGTTGTTGAACGACTCCGCGAGAAAATCCTAAGCGGTGAACTACCGGGAGGCGAGCAACTCCGGCAGGAAGCCATCGCCGAAGAATTTGAGATCAGCCGGATTCCCGTGCGTGAAGCCCTCAGCCACTTGGCTGGAGAGGGCCTGGTCAAAATCATTGGGAATCGAGGCGCAGTTGTTTCGGCGCTCTCGCCCGATGAAATCATGCAGTTGTTCGAGACTCGCGCAGTACTGGAAAAATATATGTTGCGGGAAGCGATCCCGAATATTACCGATGACGATTTGCGCCAGGCTGAGGAGATTCTGGCGCAGTATGAGCAATCTCTGGAACACGATTCTGAAGTTAAGTCGTGGGGACGCTGGAACTGGAGTTTTCATTCGGCGTTGTACGCGCCGGCCAACCGCGCCGTTATGATGTCGTTCTTGAAGACATTGAACATGCAGTGTGACAGGTATACTCGGCTTCATCTGGTCGTTACACGGGGTCTCCACCAAGCCGGTAAGGCTCATCGCGAACTCCTCGATATCTGCCGAACTCGGGATCCGGAGGCTGCCGCGGAAGCGGTTTGGAAGCACATCATGGATGCGGGTGAATACTTGCGAGAACTGATTCAGAGTCGCCGGCAACATCGGTCTGTTTAGCTCTATCTCATTGATATCAAAATACTTCAAGCAGAATTGTCGTGGGTGGCTGAAAAGGGCAAGCCAGCTCCGGTGTTAGATTGTCTACCCAAGCTTCCGACACTTCTACGAGTCCAACTCTGAAAAGCTGATTCAGACCATCCAGATTCTGACGTTGACAGGCTCAAATGTCTGTATACAATATGCACGCTTCCGCGTGTGGCCTTGCTACCCGGCATTGAATTATCCCCTGGGGTGGGGGAATGGGACCAAAAGGGTAGCCATTCTAAATGTGGGGTGCCTCATGTCTAGAGTCGTTTCTCATCTTAGGTTTGTTTTGGGTTCGGTCTTCCTCGGTTGTGTCGTCGCTTTGGTATGTGTGCTGATCGTGCCTTGCACGCTGCGCGCTCAGGTTTCTACTACCGGCAAAATTACCGGCACCATTACTGACAGTTCGGGTGCTGCCGTGCCTTCTGCGGCCGTCTCTGTGAAGAGCACGGCTCTCCTGGCTCCGCGCAGCACGCAGACTGCAGGGGACGGGAGTTATTTGTTCGACCTGCTTCCGCCCGGTACGTATGAAGTGACAGTTACAGCTTCGGGATTTAATACCTACGCTCAGACCGGGGTCATCCTTACGGCCGGCTTTACGGCCACCGTGAATTCCAAGCTACAGGTTGGCGACGTCACACAAGTCGTGAAAGTGGAAGGCGAGCCAGTAGTGGATTTGCAAAACAACCAGACTTCGACGACGTTTGATCAGAATCTATTGCAAGAGATTCCGAGCGGACGCGACCCGTGGTCTACCGTTGCCCAAATGCCGGGAGCGACGGTCGGCACATTCGACGTCGCAGGCAACAACAGCTACCAGCAATCTGCCATGCAGGTACACGGGAGCACCCAAGCAGAGCAGGTCTACAGCTATAACGGTCTGGACCTCAATTGGCCCGGTGCGAACGGCGGTTATACGCAGTTCTACACCAATCATGACTCGTTCGATGAGTTTCAAGTGGTCGCGGACAACGCGCCTGCTTCCGTTCCCATTGGCGGAATTTACATGAACATGGTCACCAAGTCTGGCTCGAACCAGCTGCATGGCCTAGCTGCAGCTTACTATTTGACGGCTGCTACCCAGGCTGGCGTAAAACAGCCAGTGTTCCAAGGCTCGCCCGTGCCTACGGGTTCGCCTTTCGACATGACCCGGGACACTTCTGCCAGCCTCGGGGGCCCAATCATGAAGGACAAATGGTGGCTATTCGGCTCTTATCGCCGTTACGATCTGAACCAGCGCATTCTCGCGGTGACCGACCAGTCGGGCGCGGCCGTCAAGGACATCAATCATCAGACCAATACGGACCTGCGTAGCGACTTCCAGGTCAATTCGAAGAACAAGTTAAGCTTCATCTGGTTGTACAACGAGCAGAATCGCTTTTTCCGCCGAGACACCGCATATCAGTTTGTTACTGCGAACGCGAGTTGGAAACAGATTGAACCCGCCTACATCTTGCAAGGGCTGTGGACCAGCCAAGTTACCAATAACTTCTTGCTCGATTTTCGCGTCGGCTGGAACAAGATCATCTTCCCCCTCAGCTATCAGGCCAACTCGACAGGTCTCAACAAGCAAGACATTGGATTCTCGACCGAGAGTGGTGCGGCACCCAACGAATTTCAAAATCCGGCGTGGGTGCTGAAATGGTCCGCAGGCGGCTCATGGTATAAGGCGAATTGGGGCGGCAATCACAATTTCCAATTTGGCTTCGAATGGGGGGACAGCTACAACGCGTACCTTTACATAGTCAGTCAGGGAGTCAACGCAATATACAACAGTGACCCGAAGACACAGACCGTCTTCTCACAGCCTTTCCAGGTTGTAGCCTACAATACCCCGACGACTCAAAAGAACTATTTTCGGGATACCAGCTTCTACCTGCAGGACACTTGGGCTCTAAAGCGCCACATCACGCTGAACCTGGGGATGCGCTATGACCGGTTCACAACCTATTACCCAGCGCAAAAAACGGATCCAACCCTTACCTTTCCCCAACTCTTCAAGGCGAACTTTACGTTCCCAGCGTCGGGAAACCTAGTGGATTGGAACACCGTTTCGCCGCGTATAGGGGTGGCGTTCGATCCTACCGGTAAGGGTACCTCCGTGTTGCGATTCGGTTACGGCATCTACTACATCATGCAGGGAACGGGTCTGGCGGAGACATCGAACCCAAATGGGCTAGTCACCTTAACTTTCCCTTGGGGACCTTTCTCCGCAGGTTGCACCCAATGTGACGCAAACAACGACGGCATTCCGCAACTCAGCGAATGGCTTCCTGCGAATGCGACGCCGGTCGCCTCGTCCGGCGGGGCGCAAATCAACCGCAACATGAGCCGCCCCTATTCCCAGGAAATCAGTGCCGCATATGAAAGGCAGCTGTGGCGGGACCTCCGCGTGGCCGCTACGTATTATTACCGGACAAAGAAGCACATGTATGGAATTGAGAACGCAGCAGTTCAGCAGTCGGACTATGTACCCATCAAAACTCTTCCCGACAGCAACGGAGTTCAGCAGCCAATCATGAATCCGCTCACCAATCAGCCGATGACTCTGTTCAGCTTTCAACCTAAAGACACAACAAAATACGGACAATTTAGTAATTTGGTCACCAATATCCCGCAGCTCGACGATAACTCCTATCACGCTGTCGAGTTCACGGCGGTCAAGCGATTGTCACACAAGTGGCAAATTCTCGGTGGCTTCACCGTCCAGCGCCAGAAAGGGATTTTCGGCCGCGGCTTTTCCGATGAAGCGACCGGCGACAACTTCACCGATCCTAATAACGACATCAACAGAAAAAACAACTACCTCAATCTAGACGCCACCTATGTCTTCAAGGTGGATAGCACTTACGAGCTTCCCTGGAAATTCGGCACCAGCGTCAACTTCCAGCACTATACCGGCTTCCCGATTCAGCCGATTGCTACCTTTTCCGTTCCGGATGGGAACATCACTGCGAGTCATCCGAAGCCCGACATTTTCAGCGAGAATGTCATACTGCAACCGGCGGGGATCCAGCGTCTGCCCAGCGTGAACCAACTCAATCTGCGTTTTTCGCGGGAGTTTGTGATGAATGACCGCTGGCACCTCACTCCCACCATCGATTTCTTCAATGTGAACAACTCTCAAACCACAATTTCGGAGGTAACTCAGTTTACTCCTCCGACTGGAGGGAGCTACCTGAGGCCTTCCCTGGCCATCAATCCATTCGTGACGCGGTTCGGTTTGCGGTTCACGTTTTAATCGTGCTGGCCTCGCTTGAGGCCAACGCTTCCCTTTCCGGCGGGTTGGGACTAGTATCGCGCCCACCCGCCGGTGTCGTGTTGGGACGCAATTCCTAGTTGTATACCGTGAGGGTGCTTATGTGGAGATGGAATAAGGCAGTCGGATTCATTTTCGGGGCGGCGCTGACGTTCGTGGCCTCTGCTACGCCACAGAGCAGCCCAAAATTCTCAAAGCTCACGATTGAGCAATTGATTGAAATCAAGCATCCGTCCAACCCAGTTTGGTCGCCGGATGGCAAACACGTTGTCTTTACCTGGGATCTCGCAGGGGTTGCTAATCTATATGTGGCCAATGCGGACGGCCAGGGCCAACCGCAAGTGCTGACCTCATTCCCCGAAGGCCAAGTGGAGGGCGCGTTCTGGAATGAAGACGGCGACAAGGTGTATTTCCCGCATGACGGCGATTTGTGGCAGGTCCCCGTTTCGGGAGGTACGCCGAAGCCGGTGTGGAGCAAGCCGGATCGCGGGAGGGATATCGTCCCATCGCCGGACAGCAAGCGCGTAGCGTTCGTGCGGGGCAACACCGCGGCGAGTGAAGGGACCCAGCACGGGAGCGACCTGATCATACGGTGGCTCTCCGACGGAACGGAGTCAACCGTCGCGCACGATGACGTGAGCATTCGCGGCATCGTTTGGTCCCCCGACGGTGCTTCCATTGCATACACCGCGGGTTCGAAGATCATCCACCATGACGAGTCACCCGCATATTCCGGTGCGAAAATTATCTATCGGGTCTCGGAATATCTTCGAGGGCAAATGTATGCGCTAAAGCTCGCGGGCGGCAAACCAGTCGCCATCAGCAAGCCCGGCGAATACGGAGGCTTGGCCTGGGTTGACGCAACTCATCTCGTATTCGACGGGGAATCTGAAGACTTCAAAAAATACTTTATCTACATCGCCGACGCTACCATAGGTTCCACGCGACCCATTCACGAGGTAGACGAAGAGAAATTCTGGAGCATCCCGGACTGGGGCGAAGCGGGGGCACAGCCCTGGCCTTCGCCCAACGGCAAATGGATTGCCTTCCTCAGCGATCAGGACGGCTGGGACCATATCTACGTGATGCCAGCCTCCGGTGGCGACGCAATCCAAATCACGAAGGGGAAGTTTGAAGCGTGGCGACCTGCATGGTCGCACGACAGCACACGCATCGCCTTCGACGCGAACTTGGAGGACCGTCCGGGCGACCGCGCGATCGGCATCGTCCGTATCGGCGACGATCCTTCGCACGCCGCCGTCACCTACATCACGACGGGCCCGGGCACGAACATCGAGCCACACTGGTCCGAGGGGGATGGACGAATCGTCTATCAGCACACTGACACCCGCAATAGCGCCGACTTTTTCACCGTCGGCACGAACGCCGGCGCACAACCGGTGAGGCTGACTGACTCGATGCCCGCAGGAATCGACCGCTCAAAATTTATCGAACCTCAGTTCGTGCACTATCCCGGACCTGATGGCCAGCAGGTTCCCGGCTGGCTCTTTGTGCCGAAAAATTTGGATCGTACTAAGAAACATCCGGCGATTATCTGGATTCACGGAGACGGCGTGAATCAGAATTACAATGGCTGGCATGTGCAGCGGAATTATGCCGTCTATTACAGCTTCCACCAGTACTTGCTGCAAAAAGGCTATGTCGTTTTTGCTCCGGACTACCGCGGCAGTATCGGTTACGGACGCGATTGGCGGAATGGCGTCTTCATGGACGTCGGCGGCAAGGATGCCAAAGACGCCTGGATGTCGGCGAATTATCTTAAGACCATTCCTTACGTGGACACCGACAGGATCGGTATCTGGGGATTGAGTTACGGGGGATTCTTCACGCTGATTGCAATGACCGATCAGCCAAAGTTGTTCCGCGCTGGCGTGGACGTGGCAGGTGTCGTCGACTATGTGATGTACTACTCCGATCCCTATCACGGCGACTGGACGGCCAGCCGCATCGGAACGCCGGAGCAAAATCCCCAGGTGTACGCCAACGCTTCACCGATCTCGCACATCGATCGGCTGGAACGCCCTTTACTCGTGCTTCACGGCACCTCCGACGTGAACGTCCCGTACCTGGAATCTGTTTGGCTCATCGACGAAGCGCTCAAAAAAGGAAAAGGTGAATTGCTTTCCTACATGATGTATCCCGGCGAATTCCACTATTTTACGCGGGCGCATATTCTGCTGGACGCCTGGCACCGCGTGGACGACTTCTTTGCCTTTCATTTGCAAGGCAAGGTCAAGCAAGCACACTGAGATTTTTCAAGTGCGGTCAGTCCTGTGGAGGAGGCAATTGCCTGTATTCCGCCACGGCAAAGAAAGTTCAATGATGTAAGATACGCAACGCTCAGCGGGCCGGCGGATAACCGTTACCCCGGCCGTCCAGAGCAGTTGCTCTTTTGATTTCTGGGCCCGAGTAAAAATCGAAATCAACAGGAGGCTCCCCGTCGTGCTCAGCCGCAGCCGGAAGTTGCTTTTTGCCTGGATGGTACTCATTGCGTGTGTCGTCTCAGCGAACGCACAGCAACCCGACGCGGAGGACGAGGACCAGATGCGGTTCCGCTTTGTCGGCCCGAAAGTCGGAAATCGCATTGCGGCGGTTGCCAGCGTGCCGGGAGATCCGAGCACTTACTACGCGGGAGCGGCTTCCGGCGGTGTTTGGAAGTCCGCGGACGGAGGCAATCGAT
>WNFI01011562.1_pt1 | contig 18566 bp, 28 predicted proteins | sample 5400471 | NCBI WGS metagenome assembly WNFI01 (sample SAMN13153348, study PRJNA577476) | soil metagenome | isolation source: 100 cm saprolite on Douglas fir-dominated hillslope | place: USA:California | collected 2013-09-17 | reverse complement strand
CCATCCTCTGAACAATGATGTACTGATGCTGATAATGGCCTAATCACATCCAGGTCTCCATCGGCTGAGAAGACCCCACCAACAGGGCAGAAACGAAACCGAAAGCCACACACGAATGTTGTGGTTGGACATCGAAACCCCTCTCGCACCATGGCACCAAAATGAACAAGTATTTAATGTAGCATTTCCATGTGGCAAAGATGCTCAGGTTTCAGCTTGTTCTCATTTTGCTATATAAGATACCGTGTCAAGGCCTGGGGACGATATCTGAACATGTCAATATCGTCCACAGGTGTGATTCTTGCTTTGATCAACATTACATGTATATACGCTGACCATATATCTGAACATGTTGATATGTCCACAGCTGCTCCAACCAATAACTTGCGCAAAAGGATGAAGGACACCACCTTTCTTCTCATCTAATGCTGCCAAGGTATGTTTTGTAGATAGTAATTTCTGCTTCACCCTGGGGAGGGGGATAACCAAAAGACGTTTGTTAGATCCAAATTGCATAGCAGGGCCTATGGACAATTGTTCTTGGAATTGTCAAAGCGAGGTTTCGACACTTTGCTGAGAGATTAAAACAGTAAGTATCACGTAATAACGTTTTGATGAGATGCCAAAAATGCTTTTATCAAAAGACCAAAACGGCATATATCACGTAATAACATTTTGATAAATGCCAAAACGCTTTTATTGAGACCAAAACAGCAGATATCACGTAATAACATTTTGATGAATGCCAAAACGTTTTTATTGAGAGATCAAAACGGAAGAGATTATGTAATAACGTTTTTTTATTAGTTAAGAACTTTTTTTTTTGAGTTAAAACCTTGTTCTTTTGTTGGTCACGATCTAGGGAATTTTCCGACAGTCACACACCAAGGCACGTGCCAAAAAGGTAATGGCGTCACTCCGTCCGATGCGGGAGCGTTGAGACACGACGTTAGTCGATTAGGGACGAGTTTGCACGCGTCTTTCTATGCCTTCATTTGAATACGAGAGTGATGGAGATGATCCTGTGCTGTTAAAGCCCAGTTTCACGCGTCCGGCCAAACGTCAGAAGTTCTCTCCTCAAGCCACTCGCAATAGCACATGTTCAAGTCGCGCTCGACTCTCGGAAGTGGTCGAAGACTCCGACGAAGATGTTCCAATAACATATGTCCAGGCATCGAAAGGGGACTATGAGACGGGCCGTAGAAGAGAACAGCTTCTTTCTTCCTCACCACTGTCGCCCCTTCGGCCGTCTTTCATGTCCATATCTCCCGATTCGGCCTCTCAACTTGAATCGGCGTCGGAGCCTCATTATGCCTCATCATGTCATACTCAGCGGCCAGATACATGTGTGGAATTGCCAGGTGCTAACGACCTAACCATTGTGGAAGTCGTGGACTGCTTGAATTGCTCTGAAACGTCCTTGGGTCCTAATCCTCTTGGGGATCAAGATGTTCCAAGCCATGGGAGAAGCTTCCGAAAACGTAATGCGAAGCAAGTCCACCCATACCGTTACGAGAACAAACTCTACGTACAACAAATGCAAAGGGGAGGGCAAGCAGATGCGATCGTTAAACTTCGTGATATTAAGCATGTTTCGTCACAGGAGGACGAGGAGCAAGAGTTTCAGGAGACGCACCTACGACTCGAATCCCCGCTCAGCGAAGATGACAATCGATGGAGTCTCTCCCCTCATGGTAGGCGAACATACCATCGTCGTAGCCTCCAGAGGCAATCCGTTTATCCATCAGCTCGACTGGGGCGACGTCCTCGTCCCTCTGGGGGCAACCGCCTTTTTTTACGGCCTTCTAGAGTCGCACAATCATCACTGAGAAGAGGGACACCAGAGGAATGTGGTAAGCCTGAAGCTGGAGTTAAATGAGTGTGTTATATCTCATTCTTCTGTTGGGAAGGATCAATCTGCACGCGAAGTCCTATGAGTAGATTATTTTCCCCGATCTCGGACACTTCACCTTCACCAGTATCCCCCTCCATGTCTAATCAAATCATTTTGCCTTCGCACCTATCGCCTACGCCGAGACATCACGCCATAGGACTCAAACGTGCTGGCAGGATATCTAACAGCCGCCGTCGCCAGAATGCCCCCGTCCCTGTGCTCTCAGATTCCGCGGATAGTTGCGATGTACATCGCGGGGTTGCCTTAGTTCGACGCCGAAGAACTAGTCGCCATGATACGCTTGTATTATTGGGAGATGCTTCTAGCAATGCGGGCGGAACACTCAGTTCTCCCTTAGCACAGAATGAAAAATCGGATTCTGGTGGCAATGCTCGAACCAGTCCCACTGTGGAGGAGCGGGCCAGGACTGCATTGCATATCCGAAATCGAGGCCCAGCTATGGAGGATATGCCTTGGGGCGCATCACAAGTACCAAAACTAACACCTTCCACCCATAAAATAGAGCTTCCTTATCTTCTCGACACACGACTTGTTCAATTGGTTCGCTTTGTCAAAAGTTTTCGTTCCCTCTCCTCGGCACCTGATAACCCTTTGGTTTACAATGTTTTTGGCGAATGGTATAGCCACAACGGATCTCTCGAAGAATTCAAGGGCCTTGCGCCAAAAATAGTCCATGGGTTTCGATGCTGGTGCGAAGGAAGGATACATTACGACGACGGCCGGCGAGTTGCAATTGATTTCATCCTGAGGTACTCTCAGGCGGCATCGCATCATACATTTATGCTCAATGACAACCCGGAGGAGCAGATCACACTGATTCAAGCCTTGGATGATCTATTGGAAACGAACTGGACCGACATATCGGTCTGGAGACAAGAAAACCAAACTCGTGATGAAGAATTAGGTTTCCGTTCTCTTTGGTTGTGTTGGTTGGCAGTCGAGATGTCCATGAGAATAGCCTGTTCTCGTCGAGTTGGCGCGGACGGATACGTATTCAGTCTGGTACATCGACATTTGCGCAATCTTGTCTCCGCTCTCCTTGATGCGGGGCTCGGCACTATAACCAGAATGCTCAAATCAACAACCCAACAACTCAGCGTCATACGTGACACTGGTGTGGAGTTGTGGGTTTGTGTGATCCACGTTTCCACTCTCGTTAACTGGACTGCTTCTCCATCAGCCCTTTGGGGTCAAATAGTGTCTCTCCTGAAAGAAAAATTCCCTCGAGATTCAACACGCAGAGGCGAGGAAATCTGGAACGCAATATTTTTGCTCAGTGCCCTCTCCCAGATCGAGGTCACTGGTACCATTATCGACGAGCCAATCATGAAGAACTCTTGGGAGATAGTCGCAGAAGCTTGTGGGTGGCTAGGTACAATCCACCACTCTGACGGCCCAAATGGTAGCTTCATCGACAGAAAATCAAGGTCTCTGCTCAGGAGGTGTGTAGTGCTCGTGTCACGGTGGGGCTGGGACCTACGTTTCTCGGTGCCAGCACTCGGCATGTTGCAGAAGATATTCCTCCAGCGAAATTATGCCAATCTTTCCGATGAAGAGCCTAATTTTCCTCTTTTTATCGTCGATTTTATTTTCCTGCCCCGAGAAATCAAGTATGACACGGATGACAAAGCTTTCGACATTTACTTGCGATTGGTTATCTGGACGGCTCTTGCCATGCGGAAGGATCTTCCCCAGGAAGCCGCGAACAAACAGATTAGAAAATTGACTAGCGGCTTCCCCAGGGGCACGGTTCAGTTCCATAAAGGGGATGCACCCACAAATCAGGAATTGTCTCAACTTTACAACCGACTCACCTCTACCATTGTTGCGTTTGCCCTGGAACCTACCCCTTACGCACTCAGGTCTCGCATTCAACAAGCGCAACAATTTACTGATTTCCAGATTGCTGGCTTCCAGTCTCGGCGTGCAGTCATTCGGGCCATGATGTATATTTCGATATCATCGCTGAAACATTCCATGGGATGCTCTGAAGGGTTGGAATGGTTTTCGTCCATCACTTGCTCCCTATTGAACGAATATAGAGAGCTGAGAGATCCATCTCGGATTAAAAAATTGGACACAGTACTGTCGAAGGCTCGCTCGCAGAATATTAACCTGCTGCGCACGGCGTTCCGTACAATGGTAACCGTCCTTGGACATCTACGTTGGGGTGGTTCTGATACCGTTGACGCTTACCCCGATCCTGGATTTCTAAGTGCTCGTGAGTTGCTGCTAATTCTCAACTGCATCAGGGACTGACTGAATTTGAAAAGCATCCCTTGCCCAGATTCTACGCTTTTTCCGGGACGACAATGACGCCGCGATGGAGCTTGGCCCGGATGTGGGACACTATATTCGGACTTTTTTCCGAGCTCGTGCAAGAGTATTCCCACCGCCCCGTTTGATACCCATGCCCTCGGAGGAGAGCCAGGAGGGACTGTTTGACTCACTAGATCCCGAGCTCCTGGAGACTGAGGAGTTTAATGCAGCAATTAATGGTGGCGTGCTGAGTCCCGGGCCGTATGCTGATCAGGATCGCAAACTAGCCGAGGTGCGAATATTGCCAGGAGCTGTGATTTATTTTGACCGCCGGACAGATTATGCAGAAAGATTTAGTTCAGAACATATATCACATTCTCAAGCACGCTAATGCGGAAATGTATGACGTTGACTTCCTCAACATTTGGGTAGATTGTTGGGTTGGATGTGCTGTTGTATTGGTCAAGAATAAGTTACGAGTGAGTAGTCGCTGTCATAATCTCGATAAACGCAGTGCGCTCATTATCCGATCTAAGAAATGGCATGACTACATTCCGCAATACGCCCCGGACTCTTGGCGAAGGTTCGGAGACCCGGCGGTCAGTCGTTATGTTGGGATGCGTTTTCTCAATGGTGTCCTTGAGTTGAACCCAAAAATATACGAGGTATAATTGGTGCTTTCATGTGCCGGATGTGCTGCTCATTTCTTCAAAGTCATTTAAGGAGGAGTTTGTGGAAATCTGGTTCGAATGTTTGCCAAGCTTTCATATCACCATGCAACCTCTTTTCACCGCCAACTTGTTTGCCATTGGTGGGCATCAACACTTCTTGCTCAAGGATATCAGAGACGAGTACGACGATATTGTTAAGATGTCGTCTTCAGACTTTATGGGGCGTCGGCTCACCTGGATCACAAGTAAGGTTGGGCAACTATACGAATCTTTCCAACTGAATTGAAGGGAATCTAGCCGCTATAGGAAGCTTGCGGAGCAGTCAGGATAATGAAACCACTTCCGCAACCATTGTTCGCAACGAAACTGCTCGGGGTCAGCTCAGATGTATGCTCAGAGTGATGCAGGACGAACACAAGGTGCGAGTGCTTGCCGGCATATTCATATTCTCGTGACTTTGGCTCAATCTCCACATCAGGAGCACGCATCGGAGGGAATAATGACTGAGTTATATTGTCAATTCTGCCTTGCAGTGGCGCGGAGCTTGAAAGACTCAAATGTCCTGAGGGATGACACTCAGAAGGATTTGCTTTGGACTGCAGATCTTCCATCATCAGAGGGTAAATGATGAAACTACATCCACACACATCCAACCACAAAACGACGAGAATATACAGCGACCGTACCACCGGTATGGTTTAGTATGCACCATACTGTGCCGTCATCGTTGAAGCCGGCGCCTGACCGCGTACTCGCTCTCCCCCTATATAACCCGCATTGCCGAGCGAATCAAGAGCCCTCGACCCGGAGGCCGCAATGGAAACGGAGGAAGGGTGGTAGCTGACTGGTTGCAGTGGCATGCAATAGCCAATATCAAGCTCTTCAAGGAGGGTCTTCATATGACGCATGAATTTGGTTCTGCGTTCCCAACGGCCTCCCCAGTTTTGCCAGTTCGCACGATCTATACAGGGATAGCATGATGAATAATGTAGCCTCGTTCGCAGTCATATCAGAATTACGTTCTATGGCAATGATAAGCTTAATGTCATTCTGAAAGTTCATCTGTTGCAGAAGTATCAGTACTGTGAGCTTCATGGGGGATCTCGTACAGAGCACGTACATTGTCGATATACACTTCACATCCTCCCCACTCCCGCGAGTTATCTGCCATGTAGGCTCTCAAGCGTACCTTAAGTGCCTCAAGTTGTTGAAGCGGTGTGTCATACGCGACTACCAGATTGGTCGTTTCCCACATGGAACCCGACCGGCGCACGTTGTGGAGAATCTTGTCACCGGCAAGAAGGGAGTTCGGCGCAATGATCTCCTGCCCGTCGACTCGTGTGAAGACCGTGGAGAAGAGCCCAAACTCTTTCACAAAGAGGACCTAGCGAGGTAAAAATCATGTAATTAGTAGAATCTAAAGACAGTAATAAGGAGAGGCAATACCTGGTCTTCAATGATGACGAGATCACCAACATCGAATGGATGAGTACTGAAGATAAAAATGAGCTATACGTGAACCATATTAATCACACAAATTTCGATAATACCTCGGTCTGATAATACTCACCGATTCGAATAGTGTTTGAGCTGAGTGGCCAAAAACGAAACTGTCATGATTAACCATTAGCGAAAGGGCCGAGAATCCCCAGCACGATATCAGGGCATGAGTCCTAAGGACGAACCTGAACCCGAGCACCAGCGTCGCGAGTGGTACGAGCGACTGGACGGTGTCAGTAGGGTTGAAAATGAGCAAGCCAATGAAAAAGAGGATCAAGAGTGCAACAGCCATGAGCACGCCATCGAGTTTTCCGACCGCACTGGTCAATTTATCCCACTCAGCAAAGACGAGTCACGATGATAAAAAGTGATGACTGAAACGCACCTAGTGATGTCTTTCAGACTAGCAGTCAGCGCTTTTCTTTCGCGATAGATTCTCTGGACAGCTTCTCTCATTTCTTTCTTAGTGACTGGAGGCACACGGTCTTAACATCTCACTGAGAATCGACGAGTTTAGACTCACTGTCTCCATTACCATCCTTGTCGAAAAGGTGAAAGGCAGTAATTGCATCCTCCTTGTCCCTGAAATATGGATAGAAGTCTTGTTTGGCAAGGATGTGAGATACGAAGGTCCCTTCGAGGATGTGATTCAGCGTACCTTCGACCACAAGATACGATCGCGGTGCCGCGGACGAAAGGTTTGCGAACAGCTGTTTCGCCAGCTGGCGAGCAGAATGCAGAGAGCCTGAGCTCCAACAGCACCATCTTCATCAGAAAATGACCACAATCGATCTCATTCAGACCTACCAATTTCTCCTGCACGATTGAACTTTGAATCCTTGAGCGCGACCTGCCCAATGGCCCCCCCGAGTTGCTCCATCACCGCGGCGGTAAGTTTTTTCTTTTTCTTCTTCGCCTGTTCCCTATTGTGCCTTCTCCTATTCCCCGGCTTCTCCTCAACCATCATGGCCTCATCGTAAGAGTTCTGACGCAGCCCCTCGACCGGAGAGATGATATTCAGGGCATCCATAGAACTATTACGTGAGTCAAAATGTTTGGTTGCATGTTGCTCGCGTCGTTTGCGGGCCGCTTGTTTAGGCGTGACGGCATGGGCTGCAGAGAGCTTGTCAAGTGCACGAAGAGCAAGGTGGTTCTGTGGAGGGGCGAGGTGAAAGTTAGGAAAGCCAGCTCGATGTGAAAGTGAAATCGTGTTACCTCTGCAAGGCGATCCTACGATCAAAATTACAAAAGTCAGAGCCGAGCGCCAGATGAGCCAAAGGATGCTTACGGCAAGGGCCTTCTGGTGGAAACGAATAGCAATGAATTGTAGCAGCACTTTCTCCACAAGGAATATAATTCCCGCGGTGAAGAGAGCCTAGAAGAGACATGAGTACCTTTCAGTGTTAAAGATCCATCTATGAAAGAAAACCCAACAAACACTGCAGGTCCTGTTGACAAGTAGCCAATAATGTCCTGGAGGCCTGACTTGACCACGGACCACACCCAGTGTGATCCACAGCCAGCTGATGTCAAGGGCAAGCTTGAGCCAGAATGAGACAGCCATGAAGAGTTCGAGATAGGTCTTGACATGTTCGGGTGCCTTGCCCCAGATGGTCAAGATCAGTCCAATGATGAGACGTGGAAGGGCGTTGACAACGAGAGAAGTGAGCGCGCCAGAAGCCCAGGTAACGGAGAACCAGATGCTCCATGTTGTGACATGCTTGTACGCGACCGAGTGAGGAAAACGAAGGAGAAAGACAATATAAGGGGCGATGAGGATCCCTGAGCCTAGCATTCCAACTGTTCGATAATTATTGACATTTTATTTTAGGACTTAATCATCACAATCACATTATCGCGACTCACAGAGAATAATACGAAGAGCCAAGGAGAGTTTGAGGAAGAGAAGCCAGAGTCTGCGCAACCGAGTGGCCTTTTTGGTGGGGTCCAAAGCACCCCGTTCTTCCGTGTCGACCTCCCAGTCGAACTCATCAGAGGAATGCGTCTCGGACGAGTCCGATTCTTGACGGCGGGTGGTGGTGAGTGCGTATTTTCTGGATAAGGGGGTTATACCTTACCATGATGGTGTTTTTGACTTTGTTCGGTGACCGCATCCATTGTGGAGCAACTTAGATATTGTTGCTGGCTGTTGGGGTCGAGCCACTTTTCCGATTTCCGAACGCCAATTCATTGTAAATCATAGTCTAATAATCCCGACTAAGTTGTCAGAGATGTCCAACCCTGCTTTTATTTTGGTTCCGCGTCTGCGCTGGGGGATCTAAGACAGCTAATACACCAGCTTAAAACCACAAAGGGAGTAGGGTCTCGAAACCCCTCGGCCGTCCCACTTGTCAACCCGACCCGTGACGGTAATAATATTCAACCTGCTCCAAGGCAGGAACAAAACGTATACATAATCATCGACTTGACCATACTTCATATCCACATCTGGAGAGGATATCGATCGTATACATTCTTGTCGTCACTCAGCTCTCCCAGATCGGGATAGAATGGAACCAACGCATCTGCAGCTCCAAGGTAAAGGGCGTTGTATATCCTCCAATAAACCTTTAAAGATGGGACTTGTCAGTCTGACGCATGAAACCAATGGGAAATCCTTACCTCTCTGACTTTACGCGCCGGATGGAACAATCCTTGAAGAACATAATTCAACAGCACTCCTGGACCCAGAGCAACCCTCATTGCCTCGATCGCTTCCATGACTGCTCCGATGACGTGAGGGGATGTCTCAAAGCAATTCGGCCAAACCAGGTTCAGCAAATGAACCATGGAGTCCTCACAGCCCAGGCCTGCGACACCCAGGGCTAGATGCTTGACGATAGTGCTGGCTGTTTGCCGATGGACTAAATCACGGTCCGTAAGGGCATCTTCAAGCATTGTGACTACTGAGTCACAATAGAAGGCAGATTGAGGCCCAACATATTCGAAGACGAATGACAACGCTTTCAAACAGCCAGTACGGACGTTGAGTTCAGCTGTTCGATACTCATTGAGAATTGCGGGGATGCACGTGAAAGGGCCACACGTCTCTGCCACGATAGCTGTTTTGGGTACCATTCCAACATCAGATATTAGGAAGCATAGACAAAGGGAAACTAAGATGACTAACCAATAGCCACAGTACTACAGACTCGACTCTGACGTTCTTGAACACGAAGGTTTGTCAGTAGTACAGAAAGAACATCTTGCGGACCCAATGTCTTTGCTATGTAACCGAAAGTGTTCACTGCCGCGCGGCGAATGCCCTTCTTATGCGCCTTCAAGAGGTCGAGCAACTCAAAACAAATACGCATCCATTCACGAGCAGGTACGTATTCAGCGCCACGATCGGCTGTTGAAATGATGTCAAGAAACGAGACACCAGGCGCGTTGAGATGCTTACCAATGCGTCCTATCAAATTGATGGATGCCTCCTGTACCTTCTCGTGACGATTGCGGAGAATCGGGGTCATGCGAGGCACTAGATGGATAAGGTGAACATAACAAACATGCATCAAAGCGCAATCATACACAAATCTTTGACAGGGGGTTGCATTTGTGTCATGCCCACAACATTGGCTATGGCCCCTTCCGCAGCAATAATACTGAACGAGTTTCCGTTAACAGGTATAGGACTGCGAGCTACATAGACCCACCTTCCTAGTGTGTCCGGATATTCCTCTCCGAGTTGCTCGAATAGCACAACACCCAACTATTTGGAAGAATCAGGAGACATAAGGTAACCAGCATTCGGACGTACTCGACTGAGAAGCTGGTCCTCTCCGCACTGTTTGATGACAACTGCAAGCCGGGTAGTCAGATCAGCAGCTTGTTGTCGCACTTTCGCGCCTTTGTTATTTAGTCGCCATAAGATTGTAGTTACAATCTGTGTCAGATAAGGTTTAACACGAATACCTGTAAGAGGCGTCAGATACGAGTCAGAAGACATTGCCGAGAAAGCAAACATACCAAGAGCGTTCACAACCGTTCCAAATCCATCGAGCATCACCTGGTCTTCGGTCGTTTGTTCTTGAAAGGCGTAGATAATACCATCGACTAGTCGGATTTCCAATCGCTCATCGATGTCGGATGCGCCTAGAGACATGACAACCTTCGTGATTGTTTCCATGACCATCTTCCGATATGGTTCCGCTTCATCCTACTCAAATTAATGGGCACAAGGCACGTCGAATCCATAATCACTCACCTTGAGATCATCGACTATCCGACCCACAATCTCTGCAACTCCTGCTTTTTGCGCTAGCTCAACAGTTGTTTCTACGACCTGGCGATAGTTCCTCCTATCTAGAGCCATCCTTCGTACCTGCAGGGTGATGCCACAAAGTTTGACAACAAGACATTACCTGAGTAGAAGAACTCACCCAAAACGCTTTGAAGAACTCGGGCAAAATATCATCCTTGATATAAGCCGGAGTGACTCCTTCAGTGGCAGCACACTGCTTCACTACTTTGAGCACAATCTTCTTCATCTCCTCGTCTGAACTCTGGAACTCGCGGATCAAGATGACAGTCACTTCTTTGGTATAGTAGCTGGCATATTCGGGGTCCATGAGTGGTATAATAAATCCGATCGCCTTGAGGAAGGCGGCGAGTCCTTTCCCACGGTGTTGCCTTATGCCAATCCATAGGGGACGAAGCACAGAGTCAAAGGACTCGATGCCATACGGAGCAGAGGCTTCGGCTAATGCTGCTAGCCCAAGTGCTGTCATAGTACGGACTTTCTGTTGTTCGTCAGTGAGACCATGTGCGATCGCATCGACGAGGTTTCTAAGGTGAGGTAGTACAGCGCATCCCATCATGATGGCAATTTGTTGAACAATACGAATACCAGTATGACGGGCTTGCCAAGACTTTTTGCTGCGACACACAGCCTTTAGAAAAGGTAGGAGAGAGGGGATGCCAAGAGCAGAGGCCACTACGGAGAATGCTCTAGCGGTGGTATTACGAACATACTCGTCGACATGATCTATGTCCGGTCGCATAGTGGAAATCATATGAGCAAGACCCGCAGCCTTCGATAGATTGGAGATGATTTCGCGACCCTCGACCCGCGCATAATAGTCCTCATCAATGAGCAATGGCTCAATTACCACGAGGATTTTATGCACGTACGGCCGTACCAAATCATCGAGCTTGTAGAGAACGCGATCAATAACCTTAACGAGAAGGTGACGTTCTTGATCTTCAAGCGTCCTCTCCATAAGTAGCGGTAAGATCTTGTCGAAAAGAGGCCCCGCTCCAAATTCACGAGCTTTATCCGTAATCTGTCGAAGTGCTGTTTTACGCACTGGGGGCGTCCCATTTTTGATCTTGAGCAACAAGCGCATGATTTTACGCTCTTTCAGTTCATCCACAGAGAGTTCCGATTCATCTTCCTCTTTCAAGATTTTGCCAAAATACTGAGCATCCTCGGGTTTAAAGAAGGCTAAGGCTCCAACGCCAGGGATTTCCGTCGGGACCTCGGGAGCCAGACCGGAGGCAGCGAGGGTTGCTGCCGCATCTGAGTCATCCTGAATCTGGAATCCAGTGAGGTGGGGAAGCATTGTCGACGACAGCTTTCGCGATGGGTGTTGAAGGGCGTAGCCCTCCGGTGGCGTCACTATTACATAGCCAGAGGAAGGGAGAAGTGCATCCAATTCCTCATCGGTCAGGTAACGGTTGTGCTTATCGTCCGCAGATGGAAAAGCCCCGCCCATTGGAAGGGAAGGTATTCCACCCAAACCAAGAGGGGTTGCAAGGATGCTAGAGACCTGATTTGAGACTACGGGCGTCTGGTCCCAGCGTGAACGCTTGGGCGTCTCACCCATTGTAGAAGAGACATCGGCCGGCGTTGCATCCCATCTTGACCTTTTCTTCTTGGGGACGGCTTGATCCAACGCCTCATTTGACCACTCCTTGGCTTCTGTGACAGAGCTTGATTCGGGGGTGGATCCAGGCTCTACGACATCCCAGCGACGTTTTCTGCGGCTTGCTTGAGTCGAGGAAGTATCGATCAGAGCGGCAGCAGCTTCAATATCTTCGCGTGGTGGTGTCTTATCAAGATCCATTTTCTCCTTCTCCCCTTCTCCCTGCTGACGGGACTTTTCTTCGATAACCCGTCGGACCCTCTGCTCCTCCTTTTCCAGTCGAGCAACTCGCATTGCCTCTGCATAACCATGTCCTGTGTCGGCATCAGCACCCTGAGCGAATGCGTCTTTGCTCACGCCAGCTTCTCTGTCAATGTTAAAACGCTTATTGTGGTACTCGCTCTGTCGCGCAGCTATCTGTCGCTTGTTGGCAGTCTCCGCGAAGGGGTCGAAGCCTTCATCCTCTATCACTGGGGAGGATTTAATCAAATAACTGACGTAAACGATGTTAACTGTACATACGCTGATTGAATTCATCAAGGACCTCTTGAGGAGCAGTGTAAGACTCGAGCTGACGGGGAGAGGATGGTGCAGACATCTGGCAGTCGAAGTGATTACTCAGAATCGCTAAAATCACCTGATCTGCGACGCGCTCTCGGAGTTGGCCGGTTCTATTATATTCGTTCATTCAGTCAACCTCCGCGCTTGTGATAAACGTCCGCTACACCCTAGCCATGGAAGAGCCACGAGACATGCTGTTTTCTCAGTGCGTTTTTCTGGGGTTTCCACCTGTGGGAAGCTCATACTTTGTTTCAACAGCTTTGTCAGCCTCATCAGCACTATAGCATCAATACCACCGCGGCAACGATCGGAAAACACTGTCCATAGTCCTCAGGCTCGCGTCATTTTCCGAAAATTCAAATCCTGTTTGCGTACACCATTGCGCGAAGGAACAGGTCGTGCCATATTTCGAATGCTCTTCCCAGAGGAAGACCAATGTCGGAGGTATGACATGCAAGAGAAGAAACTCGCGCAACTGATAACATCGGCCTTACATCTGAACCACGGCGAGATGGAAGGGCTGTTAAGATGGTCGGAAAACGATAGCCACCACCTTGCTGCAGGATGCTTCGGCATGGAATTACAGCGGATTCTTGTCTTGCGAGTGAGTCTATGGCCATATTTGTCATATCATGATCTAGGGCCAAATTTTTTTTCGGAATAGGCTCATCCATGCACGGATTCCCCTTCGCTTCTGGGCATCGATACCCTTTTAGATGAACTGGCATCAACTTCAGTGTTCTCCTCCCCTTCAATTGGACCTCCAAAAAGGGACAAGCGCTCTATCATGGAAGAGTTGTTCAGATCGCTCTCACCATGGGAGTCGGCTTGCCTCTCGCAAATCATCTTACGAGACCTCCGGCCACTTCTTTATCCACTACCCTCAGAAAGCTTCACATATGCACTGTTGTCATTTAACTCTAGAGCTTATTGTCGTCTGACGCTGCGAGCAGCAATGCAGGAATGGCATCCTTTGATGCCTGCTATCTATGCACGGACATCCTCAATCGAGCTGGCGGCCATGTTGGTTGAGGATCTCGGACCGTCGTGTACTGAATATATTCTCCCCATACCCTTCGGTACTTCGCCCATCAGGACTCCCAAATGTGCGAAAGGGACATCTTGCGAAAGTGTTATCCACAATTTACGGGGTGGCGGTTTAATATGGGCAGAAACCAAATATGACGGAGAGCGGTAGGCATCATATTCTGGAAGCTCCTTGAATTGCTCACGATGGCCTGTGTCCTAGGGTTCAGATCCATGTAGATACCTCCTTGGGCTTCCACCACCAAATCCGCATCTTCTCGAAAAATGGAAGAGATTCGACGCTTGACAGAATAGCCTGCCACTCGTGCGCTGTATGTCTTCTCACTTGTGATCGATCGACTCATTTTGCTGTGGTACTAGTATCGTCCGCGAAGCTCTTAAATTGTCGCTGGGGAACGGAGAAGGGAGCCCTGATTCCTACCCTATGGACACCGCTCTGCCAGTCTCTATGATACTGGAGGCAGAGATGGTTGCCTTCTCAGAGGAGAGACAGGCAATTGATGGTTAAGTGGGACATTCCAGTTCTGAGGATCGCGCTAAACGAGATCTCCAGAGTTTTGGAGGATTCGAAGTCTGGTTGAGCAAACATCGCGTGGTCCTCGATCACGGCTACGGAATATAAGGGAAAAGCTCACTGAGTAAGTGGATTCGGAGGCGAGGACATATGGACATGTTCATTGGACCTGTTTACCAGTCATGAGTCCCAAACTTCCATCATCTCAGATAGTTCAAACTCGGGACTTCGTCATCTTATGCTGGTGTTCTTTGACATCCTGCACCTCGATGGGGTCGACTTACTCCACCAGATTTATCGTGACCGTCGCCGTGTCCTGGAGTTGAAAGTTACTACCCAGGTTGGAAAAGTTATGATAGCACAGCAGAAAGAAATTGGCGACCCGGACATTTCACCCACTCAGACGCTGCAGAATCTTCGCCAGACGTTTTCTGAATCTCGGTCGAATTTTGAAGGTACGGAAATATGAACGATTGTCCGTCTCTTAGGTTAGACCAAGTAATTCCAGAGGGTCTCGTGTTAAAGTCGGAGCTCTCAGAGTACAATGACGAACGATGGCCTTGGGTCAAGGTAATTTTCTCGTTGAAACCGTTTTCCGATGACTAAAGTACCGCAGCTCAAGGCTGATTATATCCCAGGGTGTGGAGACTGTGTGGACTTCGTGTGTTTCGGTGCAAGTTGGAGCAAGGAGAGGGCGAGAGATTTAAACGGTACCTCTTTCTAGTTATCTTCATCAACTCACAACTCACTCACACCACTCCGTGAAAGTGGGCACCGATACCTTCACAGATTTCTTGGTTGGTACTCTGGCAGATGGGGGATTTGTTAGGGACCAGGTGAAAAGCAGTAACGACTGCTATTTTTCACGACTGATACATAACCATAACCAACAGCCAGCCGCGCGCGTTCGCATTCGCGGAGTTTTCAGCGTTTCGTGGCTCAGATCTCGTGCTGAGCTGGAGGAGTTCAACTTCATGATACGGTCCGAGCTGGGTGCAAGAGAATATCAAAGCAAGGCAAGACATCCTCCATCGATCTTTGTGTTATGAGTCTTATGTACCTGAAGCCCTCCATAGCTTCGTCATATTGTGTTGAGATTGGTCCTAGGGTCATTAAACCTCGCGTACTATTTGAGCATCCGGTTCTCTGTGAAGTTTATGGCGCTGGGTTCACAAAGGCGCGAGGCCAAAACGTGAGCTGAGCTATATGTTTTGTTGCTGATCAATTGGAATAATGTTAGACACCCAAGTACTATGAATTGCGCTTCCCAAGAATATCGAAAGTGTGGAGGAAAGATGAGAGAGTTTGGACTGAAAGTGTGGACTGCGCTTCGTTTTGTATTGCTTGTGATAGCACTGAATCACACTGTCAGGTGTCACTGCTTCTCAGCTCCATGATCTTGCACTGCAATCCATCGGTCGGGACTCGGCCAAGCTCACGTTGTCCAGATTGGTCAATCAACATTGGGGTGATTGTCCAACCGCCACAAACTCCAATCCGCTCAAGAGGAAGGCGATCATGGATGAATGGATTGAGAAAGTCTCATCCGGAAGAAGGCTGAACCAACTCAGCAATCTCTCCCTGCTCGCCACTCAGGATTCGCCCTCGCGAGAGACGAAATGGTTTGAGGCTGGCAACTCCGAGACACTGAGTCCCTCGACGGATGACTGTCGACCACTGGCACCCACAATGCCTGCTGTCCATTCCGCGAGAAGTGAATCGTGGACCAATGATTTTCAGCAGCCCGTCATCATGTCATCTCGAAGTATGGGATCTATTGTACGCTCTCCAGCGAGTGTTAGCCAGAGCGAGAGTATTTTGGAATCTGGAAGTTTCTCATCTCTTTGTGCTGCTCAAGCCGCGGGTGCCACGAACAAATTCTCGAGCAATATACCATCTGGAGCCAGCTCGCTAGGATGGGATGAAATGCGCAAAGAAATGGTCCATTCTGCTGTATTCATAGATAAAGACACCAACATTCCGAGGCCACACTGGTGGTCTTCTTTCCTCGACTTGGTACCGAAGTCAAACCGGATGTCCACTCTCGGTGCTGTGCTCTCCGCATTGGACAGGGCCCATGCTGGCGATAAATGCAAGATGAAGTTTAAGCAAGGCATTGTGTTTCTTGGCCTTCCCAGCATTGAGAAACTTGGCACGCTGAAGCACAAGATTCATTTTATTGCATTTTCATTGGAGGAGTTATATAGTCAGTTATCCAGCGAGGCACAACCTCTCTCAATGTTTCAGTTATCTCCGTTGGAAACAAGTAAGTCTCAATTGCATATTTGCCCAATGATGTGGTGATAAGCTCAAAACAAAAGGCTCGACCAGTGGCGGTATGTGTTGAAATAGCAGAGTCACCCAGAAATATCCATGCAGATGACCGGGTTTGGGCGCGGGGGGGTTAAACCATGTGAGGTAGAAGTTGATGATCACTAGGGCTACCGGAAGATGGGATAGGATCAAATTGATCCGTGGTGTAATTTTGGTAATTACTGATGTTCTCTTTAGAAACTTGTCCTCATACCATGCTACCTATGGTGCTGGATTCCCCTTGATAAGAGCTTTCTGGGAATATCAAACTTCTGTAAGGTAGAAGGGGAGATATGAGGAGAACAAGTTTGTAGCCTGTATGATACCCGGCTATCTTGTATATTATTATATAATGTCTAAGGCTGTCATATGCTGTGATGGCTACTTGTACCGGCAACCAGCTGCATGCACATGATTATCCTACACACTCCGGTCACGACTGTCATGTGTGGGACCCGGAATGTCACCGAGAGCGGCTATCTCCAGCATGAGGGTGGAGATCTCCAGGAAGGTTGGCAATGACTGACAGACAGTGTACCAACAGGCACACTCCACCATTCACTACCTCCCTGTTTCATGTTTCTCATGTACATGTATATATACTAGCAGTAGGGGGAACAGTTCAAGTTCCCCAGTCTGTAAATCAACTTTGACTCATGTCTTTAGGACCCCTGCCTCCCTCTGCTTGAAGCACAGAGGCCTGTCTCTCTCACATCCAGAGGAAGTGGTAACTGGAGGGCTGATGTGAGATGTCACACCCTCATACCTCCACTCCACCTCTTGGCTAAGTTCACCTCACATGATCCAGCACCCATCACCCTCACACTGCCTGGTCCTGATCCACAACCTGTATGATGTCAGTCATAACAAAGGCCACTGTAGGTGGGATAATGGTCTGTTGTGTGACCTGCTGTAGACAGTGAAGTGAGTCCAACCATGCTACTAATCCTAAACTACCTGCAGCTCAAAAACTGCAGGATAGGACTAAGAAGGAGGCTGAGTCTAATATATCTGGTCTTCACAATGACCAGAGAGATCCACAACAAAAGACCAAGAAAACTTTTGATAGACAAATAGAAAGATCAAACCTGTTCCACCTTAGTGGAAGAGGACCCCCCTGGTTGTAGATACTTTCAGTTGCTGCTCACTCTGGAGCTTTGTGCAACTGCTACTTCCAAGTCTAAGAGTCCCTACTTCCAAAGCACACTGGCAACTAGGAGAAAGGGGGAATCCATGTATGATTAGCAAAAGAGTAACATTATTGTATTACATGGCAGCCTATGCTAGGTATATGAAGACATCAGCTAATACATTGTAAATACACCCCTATCAACCAATATATGTCACTTATACTAGAATCCTACCCCACAACTGTAACAATTGGTTCCCCCATAGTCTGGTGTAGGCAGGAAAACAGTCCAGTATGTGAACTGCCTACAGAGACAGAATTGATGGCCAGAGTGTGCCATTACTATCATCCTGAAATCTACAATGAATTTGACATGCAAAAACCGAGGATTCTACTAAAACAGTGGAGGGAGGATAAAATCATGGAATTTCAGAAGTGCTCCAAATGTTGTCATACATATCCTCAAAAATCCAGTTAATTCGTATGATTCTAACAGTGTTATTGCCATTCCCATATCTACTCAAGGGGACAAGAAACAGAACTTGCCACTTTTCTGTTTACCTATTATTTCCTTGGAAACCCCTGAACATATTGGGTCATATTCATATTACACATCATTGGAAAGGTATTTTCAAGGAGAACACAATGCCATTGGAATCGTGAGAAACAGTGTAGACAGGAAAAAGCTCAGTCTCTGTATAACTGTCTCCCAATCCACAACAACCTGGGGCTGGCCAAATGGTATCCCAGCTGATATCCCAGAGCACTCTCTAAGCACTATAATATACCA
>WNFI01319824.1_pt1 | contig 18570 bp, 16 predicted proteins | sample 5400471 | NCBI WGS metagenome assembly WNFI01 (sample SAMN13153348, study PRJNA577476) | soil metagenome | isolation source: 100 cm saprolite on Douglas fir-dominated hillslope | place: USA:California | collected 2013-09-17 | reverse complement strand
CGTGACCTTGATCCAGACTTTGGGCACCGGAATAGGCAAGGACGAGTACGATATCTCGAAGCTGCGCTACCACCGCATCATCATCATGACCGACGCCGATGTGGACGGCGCGCATATCCGCACGCTGCTGCTTACGTTTTTCTACCGGCAGATGCCGGAGCTCGTCGAGCACGGGCACGTGTACATCGCTCAGCCCCCTCTCTATAAAGTCAAGGTCGGCAAGGAGGAACGCTACTTCAAAGACGACCACGAGCGTGCGCAGTTCATGCTCGCGCAGGCTTTGGTGGGGGCTTCGCTCCTGCCGAAGAAAGGCGGGCAACCTATCGAGGGCAAGACGCTCGAGGACCTGGCGAAGACCTACCTGTTCGGCGAGGCGATAGTGGCGCGGGCCTCCAAGATCATCGATACCGAGGCCTTGGCCGCGCTTATGCGCGGCGTCAAGATCGATCTCTCGAGTCCGCAGTCCGCGGGAGCGAGCGCGCTCCGGCTCAAACAGGCTATGGCTGCCAACGGGAATGGCGTCAACGTAAGCGCCCGCTACGACGGCAAAAACGAGCGCCACCAGCTCGTGATCGAGCGGACTCACCATGGAAATGTGCGAACCAGCGTGCTCGACGATGACTTTCTATCGTCGGGAGACTACCAGCAACTCAACCGGATCGCGCAACTACTGCAAGGTCTCCTCGGGCCTGGCGCGGTGATCGAGCGCGATGACAAGGAAGAAGGGGTCGCCGATTTTCCGCAAGCGATGAAGTGGCTGCTGGGAGAAGTCGAACGCAGCGCGGCGATCCAGCGCTACAAAGGTCTCGGAGAGATGAATCCGGAGCAGCTTTGGGAGACTACGATGGATCCGCAGTCCCGGCGGCTGCTCAAAGTGCAGATCGAAGACGGGATCGCCGCCGACGAGATCTTCACGAAACTCATGGGCGACGACGTCGAGCCACGGCGGTTATTCATCGAGCAGAACGCACTGGTCGCGCGGCTCGACGTTTGAGCGGATAAGAGGTCTTACGCCGCTCGCTTGTTTCGAGGTACCCGAGCACGGCCGGTAAGCCGCTTCACGCTCGTTCTCGGTTTGCTTTCCGTTTTCGTCTTCGTCGGAGGTGTTTCGGTGTCGTCGGTCCTCGCCGGCGAGCGCGGTTTTGTCGCGCGGGGCGCAAATTCGAAACCCACTTTGCCATCGGCGGCGCGCACGAGAAACGCAGAAAACGGTCTACCTTTGCGGGAAATGAACCGATGCAAAAGATCGGTCTTTCCGGTTGCGAGCAGTTTCTTTATCTCTTCGGGCTCGATAGGTCGCTGCAGAATTACGCGGCCAGAGCGAAAGTCGCAGCGCTGGGTGGGGTTGGCGCTATTCTCACAGATGTATGCCATCGGTTGCTCGAACACGCGGCCGCCGCATTTCGGACAGGGACCGAGCGGAGTCAGCCCCGAAAAATCCACCTTTGCCGCGGTGCCGTCGGCGTCCGCCTGCCGCCCAAAGTCAAACTCAGCGCGAAACTCGGGCGTAAGCCGTACCATTGCGGCGAACGGTTTTCCGACTCGGCTGCGGAAACCCGTCAGGGGGCCCACCGAGCGCTTGGTTATCAGCGACTCGATCTCTTCAGGGGCGAACTCGCGGCTCGACACGACTTTCCAGATCGAAAAATCGCATTTCTGGCACTTGAACTTGCGATAGTTTTCCTGCACCGTGCCGCCGCACTTCGGACATGGAGTCTTCAGGGTGAGAAACACGGTATCGGGTATCTCACCACGCTTGATGCGGGAAACCATTTCCCGGGTGAGATCGACGATGTGATCCATGAATTCGCTGCGCGGCAGAGTCCCGTGCTCCATCTGCTTCAGCTTGAATTCCCAGTTGCCGGTGAGCTCCGGCGAACACAACTCATTGACGCCGAAATGGCGCAGCGCAAAAAGCAGCGAGGAAGCCTTGGGCGTCGGCTGAAGTTCGCGACCGACCCGGTGGACATAGTCCTCGTAGATCAGACCTTCGATGATCTGCGCACGAGTTGCCGGGGTACCCAGTCCCTTCTCGCTCATCGCTTCGCGCAGTTCCTCGTCCTCGACCAGCTTTCCGGCGCCTTCCATCGCCGAGAGAAGGGTTGCTTCGGTGAACCGCGCGGGCGGCTTCGTCTGGTTGGCGCGAACTTCCACCTCGCGTGTGCGCACCTTCTCTCCATTCTTGATTGCGACAAGGCTTGAAGACTCGCCCGTCTCGGCCTCCTTGCCGTAGACCTCGAGCCAGCCGGCCTGGGTCATCACTCGGCCCTCGGTCTTGAAAGCTTCGCCCTCGACGCGGGTGAGTCGAGTCGTAACGAGATACTCGGCTGCCGGGAAGAACACGGCGAGAAAGCGCTTCACGACCAAATCGTAAAGCTTCCCTTCCGCCTCGGAGAGATGCCCTGGTCTCTGCATCGTGGGGATGATTGCGAAGTGGTCGGAAATCTTTTTGTTGTCGAAGATGCGTTTGTTCGGCTTGACCCAGCCTTTCTTCAGTATCTGAGCTGCGTGGCGCGTGTAGCCCGATTTCTGCGCCACGAACGTGTCGAGCGTCTTCTTGACCGTGCCGAGATAGTCCTCGGGCAATGCGCGAGAATCGGTCCTCGGATAGGTGAGGGCCTTGTGTCTTTCGTAGAGCGCCTGGGCGAGCGCGAGCGTGGTTTTGGCTGAGAAGCCGAAGCGGCCGTTCGCTTCGCGCTGCAGGCTCGTGAGGTCGTAAAGCAGAGGGGAAAGCTGCGATGCCGGTTTCGCCTCCTCGGTGACGACGCCCGACTTTCCCAGGCACTTCTCGCGGATGGCCGCGGCCTGCTTCTCGTCCCAGAGCCTCTCGGGCTTTGCCTCGCCGTCGGCCTTCCGGAAGCCCTCGTCGAACCAACGGCCGGCATACTCCCCCTGCGCAGCGGCAAACGTGGCGTGGATCTCCCAATAGTCGCGCGCCTTGAAACTGCGTATGCGATCCTCGCGCTCGACGAGAATCGCGAGTGTCGGTGTCTGCACGCGGCCGACCGTGGTCTTGTAGAAACCGCCTTCCTTCGAGTTGAAAGCCGTCATGGCACGCGTGCCGTTTATGCCGATGAGCCAGTCCGATTCGGAGCGGCACACCGCCGCGTCGGCCAAAGGGCGCAATTCGCGGTCCCCACGGAGTTTCTCGAAACCTTCCTCGATGGAGCTTTGAGTCATCGACTGCAGCCACAAACGCTCAATAGGCTTCTTGTTGCCGGCATGCTGAACGATATACCGGAAAATCAACTCGCCTTCCCGACCCGCGTCGCATGCGTTTATCACCCCGGTCAAATCCTTACGACGGAGCAACTTGACGAGGAGCTTGAGACGCTCCTCGGTGCGCTCGATCGGCTTCAGATCGAAGTGCGGCGGAATCACGGGCAGGTTGGCGAAAGACCACTTGCCTCGCTTGACCTCCACGCCTTCGGGCGGAACGAGCTCCAGCAGATGGCCGATCGCCGACGAGAGTACGTAGTCGCGGCCTTCATAGTAGTCGCCGTGGCGCGTAAAGCCGCCCAAAGTGCGGGCGATGTCATTCGCCACTGAAGGCTTTTCGGCGATGATGAGTTTCTTGGCCACGGAAAAGAAAAGATTTCGAAAGAGAAGACGACAGGATTCGAGGCCGTCTCCACGCGAAGCGCAGAATGATAAGTGTAATCGGAACGTGAAGCAAGAAATTGCCGCACGCGGGGGCCCGGCGGTCCCGCGAGCGACGCCCGGCGCTAGTGTGTTTGGCGTTTCTCGCCGTCGGGGATCAATTCGTCGAGAATCAGCGCGTCTACGTTGCCTCGTTTGGCGTTTCTCGCCGTCGGGGATCAATTCGTCGAGAATCAGCGCGTCTACGTTGCCTCGGCGCGTCCAAAGCACCATCAGAACGATCACCTTGAGCTTGTCCAAGCCGATGACATCACTGGGCAACGCCATCCCGCACTCGATGATGAGTTCGCGCAGCAACGGGGTGAGTACTTTTGCGCTTTCGAGAAAAGCAATGAACCCCCGGCTTTCCAAGGACAACTTGGCTGCTTCGTCTGCAGAATATCCGCGGAAGGACGGTCGTGCGTCCAGGGACTCCGGAAGACCCTCCTTGGGCAGGTCCGTGAGGATGTTCAGCCAGTCCAGCGCGTCCTGGATGTCGTCGTTCTCGAAGCCGGCCGCATGCAGCTTGCGCTCGAGCGTATCCTGATCGGGGCCAACCGCAGCAGAATGGACGATACGATTTCGGCCGTCAAGCCGCTGCGCGCGATCAGGCCGTCGATATCGCAGGGATCGAAACCCATCTTGTCGAGCAAGTCGTGACCTGAGCTCGGTTCCGGCGATCTCGTTTCGGGTACCGCTGCAGCGCCGAGCTCTTCGAGAACGTCTTGCGCGCTCTCGACCAGCTTCGCGCCCTGCTTGATGAGCGCGTGACAACCCCTAGAGAGCGGCGAGTGGATCGAGCCAGGGATGGCAAGCACTTCGCGACCCTGTTCTGCGGCAAGGCGTGCGGTGATGAGCGAGCCGGAATCGAGGGCGGCCTCGACGACGAGACAACCGCGGGCAAGACCCGAGATGAGGCGGTTGCGCCGGGGAAAATTTCCCGCGTTGGGCGGTGTGCCGAGCGGGAATTCGGAAACAAGCGCGCCCCGCAACAAGATTTCCTCGGCGAGCGGCTCGTTGCGACGCGGGTACACGATGTCGATGCCCGTGCCCAGCACCGCGATCGTGGACCCTCGTCCCTCCAGTCCGCCGCGGTGTGCAGCGCTGTCCACACCGATAGCCAGGCCGCTCACGATGACCAGGCCAGCCTCGCTGAACGCTCGCGCGAAGCTCTGCGCATTGTTCAGTCCCTGCGGTGTCGCGTTTCGGCTGCCGACCACGGCAAGCGCTGGGGAGGACAGGAGCTTCGCGTTGCCGGCAACATAGAGCAAGGCGGGCGGATCGGCGATTTCCAGGAGTTGCTTGGGGTATTCGGTGTCGGCAAGGGTCAGCACCTTGTGCTCGGGCCGGGCAGCCCACCGGAGAGCTTTTTCGACTTCGGAGCCGCTCTTTCGCTCGAGGATGCCCGCAGCAAGCGCCTCGGGCACGACGCGACTGAGTTGCGATCGCGTCGCCTTTAATACGTCGGTTGGAAGACCGAAGGTGGAAAGCAGCGCTCTGAATCTCTGGTCACCGAGCCCGGAAACCAGGCTGAGCTCGATCCAGGCGGCCAGGTCTCCTGAATCGTTCATTCGAGAAGCGCCGCGGACCGGATCTTGATCAGGGGTTCTGCACGATATCTCCGCCTTGCACCGGCCGTGTACTCTCCATAACCAGCGCATAGGAGACCGAATCGAAAGTACGGAAGATGAAGACCAGGCCGTAGCGCTCTGGGGGCAGTTGAATGGCTGGGGAGCGGTCGCGCGATTTCAAATAGTCCTTTTGATCGTAGATCACGACGTTGCGGTAGACAGCAAGCACGTGTCCGACCTCCAAGCCGTCGCGCCTGCCTCTGTTGATGGAGATGATCGAATCGCGTCCGCCCATGCTGGTAGCGAGCGCATCGTAAAGTCCGATGATTCGCCCGCTTACCGGGGAACTCGGCGCATGAGGCACATACTGGGGGATGGTCGCCGGGGGCGCGGGAATGAGTCGATCTCCCGCGGAAATCTCCTTCTTGGAATTCACGATTTGTACGGTGGCGGGTTCGCCCTCCCGCGTCACACGGGCCGTACCCAGGAACACGGCTTCGAAACCCAGGGTCCTCTGGTTGTCAGGATCCACCAGCGGTCGCCCGGCGCGATAGACGTGCCAAACGCGCGCGTCGGTGCCACCAAAACCACTGACATAGACCACATTGCCCGCGCCTACGTTGACTCGATTTTCCTCGGTAGCGATAATCCGCGGGGCCTTATCGAGGCCACCTTCCTCGATGATCAATGGCTGCGTCAGGAACGGCTCGATCACCTTCGGCGAAATGGCGGGTATCGCGTCAGCCGTCAAGGGCTGGGCATAGATGCGCGGCCGAAGCTTTCCCCCTCCTACACCCGCGGCCTCGGGGCCTCCGTCGCCGGCATCGCTGATACGCAATTGCGGCGGCGATACGCTGCGGTCGAGCACGAGGACATCGCCCGGGGAGATGTTGTGCGGGTTTCTGATCTGCTCCTGGTTCATGCGCCAGATTTCGGGCCAGCGCCACTGATCGCTGAGGAATTTGGTGGCGATGCTCCAAAGGGTATCGCCCTTTTGGACGACGTAGCGGTCCGGCGCCGTTTCCTTGACCTGTAGGTCGCCCTGTGCAAGCGCTAACAACCCTGCACTCGCCAGGGCGAGCGCCAGGAGAGCTGTGATAGACTTTTGCATGACCGCCTCGTCTGGATTTAGCCGCCGCCGCCCCTATATTAACTTTTGCGGCTCGCTTTTTACAGTCCGCATTAAATTCTGCATCTAATTCTTTCAATTTGCAAGTATTTATGCCGTTGCTTGATATCATCCACTATCCCGATCCGAGGCTCTACAGGAAGGCCACCCCTGTCTCGAAGGTTGACGAATCGGTTCGCACCCTGGTCAGAGACATGGCTGAAACCATGTACGCCGCACCCGGGGTGGGTCTGGCGGCAACGCAGGTCGACGTGCACAAGCGGGTGATCGTGATTGATGCCTCCGAGAGCAGAAATGAACTCTTGGTTTTGATCAACCCGGAAATCGTCAGTCGAGAAGGCGCCCAATATTGTGAGGAAGGCTGCCTGTCGGTTCCTGGAATCTACGAACCGGTTGAGCGCGCCGAGCGCGTCACCGTGCGCGCGCTTGATCTGGACGGAAGGCCTTTCACCCGCGTCGCAGACAAGCTCCTGGCGATTTGCATCCAGCACGAATTGGATCACCTCGAGGGCAAAGTATTCGTCGACTATCTGTCGCGCCTCAAGCAGCAGCGCATCAAGGCCAAGCTTCAAAAACAATTCCGCAAGACCGCCTGACGCGTTATTCGACAGCTGTCGGAGCGCTGCCTTTCGCGCAAGCCCTGAGCGGGTGCCGCTTCCGTGAATATCCTCTTCGCCGGCACTCCTGAATTCGCGGCACGGTGCCTTGAGGGGCTCTTCAAGTCCCGCCATCGTGTCGCCGGTGTAGTGACTCAGCCGGATCGACCTGTGGGGCGCGGTCTGGCGCTGGCGCCATCACCGGTGAAGAAGCTTGCGGCGGCGCGAGGCATTCAGGTAGTCCAGCCCGTGAGTCTGCGGGAGGCGCACTCGCAAGCGGAACTCAAAAGGTTCCGAGCCGACGTTATCGTGGTTGCTGCTTACGGATTGATTCTGCCGCAACCGGTGCTCGAGCTTTCCCGGTACGGGGCAGTCAATATTCACGCATCCCTGTTACCGCGATGGCGTGGTGCAACGCCCATTCAGCGGGCGCTGCTCGCCGGTGATCGAGAGACAGGGATATCGATTATGCAGATGGATTCGGGGCTCGACACAGGCCCGGTGCTGATGCAGGAAAAAATTCCGATCCTGGAAGACGATACCACGGGCACGCTGCGCGATCGGCTCGCAGAGCTCGGCGCGAAACTCATCGTGCAGGCTCTGGATGCGCAGGAAGCCGGCGGGGTCAGGGCGACACCCCAACCGGCCGAAGGGGTGACGTATGCAGCCAAACTCGGCAGGGGCGAAGCCCGCGTGGACTGGCGCGAGAGTGCGGTGAGCGTGAATCGCCGGGTTCGCGCATTCAATCCGTCACCGGGCGCGGATGCGCGCGTGCGCGGGGTGGATCTCAAGATCTGGCGTTGCGCTACCGCCGCGGGGCGGGGGGCGCCGGGTGAGGTCCTTTGCGCAAGTCCGCACGGCTTGTGCGTCGCCTGCGGGGAGGGCGTCCTGGTTGTGGCCGAGTTGCAGCGCTCGGGGGGAAAGCGACTGCCCGTCGCCGAATTTCTCAGAGGATTTCCGTTTTCCGAGGGCGAGCGTTTCGAAGTCCCGTAGCAAGGGCGGTAGCACGCACTACGCCTATAATGGAAAGCAACGCCCGTGACCTTGCGCAGCGCATCCTTGCCCACTGTTTTCGCCGGCCCTTCCCTCGCGCAGGCCTTTGTTGCCGCGGCCGAAGCGATCGGGCGCGTCTCCGGGGGGGAGAGCCTCAACGCTGCACTCACCGACCTGAAAAGCCGTGCGCCGGAGCAGGCGCTTGCGGCGGCAGCACAGGACCTTTGCTATAACGCGCTGCGGAGCTACGGGGTGGTCGACGTGGCCTTGGAGCGACTGCTGCAGAAACCACTCACGGATTCGCCGGTGCGTGGGTTGCTGCTCACCGCGCTCGCGGAGCTCGCCGCGCGGCCGCACTCCGCGCACGCGGTCGTGCATCAGGCGGTGGAAGCGGCTGCTTTGCTCGGGCACTCGCGNACGAATGGGAGTCCGTCCTTTTGGAGTCGAACCGACATCCGCCGATGGTTTTGCGGGTAAACCGGCGACGGCTCTCGGCGAAGGCGTATCTGGAGAAGCTGGACCGAGCTGGAATTCCCGCGCGATCGCTGGGACAGGATGCCGTGCTGCTCGAAAAGCCTTGTCGGGTCGAGCGCCTCCCGGGATTCACAGCAGGCGAGGTCTCGGTTCAGGATGCCGGCGCTCAGCGAGCAGCGCCGCTTCTGGACGTTCGCGACGGAATGCGGGTGCTCGATGCCTGCGCGGCACCCGGGGGCAAGACCGGACACCTGCTCGAGCTCGCGGACTGCGGGCTTCTCGCAGTGGACGTGGACGGCGCGCGGGCGCGGCGCATCGCCGAGAATCTCTCCAGGCTGAAGCTCTCCGCGAAAGTCATGGTCGGCGATTGCCGCAAGCCGGAGGATTTCTGGGGGGGGAGGCCTTTCGAACGCATTCTTCTGGATGCGCCTTGCTCGGCATCGGGCGTGGTGCGGCGCCATCCCGACATAAAATGGCTGCGTCGGAAGACCGATGCATCCGAGTTCGGCCGCACGCAGGCGGAGCTGCTGGAAGCCTTATGGCGAGTACTCGCCCCGGAGGGTAAATTGTTGTACGCCACGTGCTCGGTGTTTCCCGAGGAGAACGGCGCTCAGGTGGATAATTTTCTTCTGCGGCACCCGGAAGCCGAAATGCTCCCGCTTCCGGGGCTCGCCGGTGGTGACGAGAAGGCCCTGCGCCTTTTCGAATGCCAGATCCTTCCGAGCGCCGATAGCGACGGTTTCTTCTACGCCTTGCTGAAAAAGACCAGCGCCTGAGCTCCAGAATGGTGAAAAACCTGCGTCAATTCGGTGCCGCGCTCGCGCTGGGCTTCGTTGCCTCAGCGCTCGCGCAGCCCATCCAGGTGAACAACGCAGGATTGGAAATAGCCGAGACGCGCTATTTTCTGAACGCGGATTTTCAACTTGATCTGACCGCTCCGCTCCTGGAGGCGCTGAACAATGGCGTGTCGCTCGGTTTCCTCGTGGAATTCCAGCTCACGCGGCCGCGATGGTACTGGTTCAACGAGAAAACCGCCTCCGAAAAGCTGGAGCTGCGGCTTTCCTATCTGCCCTTGGCGCAACAATACCGGCTGTCGAGCGGGACGCTGCATCAGAACTTCCTCACGCTCGCAGAGGCGCTGGAGGCACTCGGCAGGGTCCACGGTTGGCCGGTTCTGGCACAGGATCAGGTTGACAACGGCCGAGCGTACGTTGCCGCGGTGCGGTTGCGCCTTGATCCGGCCCAGCTACCCACGCCGTTCCGCGTGAGTGCCGTCACCAACCGCGAGTGGACGCTGGCGTCGGACTGGAAGCGATTTCCGTTCACGCCCCTCGCGCCGGTGCAGGAGGCGCGATGACCTACGTTCTCATCGCCAGCGCCGCGCTCGGCGGCATCCTGCTGTTCCTGCTCGCCGCCGCGACCGCCAACTCGCCGCTCTTCGCCGAGCACTATCCGCTGTTGCTCGGCTTGAACGCGGCGATCGCTCTGGCGCTCCTCGGGCTCGTGGTGTATCAGTTGGCGATCCTCGCGCGGCAACGCCGTGCCAAGGTGTTCGGCTCGCTCCTGACCTTCCGGGTGCTCGTCATGTTTGCCCTGGTGGGGGTGGTTCCCGGGCTCCTCGTCTATACCGTGTCGCTGCAGTTTCTCGCGAAGAGCATTGAATCCTGGTTCGACGTGCGCGTCGAGCGCGCGCTTGAAGGGGGACTCAATCTCGGCCGGGCGGCGCTCGACGTCATGTTGAACGAACTGCTTCTCAAAGCCCATGTGATGGCGCTCGATCTCTCCGAGACCCCGAGGCGCGAGCAACCCACCGTGCTTGTTCGTTTGCGTGAGCAGGCCTACGTCGAAGAAGCGTTGCTCATGACAGAGGGAGGAAAGGTCCTGGCGAGGGCGAGCCGGGAAACCGGAAAGCCAGCGCCGCCCGCTCCGGGTGCGCAGGCGCTGCGTGACGCACGGCAGGTGCGCGGCTACAGCGCAGTCGAGCCGGTGGGAGACAAGGGACTGCTGCTCCGGGCGATCGTGTCGCTGGAGAGCCCGACGCGCACCGAAGATCCGCGCCTGTTGCAGGTCACGCACTGGGTGCCGCAGGCGCTCGCCGAGCAGGGCGAGGCGGTACAGAGCGCATATCGCGCCTACAAGGAACTGTCGCTGTCCCGCCAGGGGCTGAAGGAGATCTACATTCTTACCCTGACCTTGACGCTGTTGCTTGCTCTGCTTTCGGCGGTCGCGCTCGCGTTCCTCCTGTCACGGCGTCTGTCGACACCCCTTGCCGTCCTTGCCGAAGGCACTCAGGCTGTGGCGCGCGGTGATTTCTCTCGCCGGGCTCCGGTCACGAGCCGAGACGAGCTGGGCATACTCACTCAGTCGTTCAACAGCATGACCCAACAATTGGGCGAAGCACGGAGCGTCGCGCAGTTCAATCAGGCGCAGCTTGAAACCGCCAAGGGATACCTGGAAAGCATTCTCGCCAATTTGTCCGCTGGGGTGCTCGTTTTCGATCATGGCCTTGTTCTGCGGATCGCGAACAGCGGGGCGGGCAGCATCTTGCACGAGAACCTTGCGGCGCTGATTGGACTGAAGCTCGAGAACTGGCGCACGCTCGCCGAGTTTGCCCGCGTGCTGCGGGCGGAATTCGAGCAACGCGGACAGGCCGCGTGGCAGCAGCAGATCGAGATGCGCGACCGCGGGGCGGTGATTCTCGTACGAGGCTCGCCGTTGCCCGAAACGGGCGGAGGCGGTTACGTCGTGGTATTCGACGACGTCACGCAACTGATTGCGGCGCAGCGGGCAACTGCCTGGGGCGAGGTCGCCCGCAGACTCGCTCACGAGATCAAGAATCCTCTCACGCCGATCCAACTCGCCGCGGAGCGCCTGCAGGCGAAGCTCGGCGACAAGCTTCCCCTCGATGCTGCGCGGGTGCTCGACCACGCCACGGAAACCATCGTCGCGCAAGTGACCGCAATGAAGAACATGGTGGACGACTTCCGCGATTACGCTCGAACTCCCCCGCCGCAACTCGAAGGCTTGGATCTGAACCGGCTGGTCGCGGAGGTGCTCGCGCTGTACGAGCAGTCCGGAACCCGGATCCAGGCCAACCTCCAGAAGAGCATTCCGCTGGTGCGCGGCGACCCCGATCGTCTGCGGCAGGTGATCCACAATCTGCTCCAGAACGCCCAGGATGCGCTCGCCGGGAGCAGCGACCCGAAAATCGAAGTGTCGACGGAGCTTTCCCGCGGGCAGGTTTGGCTGCGAATCAGCGACAACGGCTGCGGTTTTCCCGAAGCCATCATCAACGGAGCATTCGAGCCCTATGTCACCACCAAGCCCAAAGGAACGGGACTTGGGCTCGCGATCGTAAAACGCATTATCGACGAGCACCAGGGCACTATCCGGATAGAGAACCGCGCCGGCAGAGAGGGCAACCGCGGTGCGGCCGTACGTATTTCACTTCCGCTCGCCGCTTGATCGGCCATGGCGCAGATACTGGTCGTTGACGACGAAGTCGGAATCCGGGAGCTGCTGTCGGAAATTCTTTCCGACGAAGGGCACTCGGTGCAGCTTGCCGAAAACGCCACCGCGGCGCGCTCGTTGCGCGCGCGCGGACGGCCGGATCTCGTGCTGCTCGATATCTGGATGCCCGACGCGGACGGCATCACCCTTTTGAAGGAATGGGCCACCGGAGGCCAGCTCACCATGCCGGTGATCATGATGTCGGGCCACGGCACCATCGACACCGCCGTGGAGGCGACGCGCATCGGCGCGATGGATTTCCTGGAAAAGCCGATCGCGTTGCAGAAGCTGCTCGCAACGGTGAAGCGCGCGCTGCGTGCGGGCGAGTCGCGTGCGGCGATGCCGCTCAGTATCGCGAATTTCGGCGAAAAAGGCGTGATGCCGGAGCTTTACGCGCGTTACCTGCAGCAGCCCAACGCGCCCTGGATCGATGCGGCGCACGCGCTCAACGAGGCGTCCCAGGACCTGCTGCAGCAGGTATCCAGCGGCGTGCTGTTCGTCGGGGAACTCGCGATGCTGTCCAAGAACCAGCAGAAGCACCTCGCGTTTCTCGCGGCCCGCGCGGAAAAGAGCAACGTGCGGCTGGTGTCTTTTACCGCGGAGGAGCCCAAGCACCTGGTGGATTCGCTGGGTTTCGACGCGGCCTTGATGCAGGCGCTCGCCGGAATCGTGATTGCGCTTCCGGCTCTGCGCGAACATCCGGAGGACATACCGGAGATCGCAGCTCTCATGCTTGCCCAGCTGGTGGAAACGCGCTTTTGTCCGCCGCGAACCTTTTCCACCGGGGCTCTCAACGTCCTGCGCTATTTCACCTGGCCGGGCAACCTCGAGGATCTCGCGGCAGCAGTGCGCAATTTGGCCCTCACCAGCCTGGAGGAGGAAATAGGTGTCGCGGACGCGGAGCGGGTGCTGCCGCAGTTCGTACGCCGCGCCGCGGAGGCCGACCTGTCGCTCGATCTCCCCCTGCGCGAGGCACGCGAGGCCTTCGAGCGAACCTACTTCGAGCACCATCTCGCACAGGTGAACGGCTCTATCGCGCGCGTCGCCGAGCGAAGCGGTCTCGAGCGCACGCACCTGTACCGCAAGTTGAAGGCGCTCGGCATTCTCGCCGGGCGAAAAGAAGACTGACTCCGATGCGAGTTCGGCATAAAATGCGTGCTTTTTCGCACGGACGCCCAGCTTGAGAATCGTAATCCTCGGCGCCGGCCAGGTCGGCTCATCGGTCGCCGAAAGCCTGGCGTCCGAAGCCAACGACATCACGGTTGTGGATATCGACGGCACCAGGCTGCGCAACCTCCGGGACCGCCTGGATCTGCGCACGGTGCTCGGCAGCGCCGCGCACCCCTCCGTGCTGCTCGAGGCGGGCATCGAGGACTGCGACATGATGATCGCGGTAACGCAAAGCGACGAGACCAACCTGGTCGCCTGCAAGCTGGCACAGGTGTTGTTCAATGTCCCGACCCGTATCGTCCGCCTGCGCGCCACCGACTATCTTTCCAACGAGCGCGTGCTCGGCCCGGACTGCTTCGACGTGGATTTGGCGATCTGTCCGGAGCAGATCCTCACCGACTACATCGTCAAGCTCATAGAGTTTCCCGAAGCATTGCAGGTACTGGAGTTCGCGCACGGCAAGGCGAGCCTGGTCGCGGTGCGCGCGTTCCAAGGCGGTCCCCTGGTCGGTCACCCACTGAAGGACCTCAGGAAACACATCCCGTCCGTGGATACGCGCATTGCCGCCATATTTCGCGGCGACAGCCCGATCCTGCCCGAGGGTGACACGGTGGTGCAGGCCGGAGACGAAGTATTTTGCCTCGCCGCCACGGAAGACATCCGCCAAGTCATGCACGAGTTGAGGCGCATGGACCAACCGGTAAGAAGAATCATGATTGCAGGCGGCGGCAACATCGGACTGCGATTGGCGCGGGCGATCGAGCGCGACTACGCGATCAAGATCATCGAGTACGACAAGCGGCGCTGCGAGATACTCTCCACCCGCCTCGACCGCGCGCTCGTATTGCAGGGGGACGTCACGGACGAAGGACTCCTGGCGGCCGAGAACGTCTCCGACATGGACCTCTTCGTCGCGGTGACCAATGACGACGAAAACAACATCATGTCGTGCCTGCTCGCCAAGCGCATGGGTGCGCGCCGCGTCGTGGCGCTCATCAACCGTCGCTCCTACGTCGATTTGCTGCAGGCCGGCCAGATCGATATCGCGATTTCACCGGCGCAGGCGACCATCGGCACGCTGCTCGCTCACGTGCGGCGCGGACATGTTACCCAGGTGCACAGCCTGCGGCGCGGCGTGGCGGAAGCGCTCGAGGCGGTGGTGCATGGAGATCGCGACTCCTGCCGCTGCGTCGGCCGGAAAATCGAGGAAATCGATCTGCCCAAGGGCGCTGCAATCGCCGCGATCGTGCGCGGGGACAAGGTAATCATGGCGCATCACGACACGGTGGTGCAGGCCGAGGACCACGTTATCGTCTTCGTCACGGACAAAAAGACCCTGCCCAAGGTGGAGAAATTGTTCGAGGTCAGCGTCGACTTCGTCTGAACCGGACGCCGCGCGCCATGGTCAGGCCGTTCCCCGTTCTCAACGTGCTGAGCGTCTTGATCGTCGTGTTCGCGCTCGCGATGCTTGTGCCTCTGGGCGTCTCGTTGATGTACGGCGATGCCGCGCGACACGCCCACTACGGGGCCGTGCTGATTACCTTCGTGAGCGGGGCAACATTATGGGTGCTCACCCGCTCCAGCCGGGCCGAACTGCAGACTCGCGACGGCTTCCTTCTGGTGGCGCTGGTGTGGACCGTGCTGCCCGCCTTCGCCACGCTGCCCCTCTTGATCCACATGCCCGATCTCAGTTTCACCGACGCTTACTTCGAGACGGTGGCGGCCCTGACCACCACGGGTTCGACCGTGCTATCGGGCCTCGAGAAGCTGCCGCCTTCGATCAACTTGTGGCGCTGCGAGCTGCAGTGGCTGGGAGGAATGGGGATTATCGTCCTTGCGGTCGCGATCCTGCCATGACGCTCGCCTGCATCTTGGCGTTCAAGGTCGTGGGCATGGGCTGGTTCGATGCCGTTGTGCATTCGTTCTCGACCCTGAGCCTTGGCGGATTCTCCTCCCACGACGCGAGCTTCGGCTACTTCAATTCTCCGGCGATCGAGGCTGTGGCAATTTTTTTCATGCTCATCGGGGGCATCAATTTCGGAACCCACTTCCTCGCGTTCCGCAAGCTGAGCTTCGCGCCTTACCGCAACGACCCCGAGGCCGGTGCCTACGTCACCCTGCTCGCGATATCGGTCCTGGGAGTCGCCTATTTCCTCTTTGCCAACCACGTCTACCCGTCTTTCTGGACCGCGCTGCGCCACAGCGCGTTCAACGTCGTCTCGATTGCGACGACAGCCGGGTTTGCGAGCACCGATTTCAACCAATGGCCGATCTTCGCGCCGGTGTGGATGCTGTTCCTGTGCTGCTTCGCCACCTGTTCCGGCTCTACCGGCGGCGGCATCAAGATGATTCGCGCCGAACTGATGGTTCGGCAGGCGCTTCGAGAGATCATGTCCATCATTCACCCGCGCGCATATCTGCCCGTCAAGCTCGCAGGCCAAAGGGTGGAGAACAACATCATCTTCGCGGTGCTGGCGTTCATGTTGATCTGGGGCGGATCGGTGGTGGCCATGACCATGCTGCTGGTGGCCTCGGGTCTGGATATCATCACCGCTTTTTCGGCAGTGATCGTCTGCATCTGCAATACCGGACCGGGGCTGAACCAAGTCGGGCCGGCGACGACCTACGCAGTGCTCAGCGATTTTCAAACCTGGGTATGCACGGTCGCCATGCTGATCGGGCGCTTGGAGCTGTTTACGCTGTTCGTCGTCATCACGCCGGCTTTCTGGCGAAAATAGCCCGCCCTTACTTGGCGCAGGTTGCCATGATCTCGACCAGCATGCGCGGGTCGGCCAGCTTCGCCTCGACCGTGGCGCGCGCTGGCAGATTGGCAGGATCGGCCCACGCCGTCCAGGCGGCGTTCATCTCGTCGCGGTTGCGGATATCGGTGACCCACACGTTGGCGGAGAGAATCTTCGACTTGCCGGTTCCCGCTGCGGCGAGTATGGCGTCGATCTTCTTCAACACCTGCTCGGTCTGACCCCTGACGCCCTGGCTGAGATCGTCGGCAACCTGGCCTGCCACGTAGACGACGCCGCCGTGTTCGACTGCGGCACTGAATAGTTTGCCGGCTTGATGGCGTTTGATGCTCACGTGGAGCTCCCGTCTAGCGCGGCGGCAGGATTTTCACTCGCAGCTCGCCCAGGCCCTCTATTCCCGCGAGGAGCTCATCCCCCGGTTTGGCGGCGCCCACGCCGGCCGGTGTGCCTGTCATGATGAGATCGCCCGCTTCCAGGCTGTAATACTGCGAGAGAAACGCGATCTGCTCGGGCACGCTCCAGATCATCTGGTCGATATCCGAGTTCCGAAGGTCCAGGGCCTGCCCTTGTCTTTTCCGACCTGCTGCAGATCGCGCCGGGTCATGTCGAGGCCCACCGCGTAACCCCAGACGTGATCGTTGGCCCTGGCGGCCGCGATCTTGTAGCCGCCCGTGCCGACCACCGCGACCATCTCGGTCTCCCAATGGTAGTTGGAGGTCATCGGCGGATAGTGCGTCGCGCCACCTTCGGGCAGCAGATCGTGAGCCGATTTTGTGAAGAAGAACGGCTGCTCGCGGCCGTCCCCGCCCATTTCCTTCTGGTGCTCCACATAGTTGCGGCCGACACAGAAGATGCGGCGCACGGGAAAGCGCGCATTCGAGCCGACGATGGGAAGCGAAGGAATGTCCCAGCTGCTGATAACGTATTCCATTTTCATGACGAGAGGTCCTCACAAGATCGCAAGAAGTGCGGCGCGAACCGAATGGCCGGGCGCGGGCGAAAGGGGCGTATTTTCGCATGAACCGCCGGCGCTGAGGCGCGCTTGCCGGGCTGGCGCAAGAAAAACGGGCACCCGAAGGTGCCCGTTCGAAAACCAGCCCGTTTCCGGGCTTCTCCCTGCCTGAAAGTTATATGCGATAGGCCGTCTCGCCGTGCGAGTTGATGTCCAGACCCTCGCGCTCCTCTTCTTCGGTGACGCGCAGTCCCACGAGGAGATCCGCGATCTTGAAGGAGATGAAGGCGACCACGGCTGTCCAGACGAACACCAACCCCACCGCTTTCGCCTGGATCCAGAGCTGGGCCATGATGCCGGGATAGCCGCTCTTCATCGTGACCCAGTCCTGCACCGAGCCGGGTCCACCCAAGTCGGGCGAGTTGAACACGCCGGTGAGCAGCGCGCCGAGTATCCCGCCGACCGCGTGAACGCCGAACACGTCGAGTGCATCGTCCGCACCCAGCATCTTCTTCAGACCGTTCACGCCCCACAGGCACACCAGACCTGCGGCCGTGCCGATCACGAACGCACCCGGAATGCCGACGTTGCCGGCGGCGGGTGTAATCGCGACGAGGCCCGCAACGGCGCCGGAGGCCGCGCCGACCATGCTGGGCTTGCCCTTGAACACCCACTCGCCGAACATCCACGAAAGCACGGCACAGGCGGTCGCGAGGTAAGTGTTCATGAACGCGAGCGCAGCCGAACCGTTTGCTTCCAGCGCGGATCCTGCGTTGAACCCGAACCAACCGGTCCACAGCAGCGCAGCGCCGATCATGGTCATGGTGACGTTGTGCGGGGCCATTGCCTCTTTTCCGATCCCGATGCGCTTGCCGACCAGATAGGCGCCCACCAAACCGGCGACCCCGGAATTGTGCGCGACCGGCGTGTAGCTGAAGGTGAACCACAGCGTCAGAAAGATCAGCACCGCGGAAAACTTGATCCGCTCGACCGTGGCTCCCAGGATCAGGCAGCAGGTGATCGCAGCGAAGGTCGCCTGGAAAGCCACATAGACCAGCTCGGGCAGCGGCGTGTTCTTGCTGAAGGTCGCCGCGTTCGCGAACTCACCTTTCACCGGGTCGAAGGTGCCTCTCAGAAACAGCCGCTCGGTGAGGCTCCCGAAAAAGGAGTTGCCTTCGGTGAAGGCGAGGCTGTAACCGTAAATACACCACAGCACCGTGATCAGCGAGAAGCCGACAAACACCTGCATCAAAGTCGACAGCATGTTCTTCGAGCGCACGAGGCCCCCGTAGAACAGCGCGAGCGCCGGGACGCTCATCATCAGCACCAGAGCGGTCGAAGTCAGCATCCACGCGACATCGCCTTTGTTGGGCGTGGGCGCCGGAGTCGGAGTGGCGCTCGGCGCGGCCGCAGGTGCTGCTGCAGCCGGAGCTGCCGCAGCCGGCGCCGGTGCGGCGGGCGCCGCCGCAGGAGCGGCCGGCTTGTCCTGGGCCATGAGCGGCGCGCACCAGCCCACGGCACCTAGCAGGGCAAAAATTGCGAAAAGCTTTCTCATCGTGATCTCCCTCAGAGCGCTTCCGCCCCGGTTTCACCGGTGCGGATGCGGATAACTTGCTTCAGATCGAAGACGAAGATCTTGCCGTCCCCGATCTTTCCCGTGTTGGCCGATTTTTCGATGGCTTCGATCGCCTGATCGAGCATCTCGTCTTTGATCGCGGCCTCGACCTTCACTTTCGGCAGGAAATCGACCACGTATTCCGCGCCGCGATACAGCTCG